>RCMY010003264.1_pt1 | contig 14423 bp, 14 predicted proteins | sample 2041341 | NCBI WGS metagenome assembly RCMY01 (sample SAMN09708234, study PRJNA481090) | Marine sediment metagenome, whole genome shotgun sequencing project.
GACCTCATTGGCGAGGTAGAAACGGCGGTCGGACTCGACCACGAACCGAAACATCTTGATGACGTCTCGATACTCCTTGTAGAGCGCCAGTTCGATCTCCGCCTCGTAGCGTTCGAGATCGTCGGTGCTCATGACAACCCGATCAGTTGAAGCGCTTTTCCTTGACCTTGGCGGCCTTGCCGACCCGGTCACGCAGGTAGTAGAGCTTGGCGCGACGCACGTCACCGCGGGTCACGACCTCGATCTTCTCGATGATCGGTGAGTGCACGGGGAAGGTGCGCTCGACGCCGACACCGAAGCTGAGCTTGCGGACCTTGAAGGTCTCACGCACGCCGGCGCCCTGGCGACCGATGACGACGCCCTGGAAGATCTGGACACGCTCGCGGGTTCCTTCGATCACCTTGACGTGCACCTTGACGGTGTCACCGGGGTCGAAGGTCGGAACGTCGTCACGCAGCTGTGATTGTTCAACGATGTCAGTCAGATTCATGACACTTCCTGGTGGCGAGAGGCCTCGATACGACAGAGGCTGGTGGCGAACGTAGGCCGAAACGGCGCAGCAAATGAGGATATGGGATTCCGACCCCAATTCCTCGTGTCAGGCCCGTGGTGTGACCGACCAACAGGTCAGTCGAGGTCGAATTCGTGGAGGAGTGCACGATCGGTGTCATCGAGGCCGCCACGTCGAGCGATCAGATCGGGACGCCGATCGATGGTCCTGCGCAACGCATGCGCCTGCCGCCATCGTGCCACCAACGCATGGTTGCCCGATCGCAAGACGGCGGGAACCTCCCACCCTCGGAAGTCGGCGGGGCGGGTGTAGTGGGGGTATTCCAACAGGTCGTCGGTGAACGACTCGTCGGCAGCCGACTCGTGGTTGCCCAACACGCCCGGAAGCAGGCGAGCCGCAGCTTCGAGCACCACGAGGCTGCCGAGCTCACCACCGGCCAACACGTAGTCGCCGATCGAGATCTCGTCGTCGACCAGATGGGTGCGGACCCGCTCGTCGATGCCCTCATAGCGCCCACAGAGCATGCTGAAGCCGTCGAGCTGCGAGAGCTCTCGGGCGTAGGCCTGGTCGAGCGTGCGGCCCGTCGGCGAGAGATAGAGCAGGGGCCGCGGGGCCTCGACCGCCTCGACGGTGGCAAAGATCGGCCCGGGGGTGAGCACCATCCCGGCTCCCCCACCGAACGGCGAATCGTCGACCGAGCGATGGGGATCGTCGGCGGCATCACGAGGGTCGTGCACGCGCAGGTCGAGATGGCCTGCGTGCTGGGCTCGGCCGAGAATGCTGGCCTGGGCGTAGCTCGTGATGACCTCGGGAAAGATCGTGATGATGTCGACGCGCATCAGGGCTGCGGCGCTCAGTCGGTGTCGTCGTCGCCGAGAAGCCCGGCGGGCACCTCGACCGAGATGACCCCATCGGCAGCGCCGAGGACGAACACCATCGGGATCAGACCGCCACCGACGAGTTCGAGAAGGTCGCTCGCCGGATTTGCGACCACCGACTCCACTTCACCATGGTCGGTGCCGTGCTGGTCGACCACTCGCTGGCCGATCAATTCGTGGACGAAGAGGGCGTCGTCGTCGTCGAGCGGGTCGGCGACGATCAGCTTGCCTCGGAGCAGATCGGCACGATCACGATCGTCGACCCCTTCGAGATGCACCAACCACTGCTGCTGGTACGGCTTGGCACTGGCCACCACGTAGTCGGTGTCGGCGATACCGAGACGCGAACCGACCGCCGTGCGTTCTGCCAGGCGGTCGGTGGTGAATTTGATGAGGACATCGCCGCGCAGCCCGTGCGACTTCGCAACGCGGCCGACTTCGAGCCGATCCGTCACTCGACGAACTCGACCTCGGTGGTGACGCCGTCTTTGGCGCCGGCGGCGCCGACGACGGTGCGGATGGCGGAGGCAACACGGCCTCGGCGGCCGATCACGCGGCCCATGTCGTCTTTGTTGACCGTGACATCGAAACGGATGCGAGCATCGTCGACGTTGGAGGCTTCGACCGAGACGTCGTCAGGCGTGCTGACGACGGACCGGCAGAGGTGCAAGAGCACCGCCTCGGCTGTTGGGGCTGTGGCGTCGCTCACGCTTCGACCGCAGCCGTCTCGACAGCAGCGGCAGCAGCGGCCTTCTCGGCAGCGGCGGCCTCAGCCAGCTCTTCGGGGGTCTTGCCCGCTTTCCAGTCTTCCCAGGCGCCAGAGACCTCGAGGAGCTTCTGCACCCGCTCGGTGGGCTGGGCGCCGACGGCGAGCCAGCGAACGGCCTTGGCCTTGTCGATCTTGATCTCGGAAGGCTCGGTACGAGGGTTGTAGGTTCCAACGATCTCGATGAACCGACCGTCGCGGGGCGAACGGGCATCAGCCGCGACCACACGATAGGTCGGCTGCTTCTTCTTACCCATTCGCATGAGACGGAGTCGAACGGCCACAGGATTCTCTCTTCAGTGATAGGACTGGCTGGTGATGTCTGCCCTCGGTGCCAGCACTCGGCGGCACAGATGGAGCGAACAGACAAACGACGGATGAGCCTACCGTCGTCGGTCGATGCCTCCACTCCCACAGGGATGTGACGTGAGGCGATCTGGAGTACTGCCTGACGGAACTGCTCAGGTCAGGCGTTCTTGCCGAGCTCGTCGAGTTCGGTCGCCAACTGCTCGAAGTCGGCGTTGTCGAGACGGTCGAGACCAGGGAGCATCAACGGCGCCTTGGTCTTCTTCGATCCGGGCTCGGAAATGCGAGCGGTCTGCTTTGCGGTCACTCGACCACCACCACCGCCCTTGTTCTTGTTCTTGTTCTTGCGGTTCTTCTTGCTGGCCTTCTTGGTGCCGAAGCCGCCCATCCGCTTCATCATCTTCTGCATCTCGGAGAACTGCTTGACCAGCATGGCGACCTGGTTGGGGTTGGTACCCGAACCCTTGGCGATGCGGCCACGGCGAGAGGCATCGATGGCGTCGGGATTGGTCCGCTCGTCTTTGGTCATCGACTTGATGATGGCCTCGACCCGTGCGAGTTCGCGATCGTCGACGTCGACATCTCGCATCTCCTTGGGCAGGCCGGGCAGCATCTTGACGAGACCACCGAGGGGGCCCATCTTCTTCAGCTGCTGCATCTGCTCGAGGAAGTCGTCGAGCGTGAAGGTGCCGTCCATGAGGGACTCGGCAGCCTTTTCGGCTTCTTCCTGCTCGTAGGTCTGCTCGGCCTTCTCGATGAGGGTGAGCACGTCGCCCATGCCGAGAATTCGGCTGGCCATACGATCGGGGTGGAAGAGCTCGAACTCGTCGAGTTTCTCACCGGTTGCGGCGAAGGCGATCGGACGACCGACGACCTCTTTGACCGACAGCGCGGCGCCACCACGAGCATCGCCGTCGAGTTTGGTGAGGATGACGCCGTCGAGTTCCAGCTTCTCGTGGAAGGCTTCGGCGACCGTGACGGCGTCTTGGCCGGTCATGGCGTCGACCACGAGGAAGGTGTAGTCGGGAGAGATGGCCTCGGAGATCTGGCGGACCTCTTCCATCAGGGCTTCGTCGATGGCCAGACGGCCGGCGGTGTCGACGATGACGACGTCTCGACCGAGACGCTTGGCCTCGGCGATGGCGTTGCGGGCGACCGTGACGGGGTCGGACGCCTCGGAGAACACCGGGACGTCGACCTGGCGGCCGAGCGTGCGGAGCTGTTCCACGGCGGCGGGACGCTGGAGATCGGCACCGACCAGGAGCGGGTTGCGGCCCTGGGCCTTGATCCACTTGGCGAGCTTGCCCGACGAGGTGGTCTTACCCGAACCCTGCAGGCCGGCCATCATGATGACGGTCGGCGGCTTGGAGTTGTAGCGAAGATTGAACGTCTCACCACCGAGGCTGGCGGTCAGCTCCTCGTTGACGATCTTGACGACCTGGTTGGCGGGGTTGAGGGCCTTGTGGACCTCTTCGCCAACGGCTCGTTCCTTGATGCGGTTGCGCAGGCTGCGGACGACCGCGGTGTTGACGTCGGCCTCGAGCAGTGCGATCCGGATCTCTTTGAGGGCCTCGTCGACATCGGCCTCGGAGAGCATCCCCTTCTTGGAGAGCTTCGAGAAGACACCTTCGAATTTGTCGGTCAGATTCTGGAACATGAGACCCCCAGCCTAGGCAAACAGTGCGTCGATGAATGCGTCGGGATCGAAGTCGACGAGGTCGCCGAGGCCTTCGCCCAGTCCGACGAGCTTCACCGGCAGTCCGAGCTCGCTCTCGATGGCGAAGACGATGCCGCCCTTGGCCGAGCCGTCGAGCTTGGTCAGGACCACGCCGGTGACCTCCACGGCCTCGGCAAACACCTTGGCCTGGGTCATGCCGTTCTGGCCGGTCGTGGCGTCGATGACCAGGAGGACTTCCGAGACATGACCCGGATCCTTGGCGGCGACTCGGCGAACCTTCGACAGCTCGTCCATGAGGTTGGACTTGTTCTGGAGGCGACCGGCGGTGTCGGCGAGCACGATGTTGCAGTCACGAGCCTTGGCCGCCTGGATGCCGTCGAAGATCACCGAGGACGGATCGCCACCCTCGTTGCCACGGACGATTTCTGCCCCGCTGCGCTCGGCCCACATCGTGAGCTGCTCGGCCGCGGCCGCTCGGAACGTGTCGCCTGCCGCCATGAGCACCGAGTTGCCTTCGTCGGCAAGTCGCCGGCCGAGTTTGCCGATGGTCGTGGTCTTGCCGACTCCGTTGACACCGACGAACAACCACACGTTGGTCTCACCTTCGTCGATGACGAGTGAGCGGTCCTTACCGGCGAGTTCTGCCCGCATCTCGCCCTTCAGCAGGTCGAGAATGGCAGCACCATCATCGACGCCTGCTTCTTTCGCTTTGCCCTGGACGTCGGCGATCAACTTCATCGTGACCCCGACACCGACGTCGGCCCGGATGAGCGCCTCTTCGAGATCTTCCCATGCCTCGTCGTCGACCTGACCGAGACCGACCAGGCCACCGAGATACCCACTCAGCGCGGTACGAGCCTTGCCGAGTCGATCGAAGAACGACGGCTTGACCAGCGGCTCTTCGACCAGCCGTTCCTCGGCGAGGGCCTCTTCGAGTTGCTCGACGGTGGACTCGTCGACGGTGGACTCGTCGAGTACGTCGGCGGAGGTGCCGGTCGAGGTGTCGGTCGACTCGACCGGCGATCCGTCGAGGACGTCGGTCAGCGCATCGCCGAGGTCGGGCTCTCGCTCCTCGAGTGCGACACTCGAGCCACCAAGGCCCTCGGCGCGACCAGCGCCCTCGGAGACGCTCGTGCCTCGGCCGGTGAGGAGCCTCGTTGCCAGGAGTGCGAGCAGCACCAGGGCGACGGCGGCGATGACGATGATCCATACGGTTTCCACGAGCGACGAGCCTAAGGGGAATAGCGGATAGGCGCTTCGCACCGAGGCTATTCCTTGGATTCAGCGGCAATCGCACTTCGTGCTGCCCCCTTCGTGCTGCCCCCTCTCCGCTTTCGTCCTGACGCCGACCCCAGGGCCAGGATTACTTCGAGCCGAGGACCACCGAGATCTCGATCGTCTCACCGTCTCGAACGATCTCGAGTACGACCTCGTCACCGGGGAAACTGGTCTGGATGAGCCCGGCGAGCTCCTCGAAACTGCCGACCGGCGCACCATCGAGACTCAAGACCCGATCGCCTGCCTGGATACCGGCGAGGTCGGCTGCTGCGCCTGCCGTGACCTCGGCAACGCTGACACCGAGCTCGTCTTCACCCGGCGCTTCGCCGCCGATCCCGAGGAATCCCGGATCGAGGGGATCACCTTCGAGAATCCTGGTGGCGATGTCGTACGCCGTCGTGATCGGCATGGCGAAGCCGATGCCGGCGTTGGTCGAGCTGACCCCGTCGGTCTGGATGGCGGTGTTGATCCCGATGACTCGGCCCTGACGATCGGCCAATGCGCCACCGGAGTTGCCAGGATTGATCGCCGCATCGGTCTGGACCATCGCATTCCAGCCGGCACCGTTGTAGACCGGCCGATTCACCGCCGACACGATGCCTGAAGTGACCGTCTGCTGGAGGTCGAAGGGGCTACCGATCGCCACGGTGTACTGCCCGACCTCGAGTTCACCGTCGAGGGCCAGCTCGGCGGACACCGTTCCATGGCCGGTGCCGATCGACACGACCGCGATGTCGGTCCGTGGATCGGAGCCGATCACCTCGGCCGCAAGCGAGCGGCCGTCACTCAATCGAACGGTGAGTCGCGTGGCGTTCTCGATGACGTGGTTGTTCGTGATGATCAACCCATCGTCGAAGATGACACCCGAGCCGAGACCGAGTTCGGTGTTGATCTGCACGACCGACGGTCCCAGCAACGATGCGACGAACGCAGCAGGCTCGGCAGTGTCGAGATCTGGCGGCGTCACGACGATCGAATCGTTGGTGTTCGTGGTCGCGATGGTCGATGACGGACCGATGGCGACCTCGGTGCCGTCACCGACGTTCATGCCGACGCCGAAACCGACGGCGGTGAGGGCCCCGCCGGCCACGAAGGCCGTGAGCGCACGCCAACCCCAGCGGGGGGAGCTCGGTGGCGTCGACCCTGTCGCTCCCGCGACCCGAGCGGCCGGAGACGTCGCCGATGGTGGCATCCCGGTGTTCTGAGGATTCCACAGTGGGCTTGCACCCGGCGCCGAGCCGGCCGCCCCACCGAATGGGTCGGGCGGGGCCGGAGGGGCCGCAGGTGCGCCGCTGGCGATGTCGAAGCCGGCAGGAGCAGCAGCCACGGCACGAGAACGAACGGGTGGAGCGCTCGACGGTGTTGCGTCGAAGTTCCAGTTTCGTTCGTTCATGACCCTGTGCTCCTGTTCGGTTCTTCCGGCTTCAGTCTTCGTCCGACGTGAGCATGACTGTAGGACTCGGGCCGAAAAGTCGAGGTAAAGGACCGATCCCGGGAGACATCGGACCTCGGCCCCGCTTCACGACCGGCTCAGCCACCGAGTTTGGCCGAAGACCCGCGTTGGTCGGGAAGTCGGATGACGAATCGGGCACCTTCACCCACCTTCGAGTCGACCATGACCGAGCCCCCGTGACGCTCGACGATTCGACGGACGATGCTGAGACCGAGCCCGCTCCCGGCGCCGGCGTCGCCGCCACGCCAGAACCGCTGGAAGACCGCCTCATGGTCGGCGGGTTCGATTCCCGGTCCTTCGTCGCGGACTTCGAGCTCGACCCACCCGTCGACCGTTCGACTCGCGAGCCACACCGTGGAACCTGAGGGAACCAGACGGAGCGCATTTGCCATCAGGTTGACGACCGCTCGACGAAGCGCCGGCTCGTCGCCGACGACCTCGAGTGGTTCGTCGCCGACTCCCTCGATGTCGAGCCGCACGTTGGCGGCCGAGGCTGACGCCCGATATTCGCTTGCGAGTCCGAGGAGCAGACGGTTCACATCGACCGGCGTCTGATTCAACTCGCTGATGCCGTTGCGTGCCTGTTCGAGCAGGTCGTCGACCAAGACACTCATTCGACCGGTGGATCGGTAGGCGATCACCGCGGCACGCCGCAGTTCGTCGTCGTCTTCTGCTGCCTCTGGAACCGCTCCGTCGGCGGTCAGGGCGAGTTCGAGGTTCGATCGGGCGATGGCCAGTGGGTTGCGGAGCTCGTGAGAGGCCTCGTGCACGAAGCGTCGCTGTTCTTCGAAGGCATCTTGCACTCGGTCGAGCATCCCGTCGAAGGTGTCGGCGAGATCCTTCAGCTCGTCGGACGGACCGGTCATCTCGATTCGCCGCGACAGGTCGGACCCGCTGATGTCCTTGGCCACTGCACCGATCGCCTTCACCGGCCGAAGGGCCGTGCCCGCGAGCGACCAGCCCGCTCCGGAGCTGATCAAGGCCAATGCCGCCACACCGACGAGGCTGTTGCGTCGGAGCTCCTCCAGCGATCGCCGATTGACCTCTCGTTCGAAAAGCGCCAGCTCTGCTCGCTGCCGCTCGCCGCTGGTCAGCAGCACGAAACGCTCCCCCTCTCGGTCGACGATGATGGCCTCGGCGACCACCGGCTCGTTCAGCTGACGAGCTTGGAAGATGTACAGCCCGCCGACGAGGAGGCTGCCGAAGGCGAAGACGACGAGGCCGTAGTTCAGCGCGAGTCGGAAGCGGATGGTTCTGGCCCAGCGAGGTGTGCGCTTCACTGCACCCTCCTCACCGTGTCACGGCTCGGTTGTCGGAGAAACTCACGGTGCAGCACGCTTCAGGCCGCAGGATCGATCAAGCGGTAGCCGGCGCCGATCACCGTTTCGATCAGCGCCTGATCTGTCGCAGCCGAGAGCTTGCGGCGCAACGTTCCGACGGTGACGCGTACGGTGTTCGTGAAGGGATCGACCATCTCGTCCCAGACGTGTTCCAGCAGCCGCTCCTGGCTCAGGACCGCACCGACATTGACCATGAAGTAGCGAAGGAGTGCAAACTCCTTGGTGGTGAGATCGATCGGCGATCCGGCCCAGGTCACCGAGCGCGTGGCGGTGTCGAGCACGAGTTGGCTCACCTCGATGATCGCATCTTCGCCGGCGGTCTCGCGTCGCAGCAGGCTTCGGACACGGGCCGACAGTTCGGCCAGTGCGAACGGCTTGACCAGATAGTCGTCGGCCCCATCGTCGAGCCCGGCAACACGATCGGCCACTTCGTCACGAGCGGTCACCATCAGGACCCGAGTCGATGGGTCGTACCGGGCATCGGTACGGATGAGCCGGCAGACCTCGCGCCCGTCGAGATCGGGAAGGCTCAGATCGAGGGTCACCAGATCGTACGGATTGAGCATGAGACGGTCGAGTGCACCGTGGGCGTCATTGGCGACGTCGACCGCGTACCCCTCGCGCCTCAACGACCCAGCGATGGCATCGGCCAGTTCGGGCTCGTCATCGACCACCAGAATCCGCATGCCTCAACGTTAGGTGGTCAATTGCGAGCTTTCGCCGCGCTTTCGCTTCCATCGGGTTGACTGGTCCACATGAACGAGCACTTCCCTGCCGATGGCGACGGCCCACTTTCGACTGACACCCCGTTCGGCACCCCACAGGCGGCGGCCGAACAACTCGAACGAGTGCTGTTCGAGGTCAAGAAGGTGATCGTCGGGCAGGACCACATGGTCGAACGCCTCCTCGTGTCACTCCTCGCCCGAGGGCACATTCTCCTCGAGGGCGTCCCCGGCGTCGCCAAGACCCTTGCCGTCTCGACGCTGGCCCAGGCCATCGGCGGCAGCTTCGTGCGGCTGCAGTTCACCCCCGACCTCCTCCCCTCCGACCTCGTCGGCACCCGCATCTGGCGAGCAGACGAGCAGCGGTTCGACATCGAGTGGGGCCCGGTCTTCGCCAACCTGGTCCTCACCGACGAGATCAACCGAGCACCGGCCAAGGTCCAGTCGGCTCTGCTCGAGGTCATGGCCGAGCGCCAGGTCTCCATCGGCGGAGAGACCCGTCCGCTACCGAAGCCGTTCCTCGTCCTCGCAACCCAGAACCCGATCGAGTCCGAGGGCGTCTACACCCTGCCCGAGGCTCAGCGTGACCGCTTCCTCATGAAGGTCACCGTCGGCTACCCCTCACCGTCGGAAGAACTCGAGATCGTTCGGCGCATGGGCGTCTCGACACCAAGCGCCTCGGGCGTCATGACCCTCGATCACCTCGAAGAGCTCCAGGCCATGGCCGATCGTGTCTACGTCGACGTGTCGGTCGCCCAATATGCGGTCGACGTCGTCATGGCCACCCGCGAACCGTCACTTCGTGGCCTCCCGGAACTCGATGCCCTCATCGAGTTCGGCGTCAGCCCCCGAGCATCGCTCGGACTGGTCGCGGCCGGGCGAGCCCTGGCACTGCTGCGTGGCCGTTCGTACGTCGTCCCCCAAGACGTCTTCGACGTGGCGCGCGATGTCCTTCGCCATCGCCTCATGCTCTCCTACGAAGCTCTGGCCAAGGGCCTCTCGGCCGATGACATCCTCAACCGGCTGCTGTCGGTCGTCCCGGCAGCATCCGGGCGGGCCTTCTCCGAGACTGGCCACTCAGCCAACCCAGCGTCAGCCAGCCCAGCGCCGACCACGCCGATGCCGACACCAGGGGCGAACGGTCAGAGCAACAACGGCTGGCCGTCGACACCGAGCGGAGCGGCCGCCACGCCCGGCTCCCCCAACGACGCCACCACGCCGATGAACCTGCCGCCGTTGCCATCGGCCGATGCAACTCCGGCGCCGATTCCCGCACCGACCGCCACCGCGCCGGCCTCGCCGAGCCCCGGAATGCCACCGATGCCCAGCGGCGGCCAGCGAACTGCTCCGGCGCCGAATCATCATGAGGGTGATTCGTGATCGACCCGGCCGACGTCTCCGACGGGCGGACGCGCGAACTGCTGCGCCGCCTCGAGCTCGACGTCACGCGTCGCCTCGACGGCCTCCTCCACGGCGATCACCGCGGCCTCGTTCCCGGTCACGGAAGTGAGCTCGGGGAAACCCGCCGCTACACCGCCGGCGACGACGTCCGACGCATGGACTGGAACGTCACGGCTCGCCTCTCCGAGCCGTACATTCGCCAGACCATCGCCGACCGCGAGCTCGAAACGTGGATCCTCGCCGACCGCTCACCGCGCCTCGATTTCGGCACAGCCGATGTCGAGAAACGAGATCTGGTGCTCGCCGGCACCGCGGCCGTGGGCTTCCTGACCAACCGAGACGGCAACCGGATCGGCGCAGTCCTCGCCGGGGCGGACGGCAACATCGTGATCCCGGCCAAGGGCACCCGGCGCCATCTCCTCCACATCCTCCACACGCTGGCCGAGACGCCCCGCCAAGAATCGGCGGGGGTCACCGACCTCGCCGGCGCCCTCCACCGCCTCAACGGGCTCGCCCGACGTCGTGGCCTCATCGCCGTCATCTCCGACTTCCGAGTCGGCGAAGGCTGGGAAGACGCCCTCGCCGTCGCCTCGGTCCGCCACGATGTCCTCGCCATCGAGGTGGGCGATCCACGCGAATCGGTGCTGCCGAACGTCGGGCTCCTCACCGTCGTCGACCCAGGCACCGGGCAGCGGCGAGAGCTCGCCACCAACAAGGCGTCGGTTCGACAGGCCTACGCCGACGCCGCTGCGGCCCACCACGAACATCTTGCCGAGACCTTCCGCCGCAACCGCATCGAACATCTCAGGCTTTCGACCGATCGCCCGTGGCTCGACGACGTCGTCGCCTTCATGTCCAACCGTCGCCTGCTCATGAACGCGCCAGGAGCACACCGATGAGCTTCCTCTCCCCCAACCGCCTGTGGCTGTTGCTTGCCGTCGTCGCCCTGGCGATCGTGTACCTCGTCGCTCAGCGACGGCGCAAGACCTACGCAGCACGTCTTGCGTCGGCCCACATGCTCGATTCGGTGATTCCGAACCGCCCCGGCTGGCGACGACATGGCGTCACCGCCATCTTCCTCGCCGCTCTGACCGCGTTCGTGACCGCCTTCGCCCAGCCCGCCACCGAGCAGCAGGTGCCGAGAGAACGGGCAACCATCATCGTCGCCATCGACGTCTCGCTCTCGATGGAAGCCGCCGACGTCGACCCCACCCGGCTCCTCGCCGCCCAAGAAGCCGCAAACCGATTCGTCGACGAACTCCCTCCCACGCTCAACGTCGGCATCGTCGCCTTCGCCGGCCAGGCGAGCGTTCTGGTACCTCCGACCACGGATCGAGCAGCCGCTCACCGGGCCATCGACAGTCTCCAGCTGGCCGAATCGACCGCGATCGGCGAGGCGATCTTCACCTCGCTCGACGCCCTCGCAGCCGCTCCCGGCGCCGAGGAGAACGGCGAGATTCCACCGGCGCGCATCGTGCTGTTGTCCGATGGCGAGACCACGGTCGGACGCCCCGACGCCGAGGCGGTCGTGCAGGCCATCGAAGACGAAGTCCAGGTCTCGACCATCGCGTTCGGCACCACCTCTGGGGCGATCGCCTACGACGATCCCGAGACCCCACAGATCGAGCAGGAACTCATCCCCGTGCCCGTCCGTGACGACAATCTTCGGGCCATCGCCGACGCCACGGGAGGCACGTTCTTCGCCGCCGAGAACCTCTCCGAGCTCGAGGCCGTCTACGAAGACATCGGCTCGGCCATCGGCTACGAAACCGAACTGGGCGAAGTCACCGACTGGTTCGTCGGCGGCGGGCTCGTGCTCCTGCTGGTCTCGTCACTCCTCAGCGCCTGGTGGTTCCAGCGCCTCATCTGAGGTCAGTACCGATCAAGGTCAGTACCGATCGAGGTCAGTACCGATCAAGGTCAGTGCTGGATGACATCGGTGCCGTCGGCGGCATCAGCGTGCTGGTCGGCGTTCAGATCGATCTCTGACCACTTCTTCTCGACCTTCTCGCTGACGACCTTCGACGAGCCACCGGGCTTCATCGAAACGCCGTAGAGCACGTCGGCCGCTTCCATGGTGCGCTTCTGGTGGCTGACGATGATCAGCTGGGCGTCCTTGCGGAACTCCTCGACCAGTGACAGGAACCGGCTGATGTTCATGTCGTCGAGGGCGGCTTCGACTTCGTCCATCACGTAGAACGGCGACGGCCGACTGCGGAACACGGCGAAGAGGAACCCCAACGCCGTCAGCGAGCGTTCGCCACCGGAGAGCAGCGAAAGCTTCTTGACGTTCTTGCCGCCGGGCTTCGCCTCGATCTCGACGCCACAGTTGAGCAGGTCTTCGGGGTTCGTCAGCTGCACGGTCCCCTTGCCCCCGGGGAACAGGGTGTCGAAGAGCTCGGTGAAGTTCGTGGCAACGTCGGCATAGGCCTCGGAGAACACGGTGACGATGCGCTCGTCGATCTCTCGGATGAGACGCTGGAGCTCGCGGCGGCTGGTCTTGATGTCTTCGAGCTGGGTGGTCAGGAACTCGTGACGTTCCTGGATCTCTGCGTATTCCTCGAGTGCAAGCGGGTTGATCGGACCGAGCAGCTTGAGTTCTCGTTCGAGCTCACGCACCCGGCTCTCTGGTGTGGCGTTGGCCGGCACCTCTGGCAGCGGGGCGTCCATCGCCACCTGTGGCTCGACATCGAGTTCACGGCGCATGGCGTCGGTGAGTGTCTCGAGACGGACCCGCGCCTCGGTCTCCCCCAGCTCGACCTTGGACCGCCGTTCCCGGACCTCGACGAGGTCGCGTTCGGCCTGCTTGCGTTCGCCACGCCGAGACGACAGGTGTCGGGAGACGTCTTTGACCGCCGCCGACTGTTCCTGCTGCTCGGCTTCGAGATCGACCAGCCAGTCGGCAAGCCGTCGGCCGGCGTCGTCGAGATCTTGGGCCAGGCCCTGGACCACCCCGAGCTGCAGTTCGAGTTTCTCGCGGCGAACCCGAGCCTGCTCACGCTCCACGACCAGCCGCTCGAGGCGCTGCTCGACCTCGACGGTGCGGCGGCGGAGGATCTCCTCACGCTCGGTCATGCCCGCCGACTTGACCTCGAGGTTGGTTCGCACCGACGCAAGGGCGCGGTTGCGTTCTTCGAGCGACACTCGAAGTCGGCCCATCTGCTGGGTGCGATCGAGATGAGCCGCTTCGTCGGCCTCGAGACCAGGCAGCTGGAGCTGGAGATCGTCGAGTTCGGATCGATCTCGGTCTTGCCGTGCTGCGATCTCGGCCTGCTGGTTCTGCAGTCGCTCACGATCGGTCGAGACGCGTTCGACCTCGACCTTCGCTCGTTCGGCCGCCGCGGTTGCGTTCTCGAACTCGCGGTTCGACGCCCGCATCTGCTCGTCGAGCTGGCGGCGCTGCTGCTTGGCCTTCTCGAGCTCGGCCCGGCACTCGGTGAGGGTTGCCGCGGCCTCGCCAGCGCGACGAGCCGCCGACTCGGCCTCGTGCCGAGCTTCTTCGAGCGCAGCACCTGTTGCCCCGGTCCCGGCCTGTCCGATGCGCCAGCCAGTCGCCGCGAAGCGGTCGCCGCCACGCGTCACGATGGTGAGTTCTGGATGGGTCAACGCCGCATCGACGGCGGCTCGCCAGTCACCTTCGACTGCCACGGCACCGGCGAGCAACGCATCGAGCATCGGTTCGACGTCGGGGCGGGTCGCTCGAACATGGGCCCGGATCGATTCACCGAAGGCAGGCAGACCGGGGGCGGTCCGTGGCGATGACAGGGCGAGCACGGCGCCGCTCAGGTCACGTGCCGACAGGGCGTCGAGCGCCGCTCGACCGTTGGCGACATCGTCGACCACGACGGCCTGAAGCGCCTCGCCTGCGGCTGCTTCGACCGCAGCCTCCCAACCCTCATCGATGTCGACGAGGTCGAGAAGTATGCCGAGGACGCCGTCGGCCTGAGCCAGCGCATCGGCGCCGGCTGCACTCCGCGCCAATGAGAGGGCCTGCTCGAGCGCATCGGCCCGTGCCTGCCAGCAGTTACTGGTTTAATACATCGCGTCTCGAACAGGTGAGCGCCATACATAACAGCATTGATCAGTTGCA
>RCMY010003265.1_pt1 | contig 14422 bp, 14 predicted proteins | sample 2041341 | NCBI WGS metagenome assembly RCMY01 (sample SAMN09708234, study PRJNA481090) | Marine sediment metagenome, whole genome shotgun sequencing project.
TCGTGGTCACGCTTACCATGCCCTCGCTGCCGCCGCAGAGCGCGCTCAGCCCGGCCGAAAGCCAGTCGTTGCGGTTCAATCTGGGGCGCCGCTGTGTGTTCATCCCTCTGCCATACGCCTGATGCTGCAGCGCCGCAAGATGCCGGGGTGTTACGCTTGGTCGCATCATGCAGAGCTCGCGACAGTTTGAGGAGTCTGCGCTGATGAGTATTTGCAGAACGGTGAAATCAGTATTGTGTGTTTCTTCTGGCTCCAAATATCCTCGCCGAAGGCACAAAGCTCTTTTCCCGGAGTGTCGTCTTGAGGCAATGTCGAGGGGGGCTGGACTCAAGGTCGGCTTGCAAATGTGCTATCCGGACAGGGTGTTGCGTTGGATCAGGTGGAACCGGCCGAACCCGTCCTCCCCCATCAAGGAAAGTGCCGTGATATGAAACGGGCGCGACAGGAGCGGTTCTATCATCCGGGCAAGGACCGCCTGCGTCTGGATCGCATGGGCGCGGGGGAGTTTGCCGCTCAGGGTGATGTGAAAGCGGAACGCCTGCATCACGTAAGGATAGCCCCATTTCACCAAAAGCGCGTCATGCTCGGGGCTAAGGCCAGCGGCGCGGCGGCGGGCGAGATCGGCCTCGGTGAGGCGCGCGCGGAAAGGTTCGAACGCGCGTAGGGTCTTGGCGGCAAGGTTGCATAAAGCGGTTTGATCGCCCAGTGGCACAAGTGCCAGAAACCGGCCAAGGCGGGCGAGTTCCAGCCCGTCAAGTGTTACCGGTGCCGTGGCACTGCAATAGGTTTCAAAGGCGGCTGTGAGCGCGGTCCCGCTCTGGCCCTCGGTCAGGCGAAAGGGCGGTTTCATCGTCGCATGCAGGCCATATTTGCGTGGGGTTTCAGTGATCTCGGCCAACGGCGCGGGCAGGCCTGGCACGCAGGGGTGATCGACGCCACATCCCACCGCGCAATCCCAGCCCAGCCATGCCGCGCCGAAATCGGCCAGCGGTCCGGGCTCTGGTGTCGCGTAAATGGCGTATCTGTTGAAATCCATGCGCGTGCCTGTTGTTTCGTCACGATTTGCCAAGACAGGGCAACATCTTCATGACACAGGGCGCCCCCCGAGCCAATCCCGGCTGAGCGAGCCCCGGTGTCGAGGCAAGCCGCAGGGCTTTGACAAGGCTCGGGGGCGGGCGCATAACGGGCGCCAAAGAGACCCCAGCCAGCCCCGGAGACCCTTATGACCACACCGCTTTTTGACGTACCCGCAGCGCCGCAAGTTCCCGTTCTCGGGCAAGAGGGCACCTTTCCCGTGCGCCGGATTTTCTGCGTCGGGCGTAATTATGCCGCCCATGCCGCCGAGATGGGCAATGAGGTTGATCGCGAGGCGCCGTTTTACTTCACCAAATCGGCGCATACGATTTGCCATAGCGGGGCAAGCATCGCCTATCCGCTTGGCACACAGGATTGCCATCACGAGATGGAATTTGTCGTGGCCATCGGCGCGCCTGCGTTCAGGGTTTCCAAGGACGCCGCAATGCAGGCGGTTTACGGCTATGCCTGTGGTATCGACCTGACGCGCCGTGATTTACAGGCGCAGGCCAAGGACAAACGCCGCCCCTGGGATCTGGGCAAGGACTTTGAGGATTCGGCGATCATCGCGCCCCTGACCACTGCGGCAGAGTTTGGCGAGATTGGCGATCAGGCGATCCGCCTGACCCTTGACGGCGTGATCGTGCAAGAGGCGCGGTTGAGCGATATGGTCTGGTCGGTGCCCGAAGTGATCGCGCATCTGTCACAGTTCTATCACCTGATGCCGGGCGATCTTATTTATACCGGCACCCCCGCAGGCGTGGGGCCGGTCACACCGGGTAGCGAATTGCGCGGTCAGATCGAAGGGCTGAGCGACCTCTCTCTGAGCATTGGCGAGCCCGAGTAGATGGCGGTGACGTCAGAGGCGGCAGAGCCCGAAAACACCGGTTGGCTCGCGCATGTGCCGGTCACGCTTTTCACCATCGTGATGGGGCTTTGCGGCTTTACGCTTGCGCTTCGGGCGGGCGAGGCCGCGCTTGGGAGGGGCATCTTGTCTCTGGTGCGGCGCATGTCCTGACCATGGTGGTTTTTGCGGCCGTGTCGCTTTTGTATGTCGCCAAGGGCCTACGCCATCCGGGCGCTGTGGTGGCCGAGTGGCAGCACCCGGTCAAGCTTGCGTTTTTCCCGACGATCTCGATCGCGCTTGTCCTGATGTCGGTGGTGATGCTTGACCCGGCACCGGGGCTGGCGCGCGCGATGTGGCTTGTGGCGGTGCCCTTGCAGCTTGTTTTGACGGTGTCGGTGGTCAGCGGCTGGATCAGTGCGCGCGCGTTTCAACACGGGCATCTGACGCCCGCCTGGTTTATTCCGGCGGTGGGCAACGTGATTGTGGCGACTAGTGGCGTGCCTCTGGGCTATGTCGAGATCAGTTGGTTTTTCACCTCGGTCGGACTTATTTTCTGGATCGTGTTCCTGGTTCTGGTGATGAACCGGCTTATTTTCCACGACCCGCTGCCGGGGCGGTTACAGCCGACGCTGGTCATTCTGATTGCGCCGCCTTCGGTCGGGTTTCTGGCCTGGGTTCAGCTTGTGGGCGGGGTCGATGCCTTTGCCCGCGTGCTTTTAAACGGGGCCTATCTTTTTACGCTGATCGTGGCGGTGCAATTGCCAAGCCTGCTTCGGCTGCCGTTTTCGCTGGCGTTCTGGGCGCTTAGCTTTCCATTGGCGGGGGTGACGGTTGCAAGTTTCACCTATGCCGACGCCACCGGATCGGCGGGGCACCGGGTGATCGGGTTTGGTCTTTTGGCAGTGCTCTGCGTGATCATTCTGGCGCTGTTGTTTCGCACCGCCAAAGCGCTGCGAAACGGTGAGGTTTTCGTGCCCGATTAGTCGAGCAAACGTCGCGTGATCACCTGCGCCTGAATTTCGGCGGCGCCCTCAAAGATATTGAGGATGCGCGCATCACACAGGATGCGGCTTATGGTGTATTCAAGCGCAAAACCGTTGCCGCCGTGAATCTGCAATCCGTTATCGGCCGCCGCCCAGGCGACACGCGCGCCAAGCAGCTTGGCCATGCCCGCCTCAAGATCGCAACGCCGGTCATTGTCTTTCTCCCAGGCGCTGAAATAGGTCAGCTGTCGGGCTATCATGATCTCGACCGCCATCATTGCCAGCTTGCCAGAGACGCGCGGAAACTCGATCAGGGATTTGCCGAACTGCTTGCGGTCGATGGCGTATTTCATCGCCACATCAAGCGCCGATTGGGCCACACCTACGGCACGGGCGGCGGTCTGAATGCGGGCGGATTCAAAGGTTTCCATCAGCTGTTTAAAGCCTTTGCCCTCTTCACCCCCAAGCAGGTTTTCGCCCTTCACATGGAAGTTGTCAAAAGCCAGCTCGTATTCCTTCATGCCGCGATAGCCCAGCACCTCGATCTCGCCGCCGGTCATGCCCTCGGTCGGGAAGGGGGCCTCGTCGGTGCCGGGGGTTTTTTCGGCCAGAAACATCGACAGGCCCCGGTGATCGGTGGTGTCGGGTTTGGTGCGTGCCAGCAATGTCATGACATGGGTACGCGCGGCGTGGGTGATCCAGGTCTTGTTGCCGGTCACGGTCCAGTCGCCGTTTTCGTCCTTGACCGCGCGGGTGCGCAGGGCGCCGAGATCAGAGCCGGTATTGGGTTCGGTGAACACCGCCGTCGGCAGGATTTCCGCACTGGCCAGTTTCGGCAGCCAATGCTGCTTTTGCGCCTCAGTGCCGCCGCACAGGATCAGTTCGGCGGCGATTTCAGAGCGGGTGCCAAGGCTGCCGACGCCGATATAGCCACGGCTGAGTTCTTCGGACACCACCACCATCGAGGCCTTGGACAGGCCAAACCCGCCGAATTCTTCCGGGATGGTCAGGCCAAATACACCCATTTCGGCGAGTTCCTCGATGATCTCCATCGGGATGAGTTCGTCCTTGAGGTGCCATTCATGGGCGTGCGGCTCGACCTTGTCGACCGAGAAGCGGCGGAATTGCTCGCGGATCATCTCAAGCTCGTCATCAAGCCCGGTGCGCCCAACGGTGATCTCGGCCGCGCGTTCCTGCATCAGTTCCACAAGACGGGTGCGCGCGGCCTGGCTATTGCCCTCGGCGATCAGTGTGGCGACCGCCGGGGTCACAAAGGCGGCCATATCGGCGCCGCTCAGGCCCATGTCATGCGGGCGGATGATCTCGCCTTGATTCATCAGGATGCCGCCCCGGATCTGGCCAAGGTATTCGCCAAAACCGATTTGCAGCAAAAGCTGTTCGACCTCACCAAAGCTGCCGGATTGCTCTAGCCGCGTGGCCCAATGCTGCATCTGCCGCAAAGATTCTGTGTAGGTCGCGAGCCAGGCCAGACCATGGGCCGCGCTCTGATGTGCCTCGATGGCGGCACCTGATACCCGGCCATCAACGCTAACCAATTGGCGAATATTGGCTTTTGCCGCCTGAAAGAGGGTTTCAACCGGGGCAATAGATGCGCCTGTCAGGGTCAAAAGATCGCCCAGAATGATCGGTTTCGCCATTGCAATATCCTGTCCGTCATGTGCCATTTGTCGGGTCCTTTCGTGGTTGCGGCTGGTTTTATCTACTTCGCAGGTGCAGCGCAACTATTTTACGAAAAGGATGCGATTTTTGATTGAAAGTTGCGCATTGATTTTCTGCAGTGCCGCACTAACGGGCATGTTAAGAGGGAATTATGGAAGCGTTTTTTGATATCGGGCCGCTTTGGGGCTGGGCGTTTGCCTTTAGCGTGGCGATCTGTGCGGGCATGGTCAAGGGCGTGGTCGGTTTTGCCATGCCGACGGTGCTGATCGCCGGGCTTAGCTCTGTCATGGCGCCCGATCTGGCACTGGCGGCACTTATTTTACCGACATTGGCCACCAATCTCTGGCAGGCCTTGCGTCAGGGGGTGGGGGCGGCTCTGGCCTCGGTGCGACGGTTTCGGGTGTTCTTGCTGGCGGGCGGCGTGGTGATGGTTCTGGCAGCACAGCTGGTGCCGATCCTGCCGCCTTCGGGGATGCTGTTGTTTATCGGGCCGCTGATCACGCTTTATGCGCTATCCACCCTGTTTGGCCGGGGCCTACGGCTACCGCCTGATCTGGGGCCAAAGGGCGAAGCGGCGATAGGGGCGCTGGCCGGGGTGTTTGGCGGTATATCCGGCATGTGGGGGCCGCCCACGGTGGCGATGCTGACGGCGCGCGGTACGGAAAAGACCGAACAGATGCGCGTGCAGGGCGTGATTTATGGCCTTGGCGCATTGGCGCTTGTGGTGGCGCATATCGGCTCTGGCGTGCTGCGGGCCGAGACACTGCCGCTCTCGCTGGGGATGATGCCGCCGGCGCTTTTGGGGATCTGGATCGGCTTTCGCCTTCAGGACCGTTTCGATCAGGTGGCGTTTCGCAGGATGACGCTTTGGGTGTTGCTTATCGCCGGGCTGAACCTGATCCGGCGGGGCGTCATGATCATGTAACGGGCACTCAGACGCAAAACGCCCCAGCCGTTGGGCCGGGGCGTTTGTTATGTGCGTAGGGTGGGTGAACCCCACGCCTGTTCTGAGGCTTAGCCGATTGCAGCGGCTTTGACGTCGTCGTCAATGAAAGGCAGGTATTGCTCGAAGTTGTTGGCAAACATCTGTACCAGTTTGGCGGCCTGACGGTCATAGCTGTCGGGCTTGTCCCAGGTGCGGCGCGGATCAAGCAGCACTTCGGCCACGCCGGGCACGGCCACGGGCACGTCAAAGCCAAAGTTCTCATCCTTGCGGAATTCGACCTCATTCAGCGAGCCGTCAAGTGCTGCGGTCAAAAGCCCGCGGGTCGCCTTGATCGGCATCCGCGAGCCAGTGCCATAGGCGCCGCCGGTCCAGCCGGTATTGACCAGCCAGCAGGTCGCGCCATGCTTGGCAATCTTTGCTTTCAGAAGGTTGCCATAAACCTCGGGGCGCCGCGGCATGAAGGGCGCACCAAAGCAGGTCGAAAAGGTCGGCTCTGGCTCGGTCACGCCACGCTCTGTGCCGGCCACTTTCGAAGTAAAGCCCGACAGAAAGTGATACATCGCCTGCGCCGGTGTCAGCCGTGAAATCGGCGGCAGTACGCCGAACGCATCACAGGTCAGCATGATGATGTTCTTGGGGTGCCCGCCAAGCGCGGTCTCGGAGGCGTTCGAGATATAGTCCAGCGGATAGGCGCAGCGCATATTCGCGGTCAGGGAATCGTCTTCGAAATCAAGGTCAAAGGTTTGCGGATCAAACATCATGTTCTCGATCACGGTGCCGAATTTCGTGGTCGTCGCATAGATTTCCGGCTCTGCATCGGGGTCAAGGTTGATGGTCTTGGCGTAACAGCCACCCTCAAAGTTGAAGGTGCCGCGATCCGACCAGCCATGCTCGTCATCGCCGATCAGCGTGCGCGCGGGATCGGCCGAAAGCGTGGTCTTGCCGGTGCCCGAAAGACCAAAGAAAACGGCCGTGTCAACCGGGTTGCCCTCGGCGTGGTTGGCGGAGCAATGCATCGGCATGATGCCCTTTTCAGGCAGCAGGTAGTTGAGCAGGGTAAAGATCGATTTCTTGTTTTCGCCTGCGTATTCGGTATTGCCCACCAAGATCAGCTTGCGATCGAAATTCATCGCGATCACCGTGTCGGAGCGACAGCCATGTTTGGCCGGGTCGGCCTTGAAACCGGGACAGTTGATCAGGGTGAAATCGGCGATGAAATTATCCAGCGCGTCGCGCTCGGGGCGACGCAGCATGGTGCGGTTGAACAGGCTGTGCCAGGCCAGCTCGCTGATCATGCGCACGTTGATCGCATGGGTGGGGTCCGCGCCGCCGACCAGGTCCTGCACAAAGAAATCGCCGCCTTTCATATAGGCCAGCATGTCGTTGTACAGAGTGTCAAACCCTTCGGGTGACATCTCGGCGTTGTTTTCCCACCAGATCGTATCAGTAACGCTGTCGGTCTTGACGATATGCTTGTCATTCGGCGAGCGCCCGGTGAATTTCCCGGTTGTCACCAAAAACGCGCCACCTTTGCCCAAAGTGCCCTCACCCTTTTTCAGGGCGGCCTCGATCAGCGCGGGTTCAATCAGGTTATAGTAGACATTTCCCAGCCCGGTGATCCCTTGATCTTCAAGCTGGAATTGCGGGTTTACCCGTCCGAATGTCATGTTGCCAAGCTCCTGTTTAGCCATGTCCGCGCGATGCGGTATCTGTCTGGGGCGCCGGCTGGCGGCGCCGGTCGGGCACTTTGCCCGGCTAAGCGCCTCTTAGCATGACGGTTCTGTAAAATAACAGGACGCTTTGGCGCAGTTAGCGCAACCAAGCGCAAGTTAGCGCAACCAAGCGGCTGTTAGTGAAAAAGGTAATCGTGGTGTGCAGGAAAAGTGAGTCAATTTAGCCATTCCTAAGATTTATTTGCGTCAATGGGGCGTCGCTTGGGAACTGATTCGCAGATTTGGATTGATCGTAAGGACTAAACCAGAGCATAGTAGCGGAAAAAAGCAGGTAATACTGAGCAGTATAAGGAACAAATCTATGTCGAAAATCGCCCTTGTGGACGATGACAGAAATATTCTGACATCCGTATCAATGACGCTCGAGGCCGAAGGCTTTGAGGTTGAAACTTATCATGATGGCCAGCAGGCCTTTGATGCATTCAGCAAAAAACTGCCGGATATGGCCGTTCTGGACATCAAGATGCCGCGCATGGATGGCATGGACCTGTTGCAGCGTCTGCGCCAGAAATCGCAGATGCCGGTCATTTTTCTGACCTCGAAAGATGATGAGATCGACGAGGTTCTCGGCCTGCGCATGGGCGCAGACGATTACGTCAAAAAGCCGTTCTCGCAGCGTCTTCTGGTTGAACGCATTCGCGCGCTGTTGCGTCGTCAGGAGGCGAACAATGGCGATATCGTGGCTGATAGCGAAGAGACCAAGGTGATCGAGCGTGGCGATCTGCGGATGGACCCGCTGCGCCATTCGGTCGGCTGGAAAGGTCAGGATGTGTCGCTGACCGTGACCGAATTTCTGCTGTTGCAGGCGCTCGCGCAGCGCCCCGGTTTTGTCAAAAGCCGCGATCAGTTGATGGATGTGGCCTATGATGACCAGGTCTATGTGGATGACCGCACCATCGACAGCCACATCAAGCGTCTGCGCAAGAAATTGCGGATGGCCGATCCTGAATTCTCGGCGATCGAAACGCTTTATGGTATTGGGTACAGGTATAACGAGGAATAATGGCTCTCGCCGAAGGGATAGAGGTGCGCGATATGGCGCGGCGAAAGGATAACGATGTTGTCCTTGGGGATGATTTCGTCGCACCCGACCGGGTCGGCGAAACAGAACTCACCGCGCGCCGTGCGCAGCGGGGGTGGTTTTCGTTTCGCGAATCCTCGCTGACGCGCAAGATCATCACCTTCAACCTGATCGCCCTCAATGTGCTGGTGGTCGGGATTCTATATCTCAACTCTTCGCATAACAATCTGGCGCTGCAGCGCGCCGATAGCCTGATCGGGCAGACTGCCCTTATCGCCGATGTGGTTGAGGCGCGCCTGCCTGCTGGTGCGCCTGTGAACCTGATGAGTGGCGATGGGCTGGATGTCGAAGACACGTTGTCGCGGCTCAATATCAATGTGGGCACCGAGGTGTTCATTTTTGATCGTACCGGCGTTTTGGCAGGTCACAAGATTGGCACGACGGCGCGGCTTGGGGCGGCCCAGGACCTGCCGGACACCCCAATGACCGATTTCCTGAGCCGGTTTTGGGACCGTCTGTCGGCACCGTTTTCGGGGGCAGAGCGCGCCGGGCGCCAGCGCTCGATTGAAGATCTGACGCGTGACATGGTGGATCTGGCCGTCAATGACGGGGTTCAGGTGCAAACCGGCGAGACGGCGTTTGGCACGGTTTTGTCGATTGCCGCCCCGGTGATGCAGGCCGGTCAGCCGGTTGCAGTTGTGGCGCTGGCCAATGCCACAGGCGAGATCGACAAGATGGCGCGCGCCGAACGCGAGCGTGTGCTGCAGATGTTCCTGATTGCGACGCTGGTGTCGGTCGGGCTCAGCCTTATTCTGGCCTCGACCATTTCCAATCCTCTGGCCGATCTGGCGACGGCGGCCGAAATCGGTCGCGAACGTAACCGCGGCAAGGGGGCCAAGGGGCGCATTCGTATCCCCGATCTGACGGCGCGCCCGGATGAGATTGGGCGGCTTTCCGGCGCCCTGCGCGGGATGGTGTCGGCGCTTTATCACCGGATCGACGGCAACGAGCAATTCGCGGCCGATGTGGCGCATGAAATCAAGAACCCGCTGGCAAGCCTGCGCTCGGCCGTGGGTACGATGCGGATCGCCAAGCGCGAAGATCAGCGCGAGCGCCTGCTTGAGGTGATCGAACATGACGTGCGCCGCCTTGACCGCCTGGTCAGCGATATTTCCAACGCCTCGCGGCTTGATAGTGAGTTGGTGAAGGAAGAGCAGGAATCCTTTGACCTGCTGCATATGCTGCGCAATCTGGGCCAATATCTTGGCGAGGAGGCGGACAAGAAGGGCATCGAGTTTATCGCGGACTTTCCAAACCAGCCTATCGTGATCACCGGGCTTGAGGGGCGTTTGGCGCAAGTGTTTGTCAATCTGATCACCAACGCGATCAGTTTCTGCGAAGAGGGCGATGCGATCCGTCTTTGGGCGCGGCGCCGGGCCAACCGGGTGTTGATCGTGGTTGAGGATACCGGTCCCGGCATCCCCGATCAGGCGCTTGAAAAGGTATTTCAGCGGTTCTATTCGGAACGCCCCGAGGGCGACTTTGGCAATAATTCCGGGCTTGGCCTGGCGATTTCCAAGCAGATCGTCGAGGCGCATGACGGTGTGATCTGGGCCGAGAATATCCGCCCGACCCATGCCGATGCCACATCCGATCCGCTTGGTGCGCGTTTCGTCGTGGGTCTGCCGGTCTGATCCGGTGGCTGACACTGCAAGATCCCGTGACATAATGGTGCATGCCACATGCGTGGCCCATTCGGGCCGCGCCGCTCTTATCCGGGGCGCGGCGGGGCGTGGCAAGTCCGGGCTTGCGCTTCAGCTTCTGGCACTTGGCGCAGATCTTGTTGCGGATGACCAAACCTGCCTCTGGCGCGAGGGCGCGCAGGTGATGGCGACGGCCCCCGCCACCATCAAGGGCCAGATCGAGGCGCGCGGCATGGGGATTTTGCATCTGCCGTCGATTGGCGAACAGCCGCTGGCGCTGATTGTTGACATGGATCAGGACGAGGGCGAGCGGTTGCCGCCTTTGCGCCACGAGACGATTTTGGGTGTTGGTCTGCCCAGTGTGAGAAAATCCGCTTTCCCCCATTTCCCGGCGGCACTACTGCTATATCTTAAGCACGGTAAGTTGACCTGAAGGAGACCCCGGATGCCCGGCGGCGCAGTTGAGCCCGACCTTGAGACACCGGCCATGCCCGCCAATCGGCTGGTGCTGGTCACTGGCCCGTCAGGGGCCGGGCGCAGCACGGCGATCCGGGTGCTTGAGGATATGGGGTATGAGGCCATCGATAACCTGCCGCTGTCGCTTTTGCCGCGATTGCTTGACGGGCGCGCGCCCGAAAAGCCGCTGGCGCTTGGGGTGGATGTGCGCAATCGCGATTTCTCGACAGCGGCGCTGATCGAAGTGATTGATCGTAGTGACTGGCATGCGGGCGTGCCGTTGCAGGTGCTTTACCTTGATTGCAGCGCGGATGTTCTGTTCCGGCGGTTTTCCGAGACCCGGCGGCGTCACCCGCTGGCGCCAGGCGAAAGCCCCGGCATGGGGATCGCGCGCGAGTTCGATCTGTTGGGGCCGGTGCGGGCGCGGGCGGATATTCTGGTCGACACCTCAGAGATGTCACCGCATGATCTGCGCGCCGAGCTTGAGCGGTGGTTTGCCCCCAAGGGTGCGGCGCGGCTGGCGGTTTCTGTCCATTCATTTTCGTATAAACGCGGTCTGCCGCGCGGCCTTGATATGGTGCTTGATTGCCGGTTTTTACGTAATCCCTATTGGGAACCTGCCCTGCGCGCCCTTGATGGGCGATCAGACGAGGTGGCCGACTATGTGCGCGGCGATGAGCGGTTTGAGGCGTTTTGTGCGCGGACGGGTGACTTGGTGCATCTCTTGCTGCCAGCCTATGAGGCCGAGGGCAAGGCGTATCTCTCGATCGGGTTTGGCTGTACCGGCGGGCAACATCGCAGTGTGTGCATGGCAGAAACTTTCGCGCAAAGCCTTGCAGAACACGGCTGGCAGGTGTCAATAAGGCACCGCGAGCTTGAGCGGCGTGGTCAGTCCGACGGGCCCGGCCCGCAACCGAAGGAGTGAGGCTGTCTTGATCGGCATTGTGATTGTGGCACATGGTGGGCTCGCCCGCGAATACCTTAAGGCTGTCGAACATGTGGTCGGCGCCCAAACGGGTATTGTGGCGATCAATATCGAAGGCAATCACGACCGGGCGATCAAACAGGATGAAATCTGTGCCGCTGCGGATGAGGTTGATACTGGTGGCGGGGTTGTTCTGGTGACCGATATCTTTGGCGGTTCACCGTCGAACCTGTCGCTTCGGGCGTGTCGGCCGGACAACCGCCGCATTCTTTACGGGGCCAACCTTCCGATGCTGATCAAGCTGGCAAAAAGCCGCCAGATGAGTGTGCCCGACGCGGTGCGCGCAGCGCTTGAAGCTGGCCGCAAGTATATAGACAGCCACAATGTGTCGGCGGATTGAGAAAGTAGTACCATGACAGACAAGGTGACCCGACAGCTTAAGATCGTGAACGTAAAGGGCCTGCATGCGCGCGCGGCCGCCAAACTGGTCGAGGTGGTCGAAGGATTTGACGCGGTGGCAGAGGTTTCCAATAACGGTCAATCCGCCTCGGGGGACAGTATCATGGGGCTTTTGATGTTGGCAGCAGGCCAAGGAAGCACTATTGACGTCGAAATCGCGGGCCCCGATGCCAAGCCGCTTGCGGATGCGGTAGCGACACTGGTGGCAGACCGCTTTGGCGAGGATATGTGACGACGCGGATATGTTGGGCGGCGATAAACGCGGGACAGGGACGGAGCATTTGAGCACCAAGGCGCAGCATGAGTCCGGCGATCAGCCCGGCGAAACGGTCGTATTTCCCAAATATGACCGGCGCAGTCTGACTTATGCCAATAGTTTTGACAGCAAGCTGACCTCGATCATTATCCGCACCTTGGAATGGATGACGGGCAAGCTGGCGATTGTCGGTATGATCCGCAAGTTCGAAAAGCGCGGTGCGCCCACGGGGCAGCCGTTCTGGCGTGCGGCGCTTGATACGATGGGTATCCCGCTTCTTACCCCTGATGAAGAGATTGCGAACATCCCGCTTGAGGGGCCGGTCGTGGTGGTGTCGAACCATCCGCATGGTCTTGTGGATGGGATGATCCTGGCCGATCTGATCGGGCAGCGGCGTAGTGATTACAAGATCCTGACGCGCGCTCTTTTGACCGGGATTGATGAGGTAGCGGCCTCTTACATGATTTCGGTGCCGTTCCCGCATGAACCCGACGCACAGCGCAAATCGGTCGAGATGCGCGCCAAGTCAATGGCCCACCTGAAAGAGGCCGGGTTGATCAGCGTCTTTCCGTCGGGCGTTGTTGCCTCGAGCGATACCCTGTTTGGCCCCGCAATCGAGCGGGAATGGAACGTCTTCACCGCCCAGATGATCCGCCGTTCCGGCGCGACCGTGGTGCCGATCTTTTTCCCCGGTTCCAACTCGCGCTGGTATCAGATGGCGAACCGGATTTCGTCAACCATGCGCCAGGGGCTGTTGCTGCATGAGGTGGTGCATAGCTGCAATCGCCCGCAAAAGCCGGTTGTCGGCGCGCCGATAAGCGATGAGCGCATGAAGATGCTTGAAAGCGATCCGCGCGGCTTTATGGAGTGGCTGCGCGAGCATACCCTGTCTTTGGGCGCCTAACCCTGGCGCTGTGTCGATTTAGGTAAAGCGGTTGTCGCGCGGAAATCCACGCGGCGCCATACGGCCAGAGCCGGCGCGCTTGCCCATCCATTCGCTCAGATCGGTTTCGGTGCGGGTGCGCCCGGCCGGATCAAGCCAGCTTAGCCCCTCGGCCAGCGTAAAGGTGGTGGCATCGCTTAGCCCGCCGTCCTTGTATTTCTGCAAGCGCACGCCCTTGCCGCGACCAAGTTCGGGCAACTCATCAAGCGCAAAGACCAGAACCTTGCGGTTTTCGCCGACGCAAGCCACGTGATCGCCGCTCACCGGATGACAGACCCGCGCGCGGGTATCGCCGCGCACGTTCAGCACCTGTCTGCCGCTGCGGGTCTGGGCCACGACATCGTTTTCGGGCACGATAAACCCGTCGCCCGCGCTTGACGCGACAAGCATCTTGCGGCCCGGTTTATGGATAAACAGATCGACAATCGCCGCCTCGTTGGGCAGATCGACGATCAGGCGCAGCGGTTCGCCCATGCCGCGCCCGCCGGGCAGGTTAGAGGCGCTCAGCGTATAGAACCGCCCGTTCGAGCCGAACACCAAAAGCCGGTCGGTGGTTTCGGCGTGGACCATGAAACGCGGCGCGTCGCCATCCTTGAATTTAAGCTCGCGGTTCAGGTCGATATGGCCGGTCAGCGCGCGAATCCAGCCCATTTCACTACAGACCACGGTGATCGGCTCGCGCTCAATCATCGCCTCAAGCGGCACCTCTTCGACCTCGCCGGCCTCGGCAAAACGAGTGCGGCGCGCGCCCCAGACGTGATCCTTGCCAAAGGTTTTCTTGGCCTCGCGCAATTGATCGGAAATCGCCGCCCATTGCATGGCGGAATCGTCAAGCAGATCCTCAAGGCCCGCGCGCTCTGCCATCAGGGCGTCACGCTCGCGCTTGAGTTCAAGCTCTTCGAGGCGTCGCAAACTGCGCAGGCGCATGTTCAGGATGGCTTCGGTCTGAATTTCGGTCAGCCCATCTTCGCCGCCCATGGGAGGCGAGACATAATCGGCCTCAGACGCGGCGCGCACAAAGGTCTGGCCCCAATCCTCGCGTTTCAGCGCCGCTTTGGGATCGTCATCATAGCGGATGATGTCGATCACCCGGTCGAGATTGAGAAAGGCAACGATCAGCCCTTCAAGCACCTCAAGCCGGTGGTCGATCTTTTCCATCCGGTGATGCGAACGCCGGATCAGCACCTCCTGGCGGAAATCAAGGAAGGCGCGCAGCACCTCTTTGAGGCTACAGACTTTGGGCGTGACCCCGTCAATCAGCACGTTCATGTTGAGCGAAAACCGCAGCTCAAGATCAGAGTTGCGATACATCATCCCCATAAGAACCTCGGGCTCGACATTCTTCGAGCGCGGTTCAAGCACCAGGCGGATGTCATCGGTGCTTTCGTCGCGTACA
>RCMY010003266.1_pt1 | contig 14421 bp, 6 predicted proteins | sample 2041341 | NCBI WGS metagenome assembly RCMY01 (sample SAMN09708234, study PRJNA481090) | Marine sediment metagenome, whole genome shotgun sequencing project.
CGACGGCGAGTCCGACGGATCCGGGCAACCGAGGAGTCCACACCCATCCCCGGACGGGCTGGGGGTCGGCGTCGGTGTCGGCTTGGGCGGCGTCGTCGGCTTCGGAGTCTTGGTGGGCGCCTCCGACTCGGTGGGCGTCTTGCTCGGCTTCTTCGAAGGCTTCTTGTTCGGCGCCGGCGGGGGGGCCGGCGCGGGCGCCCGAGTGGGCTCGTATCCGCTGCTGGGTGCCTCGCCGTCGACGTAGACCGGGTCCGGGAAGTCCTCGACGGGCATTCCGTCGCTGATCTCACCCATCACCGACAGCCACGTCGACAGCGGGTAGCCGCTGCCGAAGAACTGCGGGAGGAAGCCTTCCAACTGCTCGTTGCCCTTGCCGCGCACGTACATCACGGCTGTGGAGACCTGCGGGGTGTACCCCACGAACCAGGCCGATGAGACGACCGTGTTGCCGTCGGAATCGGTGGCGGTGGCGGTTCCGGTCTTGCCCGCGGCCGGTCGACCAAGGGCCGCTGCTTTCGCGGCCGTTCCGCCGCGCACGTTCTCCTGAAGCGCGAACGAGACGTCTGCCGCGATGTCATCGGAGATCGCCCGCTTGGTCTTGACCTTGTGGTTGTAGAGGACCTCACCGGAGGAGGACTGCACCTTCTCGATGATGTACGGCTCAGCCGCGACCCCGTTGTTGGCCAGCGTGGCGTAACCGTTGGCCATGTTGATGGGGCTGACGGTCTGAGAGCCGAGCGACACACCGGTGACCGGCTGGAGACCAGGGGTCCTGCTGGGGAATCCGAAGTACTTCTTGGTCGCCTTCTCCGGCGGGATCCCCATCTTGTTCGACATGTCGATGATCGCCGTCGGACCGTCGTCCATGGCGAGGGTCATGTCGATGAACGCGGTGTTGGCAGACTTCTGGGTCGCGTAGATCATGCTGATCCGGGAGCCGTAGCTCGCGTTGCCCTGGTTCTCGACGTCGGTTCCGTCCGCTAACTCATACGGCGAGTTCCCGTCGAAGGTGTCCTTCAGCGAGAAGCCCTGCTCGATGGCGGCGGCCAGAGCGAACGCCTTGAACGTCGAGCCGGCCATGCCGCCGGAGATGGCCCAGTTGATCTGGGACTTGAGGTAGTCCTGGCCGGCGTAGAAGCCCTGGACCGCACCGGTTCCGGGCTGCACGCTGGCCACGGCCACGTGGAGGTTCTTGTCGCCCAGGCCGTCGCCCTCGGGGCGGGCCTCGGCCACACCGTCCTCGGCAGCCTTCATGGCGTCCTGGGTGAAGGTGGTGGTGACCTTCAGCCCGTCGCCGTCGATCTCGTCCTCGGAGAACCCGAGTCGCTGAAGCTCGCTGCGAACCATCGTCAACATGTGGCCCTTCTGACCACCGTTACGGCTGTCGGGCTCCGTCTTGTTGAACTTGGGTAACTTGCGAACCGCGTTGTCTCGCTCGGCCGCGGTGATGGTCTCCATCTCGAGCATGCCGTTGAGGACGAACTCGTAGCGGACCTTCAGTCGCTCTCGGTAGGCCTTGCCATTCTTCGGGTCCAGGCTGGTGGGGTTGTTCAGGACGCTGGCCAGCACCGCGGACTCGCGCAGGTTCAACTTGCTGGCGGGCTTGCTGAAGAAGGTCTGGGCCGCGGCCTCGACGCCGTAGGCACCGCGACCGAAGTAGATGGTGTTGAGGTAGCCCTCGAGGACCTGCGATTTCGACTGGGTGCGCTGCACCTTGAGTGACAGAATTGCTTCCTTGGCCTTGCGGGTCAGGGAGCGCTCCTGGGTGAGGTAGAGGATCTTGACGTACTGCTGAGTGATGGTCGAGGCGCCCTGGGTGCTGCCGCCCTTGGCGTTGCTGAAGGCGGCGCGGACGATGCCACGCGGGCTGATGCCCGAGTCGGTGTAGAACGTGCGGTTCTCGGCGGCAATCACCGCGTCCTGCATCGATTGGGGCATCTCCGAGAGCGGGATCGACTCGCGGTTCTGGGTGACGTACTCGCCCAAGTCGTTCTTGCCGTCGGCGTAGTAGACCTTCGAGGTCTCCGTCAGGAAGTCCTTGTTCGGGTTCGGGATATCCACGGTCTTGTAGAGGTACAGGAAGGTGACCCCGGCAAGCAGCACCACGACCAGGGTGGAGATGCCACCCCACTTCAGGACCGTCCGGATGCGGCCCTTCCAAGGGGATGATGCTGCGGCCGCGTTTGCAACCTTGCGCTTGCCTGCCATGAGTACTCCGACGTTCTACGAGTGCGGCCGGGGTGAGCCGATGTGGACCGAGGTGGTGGGGAGCAACGAGTGCTCCGCCAGCAAAGAGTACGCAATCGGCGTGCAGGTGCCGCCTTCGCGAAGCTTGTTGGCTCGATCACGATCAACACTTCAGACGCATCGAAGATTCGCAACCAAGAGATATATCGCTACGATAGGTCTCATGGCACGCCGCGCAGAAACCATCGAGCTAGCAGTCCTCGGGCTGCTGCACGAGGGACCCATGCACGGATATGAGCTGCGCAAGCGGCTCAACCTGATGCTCGGTTGGTCCCGGGTGTTGTCCTACGGCTCCCTCTATCCGGCGCTGAAGAAGATGCTGCGGGGCAACCTCATCGAAGAATCTGCCACCACCACGGCACCTGTCTCCCGGCGTCCCCGCATCGTCTATCAGGTCACCGAGGCCGGCACCGCCGAGTTCGAACGCCTGATGTCCGAGGTCGGTCCGACCGCCTGGGAGGACGACAACTTCGACATTCGGTTCGCCTTCTTCGGTCGCACCGACATGGAGATCCGCCTACGTGTCCTCGAGGGACGTCGCATGCGGCTGCAGGAAAGACTCGATCGGGTTCAGGGCCAGCTCTCCCTCACGGAGAAGGAGGTCGACCGTTACTCGGCCGAACTCCAGCGTCACGGTCTGGAGTCAGCAGAACGCGAGGTCCAATGGATCTCCGACCTGATCAACGCCGAGCGCAACCTCGGTGCGGCTGGTCCCACAGAGCACCCACACACCTAAAACGTCAGACACAACCCGCCCGCAACGAGCACCCAGCCCAGCGGCACACAGGAAGGAATCCCTTATGGGATCGGTACGAGTAGCAATCGTGGGAGTCGGCAACTGCGCGACTTCCCTGATCCAGGGCGTCGAGTACTACAAGGACGCCAACCCCGAGGGCACCGTCCCCGGCCTGATGCACGTGATGTTCGGTGAGTACCACGTCAACGACGTGGAGTTCGTCGCGGCATTCGACGTCGACGCCAAGAAGGTCGGCTTCGACCTCTCTGAGGCCACGCAGGCGTCCGAGAACAACACCATCAAAATCTGCGACGTTCCCCCGACCGGGGTCATCGTGCAGCGCGGCAACACCCTCGACGGGCTCGGTCGCTACTACCGCGAGACCATCGAGGAAGCCGACGGCGAAGCCGTTGACATCGTTCAGGTCCTCAAGGACACCAAGGCTGACGTTCTCGTCTCCTACCTTCCCGTCGGCTCCGAGCAGGCCGACAAGTTCTACGCCCAGGCCTGCATCGACGCCGGCGTCGCGTTCGTCAACGCGCTGCCCGTCTTCATCGCCTCCGACCCCGTGTGGGCCAAGAAGTTCGAGGACGCTGGCGTCCCGATCGTCGGTGACGACATCAAGTCTCAGGTCGGCGCCACCATCACCCACCGCGTGATGGCGAAGCTGTTCGAAGACCGCGGCGTCGTTCTCGACCGCACCTTCCAGCTCAACGTCGGCGGCAACATGGACTTCAAGAACATGTTGGAGCGCGACCGTCTCGAGTCCAAGAAGGTCTCCAAGACCCAGGCGGTGACCTCCAACATCGGTCACGACCTCGGCGCTCGCAACGTCCACATCGGTCCCTCGGACTACATCCCGTGGCTCGACGACCGCAAGTGGGCCTACGTCCGCATGGAGGGTCGCGCCTTCGGTGACGTCCCCCTCAACATGGAGTACAAGCTCGAGGTCTGGGATTCCCCCAACTCGGCCGGCATCATCATCGACGCGATCCGCGCCGCGAAGATCGCCATGGACCGCGGTATCGGTGGACCCATCATCAGCGCGTCGTCGTACCTGATGAAGTCCCCGCCGGTGCAGCTGCCTGACGACGAGGGCCGTCGCCGCGTCGAGGCGTTCATCGCTGGCGAGGAGTAGCAGCGAACGCAGGCCGCAGACTCGCCTAGCTGAGTCACGCTGCGGATCCGAGCCAGCAGACCAATTGGCTGGCGAGGAGTAAGAGCCTCAAGCTTCATCACAACGTGGTGGATTCGATGCACTTGGTGCATCGAATCCACCACGTTGTTTTGTTAAGGCGGCGTGACGATCTGGTGAATTGCCAGACAAGACGTAACTCCGAGGCGGACGGTGTCGTTGAACACACGTCTGATTGCTCGATACTCCCTCGTCTTAAGGATTTCGATGACGCCCTCTCGGCTGTCTTACCGTGCACGAACCCTGGCGGTCTCCGCACTGCTGGTGACCGGAGTCGCGCTGACTCCCCTCACTCTTCCCGCTCAGGCCGCTGACCCGACGCCCAGCGGCGCCTCGAGCATCGGCCTGAAGGCGCTCACCGTGTCCTTCGACGGCCAGGACTCCTCGGTACGCCGCGGCGACCAGATCAAGGCTTCCGGCACGATCAGTGCGATCAAGCCCGCTGCCGTCGCCACGATCGGGGACGGCGTGCCCGCCGCTTTCACGCTGGCCGTCACTGACGCCAGCGGCAAGGTGCTCGGCACCCAGGACATCACCGCCTCCGCCGATGGGTCGTTCTCGACCATGATCCCCGGGTCGGTCTCCCAGGCCCTGCCTCAGAGCAACCAGGCCCAAACGATCGCCCTTCGTGCGATCGACGCCTCCTACAACGACTTCTCGGCGGAGGACGCTGGTGCTGGCGCTGTCGTGGTGCGGGCAGCCGGTTCGGGGCTGGAGATCAAGAACAGCTTCGTCTCCTCAGTCGGTTGGGTGAAGCCAGGCGAGTCCTACCCCTCGACCGTCGTCATCACCAACCCCACCAACGCCCCCATCACCGGTGCAACCGTCCAGGTCAGCGCCCCCACGGGCAGCACATTCGTCAGCGCGAGCGCACCGGGCACGGCCACCGTCGCCAGCCCGACTTCGGTGACCTGGGCGCTGCCCTCGGTTCCGGCCGCTGACGGGCTGGTCCCCGGCCGCGTCGCCATGGTGCTGGAGAGCAAGACTGCCTCCGTCACCGAGCTAGAAACCATCGTCTGGCGCGATCTCTCCTCGACCGCGACCCTGACCTCGGGCTCCACTGAAACGGTGACCAGCAACGGTCCGAAGGTCATTCCGCCCTCGGAGACCTACGACTCAGCTCGCTACGGCGATCGTCCCTTCCCTGTGGTCCCGGTCAACTACACCGACCGCGAGTACGTCGAGGGCCACAACGGCGAAGCGCTGGAGCGGATCATCAACGACCCGACCTTCGAGGGGTCGACCTTCAACCTCTTCCAGGAGATGTCCCTGGGCCAGCTCTTCCCCAACGGCGCAGTGCCCTCGTTGGGCCAGGCGACGGCGGACTTCGAGTACGAGCCGGGCTTCGACTTCACCAACGTCGTCCCCGGTGGCACCTGCCCCGGTGGCGCCACTCTGGCGGACGTTCCGGGATCCATCCCGAACCCGCTCAACTACCCCGAGCGCATCACCGGCGGCGTCTACAACCTGCCGGGTAACACCAGCTACTACGGCGCGGACGCCAACGGCTCAGCTCTCGTCGGAGCCGTCGGCGGCATTTCAGCCCTGCAGCAGATCGACTCCGGCTGTGGCCCCACCGGCAAGCTGGTCTATGACACCGCCGCCATCGCCGACCCCGAGATCGACTACTCCGACTTCGACACCGACAAGGACGGCATCGTCGACTTCTTCATGGTGGTCTTCGCCGGCTGCGGTGGAAACGGTTCCTCGCAGCTCGGTGCCTGCTCCGACGCGCCGAGCGACACTGCGCCGTACGACAACGTCTGGCCGCACAGCTCCTCTTTGGAGTTCACCTACACCGACGCGACCACCGGTCAGACCGGCTACGTCTCCGACGACCAGCTCAAGGACCTTGAGGGTCGCAAGCTGTTCTACACCGACGCCAAGCGTCGCACCATGACCACCGACGTCACCGACTTCCCGGTCTTCGTGCGGGTGGGGCCCTACAACGTGAACCCCGAGACGGCTATCGACGCCGCATCGGTCATCAGCCACGAGTACGGCCACTCCCTAGGTCTGCCGGACTTCTACTCCACCGGTGGTCGCGACACCTACGGTGACTGGAACCTGATGGCGACCGACAAGTCGCAGAACATCGACGCTTTCGGCCGTCAGGAACTCGGCTGGGTCGTGCCGCAGGTGCTGCCCCCGTCCGCGACGACCAGCGCCACCGCGATGACCGACTCCAAGGAGAACACCGGTCAGATTCAGTGGGAGACCCCCGACGGGACGCCGTACACGTTGAGCGACGGAGCCGACGGCAAGGTCAACAACTCCCTGATGTACGCCGCCAAACTCCCGGGTCGCCAACTCATCGCGCCCGAGAAGTTCGACACCGGTGACACGGCCTCCAAGACGCACGCCTGGTTTTCAGGCTCCGGCAACGACTTTGGCTGCGCCAAGGACGGCGGGGGGCACAACCTCGACTTCGCCATCCCCGCAGCCTCGAACCTGCCGGCCGGGTCCACGATCCAGCTCGACTTCAAGTCCTTGTGGGACATCGAGTGGGACTACGACTACGGCTTCGTCTTAACCTCCACCGACGGTGGGGAGGAGTTCACCTCGAACCCCTCCGCGAATGGCTACACCACCTCGCTAGCCGGCGTCCCCGGAAACGCCAACCAGAACGGCTGCTTCGGCGCCTACGACAACGGTCTGACCGGCACGAGTGGTTCCTACAACGACAACACCGCACCCGTCGACCGCGTCGCGGGTAACACCCCCGAGGCGCTCTTCCTCTCCGACACCTACGACGTCTCCGAACTCGTCGGAGCCGAGATCCCGGTCCTGCGCTTCAGCTACTCCACCGACCCGGGCCTGGCCCGTCCCGGCTGGTTCATCGATGACGTCAAGGTCACCGCGACCACGCCCGCGGGTGAGCAGATCCTGCTCGACACCGACTTCGAGACCTCCGGCGGCCCCGACGACCCGTTCGTCTTCAACGGTGGCTGCAAGGCCGACAACCCGGGCGGTGCCTGCACCAAGGGCTGGAACTACGTCGCTGCTGGTTCCGAGGCGAGTTTCGACCACGCCTATTACCTCGAGATGCGGGACCGTTCCGGCTTCGACCTCGAGGGTCAAGGTCAGATCGACGGCCGCGGCGCCATCGGCTGGGAGGCGGGGCTTTACCTCGCCTACACCGACGAGGCTCACGGTTACGGCAACGCCGGCACCGATGACCCGCCGGCCCAGTCCGTGCTCGACGCCACCCCCACCCCCGGGAGCGCCAGCCCCGAGTTGAACGATGCGGCCTTCACCACTGCCGAGGAACGCAAGTCCTTCAGTGACGCTGGCGAGGGTCACACCGACAACTACAACAACCCCGCGGAAGGCACGACCGACCCGGCGTACCCGAACGTGTCGAACCCGTGGCGGTTCCGCTACAACTGCCTCGACTTCACCGTCGACTCGATGAGCGGCAACGAGGACGGTCCGGCCACCTCCAACGGTGATCTCACCGGGGACGTCACCTTCACCACCGGTGCTGGCTGTAGGGCCTTCGACGCCGGTTATGACCCCGAGGTAGTGGATCCGGAGCCCAACACCGCACCGATGGCTCAGGCCAAGGCAACGCCCACCACGGTGGAGACCGGGGTCGACGTGATCCTCTCCGCGGTCGGCAGCACCGACGCCGAGACGCCCAACGACCTCGACTACACCTGGGACTTCGGCGACGGGGATCCGGTCAAGGACGGCACCGGACGCGACATCACCACGTCGTACGCCACGGCTGGCACCTACACCGCCACCGTGACGGTCACCGACCCCGACGGTCTGAACGACTCCGCCTCGGTCCAGATCACCGTGGTGGAACCGACCACTGAGAACACCGCGCCCTCGGCTGAGGCCGCCGCCACTCCGAGTTCAGTGACGATCAATGAGACCGTCGCCCTCTCGGGCAACGGCAGCACCGACACCGAAACACCCGATGCGTTGACCTATGACTGGGACTTCGGGGACGGCGGGGAAACCGCGGACGCCACCGGCAAGAACGTGGAGACGTCGTACGCCACGCCTGGCACCTACACCGCCACGCTCACCGTCACCGATCCCGGTGGTCTCTCCGACACCGCATCAGTCGACGTCACCGTGACGGCCACCCCGGCCGAAGACACCAAGGCACCGAAGGTGAAGTTCACGTTGAGCACCAAGCGCACCTTCACCGGTGAGACCGTCACGCTCTCGAGTCTGGGCACGACCGACGACACCAGTGAGCCCAAGGACCTGACCTACTCGTGGAACCTCAACGACGGCGGATCCTCGGTGGATTCGACGGCCGCCGCCTTCCAGACGAAGTTCAAGCAGGCAGGCCGCCAGCGCATCACGTTGACGGTCACCGATGAGGCTGGCAACTCCACCACGGTGAACAAGCGTCTCAAGGTGTTGCGCTACGTGACCTGCAACTCCGGTCGTGTGGATCGGTCCGGATCCTGGCGCAAGCTGCGCAACCAGCAGGCGCGTCGCACGGTCTACTGCGACACCCAGGGCAGGGGCCGTGGCCAGGACGTGCTGACCATGGACTTCACCGGCAACTACCTGATGATGGTTCGCGCCAAGGCGAAGAACGGCGGACTGGCCACTGTCTTCATCGACGGCAAGTTGGTTCGTAGCCTGTCGATGAAGAAGAAGGGTGGCGGCCTGAAGTTCAACAACCGAGTCGCGTTCCGCGGGTTCGGCGGCGGCAAGCACACGGTCCGCGTCGAGATCAGCCGCGGCCAGGGTTACATCGAAGGGTTCGTGGTCAACCAGTAGGACCACATCTCACGACGTACGACGCCCGCCCGGGTCCTCCCGGGCGGGCGTCGTCGTTGCTGGGTGCAGGTTGCTGGGGTTCTGGCTAGACCGTGTGGATCAGGGCTTCGTGCCCTCGACCTCGGACTTGATCCGGTCAAGGGTGAGCTTCATCCCCTCGTTGAGTTCGGCGGTGAACTTCTCCGGTCCGCCAAGGAGGACCTTCGTGATCCCCTGGGAGAGCTTCGAGATGCCGTCGGGGGTCTCCCGACGCTGGATGACCTTGGTGCCGGTGGCGGTGGGCTGGAGTTCAAAGGACCAGATGGTCTTGTTCTCCGCGATCCGAAAGGCGAAGTCCTTGTGCGGCTCGCAACGCACGACCTTGCCGGTGGTCGGCCAGAACAGCGGACCGCGACGGTTGACGTTGGCGAACTTGGCGCCCTGCTTGACCTCGCCGCCCTTCACCTTGCTGCGGACGACCTGGGGGCTCCACTGAGCCATCCGAGGCACGTCGGTGACGAGCGCCCAGACCTGGGCGGGGCCAGCGGCGATCTCGATGGACTGCTCCAACTGCGGTTGCGTGGGTTCGCTCATGGGCGAAGAGTACGGCGGGCCGCAAAGCCCTGCGGCGCTGCTCAGTGGTCGGGATCCGACGCTTCCTGGGCGACGGCCTTCGTCGTCTCCAGCGGAAGCCGTACGACGAAGCGGGTGCCGCCGCCGGGACGTTCGAAGACAGCGATCTCCCCCTGGTGGGACTCCACGATGGCTCGGGTGATGAACAGACCCAGGCCGATGCCCGGGATCGACTGGTGCTGGACTAGATCGCCGCGGACGAACTTCTCGAAGATCGAGTCGTGCTCGCTCGGCGGGATACCCCGCCCCGTATCGGTGACGCTGAGCACCGCGGCGTCATCGGCGAGTGCGACGCTCACCCCGATCTTGCCACCCTCTGGGGTGTACTTCGCGGCGTTCGAAACCAGGTTGTCGACCACCTCGATGAAGGACTCGTCGAGCGTCATCACGATCGGAGGACACATCTCGAGTTCCAACGAGAGCCCTGCGCCCTCGACCGCCGGGCGTGCGGACTCCACGGCCTGCTCCACCACGCTGACCAGATCCAAGGGCAAACGGCCGTCGGGGGGAATCCGCTTCTCACCGGCTACGCGCAGGATCTGCTCCACCAGCCGTTCGATCCGGGCGATGTTGCGTGACACGACGCTGAGATGCGCAACGCTGCGGGCTGTTTCGGGGTGCTCCTCCAAGGACTCGGTGACGATCTCGACGTACCCCTTGACCGAGGCGAGGGGGGTGCGCAGCTCGTGCGCGACCAGAGCGACGAAGTCCTCCTGGGCCGCGGCCGCGGCGAGTCGATCGGTGATGTCCCGCTGCACCGTGGCCAGAGCGAGCGGCTCACCGCTCTCCGGGTCGGGGACCATGAAACTGACGACCTCAACCGGGACCGCCGTGTCGTCGGCGCGTCGCAAGCTCGACTCCCCCGCCCAACGACCGTGTTGCCTGACGGCGGGCTGCTCGACCTCCTCGGACTGTGCGGCGCCTTCAGGTGTGAGGTAGTCCGAGATCACCGTCGCGGATACGTCCAGGTCGAGCGGCAACCCGAACAGGGTGCGGGCAGCAGGGTTGAGATACCGGAGGGTGGCGTCCATACCGGCGATCGCGATGAAGTCACTCGACGACTCCACCAAGGCCCGGAACAGCTTCAGGTCGTTGTTGGCCTCTTGCAACGTCGCGGCTGCCGCACGCAACTCGGTGATGTCCTGCGCGATCCATCCGGTCCCCAGGCGGCGGGCTCCGTCCGTGTCGTAGAGCGGGAAGAGTTGGCCGCGCACGACCACGTCGCCCCCCGGAAGTCGCAACTCTAGGTCCTCGGACCACCGCTCACCGCTGGCCACCTGAGCGACGAGTTCGTCGACGCGATCCCCGCTCATCATCTGCGAGACCGCCGCCCAGAGGTCCTGGGTGGAGGAAGACAGGTCGAGCTCGGCGATCCGAGGGTTCACATAAGTGATGCGGCGCTGCGTGTCGGCGATGGCGACGTAGTTGGGGGAGTCGTCGGCCAGTGCCCTGAACCTGCTCAGGTCCTCGAGCGCTGCGAGGTGGTCAGTCAGGTCGGTGGTTACTCCCACAGAACTCTCGAACGCGCCATCGGCTCCATGGACCGGCTCGTAGAAGGTTCCCAACAGGCGACCCTCCACCTCGCCCTGAGTGAAGAAGCTTTCGCCGGACGTTGCCCGGCGCAGATCCGCCAGGACCGTGGGGTAGTCGGCGTAGACGGTGAAGAGGTCCGCTCCCGCCAACTGGCCCGGCTGGAGCCCGAGAGCTGCGAGTCCCGGACCCACCGAGAAGGTGCACCGACCCTGCCGGTCCACCCCGAAGACTATTCGGGGCCCGAGTCGGGCGAATTCCTCGAGTGTCAGCGCCATCGAACTGCCCTCGCTGGCTCAGAGTGCTGCCGACCTGGCCTTTGTGAGGCCCCTGACGTCCCGAGACGACCCAGACCGCGGTGACGCTGCATCGGGATCATGCCTGCTGCTCAACCCACCAGGCGGTCAGCGCCGCTCGCGCCTCGTCCTCGGTCATCGGACCGCGGTCCATCCGTAGTTCCAGCAGGTACTTGTAGGCCATGCCGACCTCTCGCCCGGGACCCAGGCCGAGGATCTCCATGATCTGGTTGCCGTCGAGGTCGGGGCGAATCGAGTTGAGTTCTTCCTCCTCCGACAGCTTCTCGATCCGTTTTTCGAGGTCGTCATAGGTGCGGCGTAGGCGGTCGGCCTTGCGCTGGTTGCGGGTGGTGCAGTCGGCACGAGTGAGGATGTGCAGCCGCTCGAGGTGGTCGCCGGCGTCCCGGACGTAGCGGCGTACGGCCGAGTCGCTCCACTCACCCGAGCCGTAGCCATGGAACCGCAGGTGCAGTTCGACCAGTTTCGCCACAGCAGTCGTCTGGTCCTTGGAGAAGCGCAGCGCCTGCATCCGCTTGCGGGTGAGCTTCGCGCCCACGACGTCGTGGTGATGGAAGGTGACGGTGCCGTCGTCGACGAAGCGTCGGGTCTTGGGCTTACCCACGTCATGCATCAGGGCCGCGAAGCGCGAGATGAAGTCGGGTTCGTCGAGGCCCAGGCGCCCTTCGAGTTCGATGGACTGCTCGAGCACCGTCAGGGTGTGCTCATAGACGTCCTTGTGGCGGTGGTGTTCGTCACGTTCCAGAGCCAGGGCGGGGAGTTCGGGCAGCACGCGTTCGGCGAGCCCGGTCTCCACCAGCAGGGTCAGACCCAGGCGTGGGTACGGCGCGCAGATCAGCTTGATCAACTCGTCGCGGACCCGTTCGGCCGAGATGATGTCGATCCGCTCGGCCATCGCCGACATCGCGCGCACCACTGCGGGATCGACGGTGAAACCGAGTTGAGCGGCGAACCGGGCGGCCCGCATCATCCGCAGCGGGTCGTCGGAGAAGGAGTCCTCCGGGGTGCCCGGGGTCCGCAGGACCCGGTGGGCGAGGTCGACCACGCCGCCGTAAGGGTCCTCGACCTCACGGCCGGGCATCCGCACCGCCATCGCGTTGACGGTGAAGTCACGCCGACCCAGGTCGCCGTCGAGCGAATCCCCGAAGGCAACGTCGGGTTTGCGTGAGGTGGCGTCGTACTCCTCAGAGCGGTAGGTCGTGACCTCCACGATCCACTCCCCCTTACGGGCGCCGATGGTGCCGAATTCGCGGCCCATATCCCACAACCCGTGGCCCCAGCCCTTGAGCAGGCGCTCGGTCTCGTCGGGCAACGCGGAGGTGGCGAAGTCGAGGTCGTTGTGCCGACGCCCCAACATCGCGTCGCGCACGGGACCGCCCACGAGGGCCAACTCGTGACCGGCGTCGGCGAAGCGTCGGCCGAGTTCGTCGATGACCGGGGCGATCCGCTCCAACTCCTGAGTCACCGAGCGCTGAACCTCAGTCACGTTGAGGGGCGGTAGCGCCGACGTATCGGTCACCGGCGGCTTGGAAGAGGACGAATCGGGCACGCCCCGGAGTCTAAGTCCCAATTCGGGGTGCAGCGTGACTGATGTGCGTACGGCGGCCCGATACCCTCGCGGAGTGGCTTTAGGAGTGGGGTGCGCCCCGAGAGACGTGCGCGCCCCCGGGGCGTACCTCGCGCGCGGCGGCGCCTGGGTGGTGCCGCTCCTTCTCGCCCTGCTGATGGGCTTGGCCCTGCCCGCTCAGGCCGGCTCGGCTCCTCGCGCCGCTGGCAGCGCTACTGGCAGCCCGGTCGGCAGCGCCGATGACTACGACCCCGCCCTGACGATCACCATCGACTCACTCAACCCCTCCTACGTCCCGCGTACGGGCGTGCTGCGGGTGACCGGTGAGGTGACGAACGTCGACACCGTCGACTGGGTGGACATTAACGTCTACGCCTTCCTCGGCAACAACGCGATGACCACCGCCGCGGAGGTGGCCGACGCGGCGGCGACCGATCCGACCCAGGGTGTCGGGGACCGCATCATCGCGCCAGGCACCGAGGACAAGATCGCGCTCATCGAGCCCGGGAAGAGCGCGGTGTTCTCCCTGGCGATTCCTCGTTCGGAGTTGAACGTCTCTGAGTCGGGCGTCTACTGGTTCGGCGTGCACGCCATCGGGTCGAGCGTGACCGACCCCCGCGACGGAGCTTCGGTCGCCGACGGGCGGGCCCGCACGTTCCTGCCCTACGTCCCCGCTTCCACGCCGGGCTCGATCAAGACTGCCCTAGTCGTGCCCCTGCGGCGTCGCCTCGACTTCGCGCCCAACGGGTCCCTGGCGGACCCTGCCGCCTGGGGCAAGACGCTCGCCCCCGGCGGTCGCCTGCGGGCGGCCGTGGACTTCGGCGCCGCCGCCGGTGAACGGCCCGTCAACTGGCTGGTCGACCCCGCGTTGCCCGACGCCGTACGCCGTCTGAGCACCGGCAACGGGGGTCGCTCCCTGGCCCCCACCACCGCTGACCCGAGCGATCTCGACGAGCCCAGCGCCCCCGAGCCATCGGGCTCGAACCCGAGCCCGGAACCACCCGAAGCCGATCCGACGACCGCACCCAACGTTCTGCCCCCCGCGCTCGAAGAGACCGCCACCAATGCTCAGGCCTGGCTGAGGCGTCTTGCGGTTGCACTGGCCGACTCCGAGGTCCTCACCCTGCCGTACGGCGACCTCGACGTCGCCGCAGCCGCGACCATCGATCCTTCGGTCTACCAGCGGGCCCGGAACCGGACCGGTGGGGTGCTGAACTCTCTGGGCATCGAAGCCAATCCAGCGATCGCCGCCCCCTCCGGCTACCTCAACGAAGCGGGCTTCGGTCTCGTGGAGGACCAGACCGTGCTGGTGACCGACGAGATGTTCGGCGACGACGTTCCCGGGGTCGCCGCCGTCGACGGCCACCGCATCGCCGTCACCTCATCGGGGGTCGCGGCCGGTGGTCCGGGGCCACAACATCCTTTGTCGGTCATCGGATTGCGTCAGCGGCTCCTCTCCGAAGCTGCC
>RCMY010003603.1_pt1 | contig 14421 bp, 12 predicted proteins | sample 2041341 | NCBI WGS metagenome assembly RCMY01 (sample SAMN09708234, study PRJNA481090) | Marine sediment metagenome, whole genome shotgun sequencing project.
TAGACGGTCACCATAAACAGAGTAAAAGCAGCAATAATGGCAAATATAGCAATAAAATAAAAATCTTGAGTCAAGAATGTCATGCCAAAGATATAGTAATGCTGCGAAGGTACATCTAACCAGATAGCTTGCCTACCGTCATAACGCAGCCATGGCAACAACAAAAACAATGCCAAAAAGGCATACATAGTGATGACACGGATATTCTGATAAAAACCCTTTACAAAACGAGGATGGACACGATGCTTGGTAGCATCAAGATCTATCTGCTGAACAGGGATTTTATTGGGTTGTGGAGCTGACATAAACTTGCCTCTTTCATAAAAAGAATAAGTCTGCTTGCTGGCTAGACAAAAATTTAGTTACTACTAGAATATTATCAATAAGATTTATAATATGTTAATTAATATTTTAACATTACCCTTAATATAAATGGGGTTTTAATCTCTAAAAACAATGTTTTAAAGCTATTGATATCGTTCTAGAGAAGGTTGAAAAGCTAGCTTTATAAGCAAAAAGGGAGAACTGTATTAACAGTTCTCCCTTTGTTAAATTTCATCTCTAAGATAGTTATCTAACTATCAGCTATTATCTTAATTAGCGCTAGCTTCTTGCGAAGCAGTAGCTGCTGTTGCAGTGCTTTTGGCAGTTACATCATTACCTGTAGCTGCTGTTCTATCTGATAGTGAATAGACATAAGCGGCGAGTAACATAATACGCTCGTTACCCAACTTAGTTTCCCATTCAGGCATCACACCAGCGCGGCCATAACGAAGGGTCTCACGGATAGTTTCGCGATCACCACCATAAAGCCAGATATCATTAGTTAGATTAGGTGCCCCTGTTGAAATCATACCTTTACCTTCTGGACCGTGACAAAGGACACAGTTAGTCGGTTCTTTAAATATGGTTTCACCTTGGGCAACTTTAGTTTGATCAAGATCATAACCGTTCTGATTGCCAGAGATAGATAGTACGTATTCTGCAACCGCACGTACCCCATCTTCACCAATCTGATCACGCCATGCCGTCATACCGCCAACGCGACCTTTATGTAGGGTAGTCAAGATATGATCTGCACCGCCACCATATAACCAATCATTATCGGTTAAATTTGGATAGCCTGTCGCACCTTTAGCATTAGAGCCATGGCAGACCGAACAGTTCTGTAAGAACAAACGGCTACCTACTTTTAAGGCATTCGGGTCTTGCGATAGTTTTTCAACTGATGGTGCAAGCGCTGCTATTTTTTCATCAATCTTCGTTTGCAAATCTGCTGGCGGCTCTTCACTACGGCGTAACGTCGTTTGTAAGGCGTTTAGCTCGTTGAGAATGGTTGTTGCTTCGGCAGCATTGGCTTTAGCAAGAATGCTTTGCTCAAAATTTTCAGTGAAAACTTTGTCGTTAGCTTCAAGTTCGCTATACAGCTCGTTCTTTGAGGTCCACGGCACTACTTCACCGTCAACTTCTACAGTAGCAACACCGTCCCAACTGCCAGGTTGAATAGCTGGGAAAAAGACCCAGTAAGCGACACCCCAAATAATTGAACCAAAGAATATCACTAACCACCACTTCGGTAGTGGTTTATCGTATTCTTGAATACCATCATAGATATGCCCAGTAGTACCGTCTTCTTCTACTTCTGGCTTATACTTTAAAACCATTAGTAAAACACCGAGGATACCCGCCCAACACATAATACTTAATATGGTAATCCAAGAACTCCAAAAGAATGTCATCGTTTATCCTTATCGCGCTGCTCATCAGACGAGCGATCTTTCATCTCATCATCAAGCGCAAGTTGTGCATCTTCTTCGAAGCGTTTTTTGTTTTTTGGCGAATAGGCCCACCAAGCAACACCTATGAAGGCGATGAAAGCAGAAACAGTTGCAATTGTTTGTAATTCACCAATGCCCATTAGCGCTGTCCTTCCATTGCAGTACCTAATTGCTGTAAATAGGCAACTAGAGCATCAAGTTCGGTAGCACCCAGTACTAAGTCAGGAGCACCATCGATGTCCTCTTCAGTATAAGGAACACCAAAGCGATCACGGAACAGACGCATTTTGGTTTGTACCTTGACCCCATCTACTTCATTAGTAGCAAGCCATGGGAAGCCTGGCATCACTGATTCAGGAACTAACGAACGCGGCGCAATTAAATGTTGCTTTTGCCAGTCTTCTGAGTAACGACCACCAACCCGTGCTAAATCAGGTCCAGTACGTTTTGATCCCCAGAGGAAAGGGTGATCCCACGTAGACTCTGCAGCACGAGAGTAGGGGCCATAACGCTCAACTTCTGCACGCAATGGACGTACCATTTGCGTATGGCAAACGTGACAGCCTTCACGGATATAGATATCACGGCCTTCAAACTCAAGGGCAGTCCAAGGCTCCATAGCAGGAAGCGGTGTATTTACCCCGCCATCCTCTGGGCTCTTGTTGTCATAAATCAGCGGTACGATTTCAACTAGCGTTGCAAAGCTAATAGCGATAACGATAAAGATGACCAACAAGCCTGTGTTTTTCTCAATAATTTCATGCGGTGTACCAGCCATGATCGCTCCTTATACTTTAGCTGTCGAAGTTTGGTCGACACTAGGTTCATGATCCGTTGGGTCAGCGATATTAACAGGCTTACCTTCAGGCATCTTGATAGTACGATAGACGTTATAGGCCATAACGAACATACCCGATACATATAGCAGACCACCAAATGCGCGGCCAATATATGGGAAATGAGAGAACTCAACCGTGTCTACAAAGCTATATACCAAAGTACCATCAGGGTTAGTCGCTAACCACATCATGCCTTGACCAATACCTGAGATCCACATCGAAACGATATAGAAAATAGTACCTGCTGTCGCTAACCAAAAGTGAGTAGTGATGAGGCTGATTGAGTACATCTTGGGCTTATTATAAATACGTGGTAGTAGCACATATAGCGACCCTATGGTAATCATACCTACCCAACCAAGTGCGCCTGAGTGTACGTGACCTACTGTCCAATCGGTATTATGCGAAAGCGCGTTGACCGTCTTAATAGACATCATCGGCCCTTCGAAGGTAGACATCGCATAGAATGATAATGCCACAATCATAAAGCGAATGATTGGATCGGTACGTAGCTTATCCCAACTACCTGATAAGGTAAGAACACCGTTAATCATACCACCCCAAGAAGGTGCGAATAGAATGATTGAGAACACCATAGCTAATGACTGAGTCCAGTCTGGAAGCGCTGAATAGTGTAAATGGTGACCACCAGCCCACATATATGAAGCAATCAATGCCCAAAAGTGAACGATAGATAGACGATAAGAATAAATAGGACGACCAATCTGCACCGGAACGAAGTAGTACATCATTCCAAGGAAGGCCGCAGTTAGATAAAAGCCTACCGCGTTATGTCCGTACCACCACTGCACCATCGCATCGGTCGCACCGCCAAATAACGAGTATGACTTAAAGGCACTAACAGGAATCGCCATACTATTGACGATATGCAGCAAGGCAATCGTAATAATAAAGGCGGCAAAGAACCAGTTAGCCACGTAGATATGCGAAGTTTTACGTTTAATCAACGTACCGAAGAAAACAATGGCATAAGAAATCCATACCAGAGCAATCAAGATATCAATTGGCCACTCAAGCTCAGCGTATTCTTTAGTAGAAGTTAAGCCTAAAGGCAGGGTAATAACTGCTGCCACAATAACCGCTTGCCAACCCCAAAAGGTAAACCAAGCCAGGTACGGTGCAAATAGTCTAGTCTTACAAGTACGCTGAACGATATAGTAAGAAGTAGCAAATAAGGCACAGCCACCGAATGCAAAGATGACCGCATTAGTATGCAGTGGTCTCAGACGACCAAATGATAGCCATGCGATGTCAAAGTTAAGCGCTGGCCATGCTAACTGCGAAGCAATGAACACACCGAGACTCATGCCGACGATGCCCCAAACGACAGCCATGATCGTAAAGAATCTTACGATAGTGATCTCGTATTCGCGGTCTATAGGGGCGACTGCTGTGTTTTGTAAACTCATTGGATGATTCCTTTACAGCCTAAATTATCAACAGAATTAACTAAAGCTTCGCGGTATCTAGACGATAACAAAGCTGAGGTTTAAAAGGCAATGCTATAAAATAGATAGGGATTGCGGCACATGCTGTTGTCAGGCTTCGCCTATCACTGTAACGGTGTATTAACTAGTGAGCCAAACGCTTGCTGTCTCAATGCTTACTGAGTCATGAAAATGCTAATGAAGCAAATAACATGATTATGCAAGGTTAGGATGATTAATATATCGTTAAAGTTAAAAGATACTCATATTCGACCGTTAATGACTTAGTTATCGCACAGCTATCAAAAATAAATAGCTAATAAACACTAAGAGACTAAATATCGACCGAAATATAGGCTGACATTAATCTGTAACAAAAGCTGATAAAGAACAGATATATGCTAGCGACTGCTGACAAAAAACATGTTCAGGTAACGTTTAGTTAAAACTCCCGACTCTGTTTAAGGGTATTGTAACGCAAACTTAATTAAATATCATCAAACTCATGCGCTAAAATACAAACTCTTTGGTAAATAACTTATCAGACAACTTATTATAATGAGCGCTTGAATTATAGAGCTACTAACTAGCATCTAGTTGATATTAAAATAATTGTCTGATAGGTCGTTGATATCGTTAGTGCTTTTCACTAGCTATTTTCAAGGTGGTCTCTCACTAAATATTCTGTAAAACACAGCCGCTAATATTTAAACTACTGCTCTTTTCGTTAAACTAACTCATTTAATCTATAGTAAATGACAGCCATGATATGAATTTTTGTTACAATTTAGCAATTAACGCTAATATTAGGTTTTACTTATCATCAAACTGACCCTTATAATGAAACCGCGTTAAATAAAATAAACTTTTACAACTATCATAGATGCTAGTACGGATACTACAAGCTTTTACTAGAAGCCAGTATTGGTAATGAGCACCTACTAAGGACAATAATATGGCTGTTTTTTTGACAGATACTTGGTTTGAACAAGTGGAGCAAATGGGTAATGAAGCGGGTGAGTTAAATCTACCGCCTGCGTTAGCAGATATGGTCATCAATCTAAAAGTTACTGATGATGAGCAAGTGATCGAAAGTAACTTTGCTAATGGCTTGCTACACAAAGGCTTAAACTCTGAAGCAACAACAACGTTATTGCTTGATCGTAGTACGCTACAGTCTATCATCACTGATTTCGATATGAATGAGATTATGGGCGCCTTTATGAGTGGCAAAATTCGCGTAGAAGGCGATATGTCACAATTGATGGCTTTGCAAACGGCGCGTCCAAGCACTGAGCAAAAAGAGCTATTCAAAAATATCAAATCAATGACAACCTTAGCTTAATCATTGCCTATCTTTTATATAAAAAAAGCCCCTACGCAATGTTAGGGGCTTTTTCATTGAGAACTATTCAAGCTATAACTCTATAAATTTAACTTAAGCTTGAGGCTTTTGATTTTCTTTATAAATCGCTGCTTGCAACCAAATATTGGCTTGTACATAGTCGTGCACTTTAATAGCTTGAGTTTCATCAGTGCTACAAGCGCCGATACGCACGACAAAAGGATCAGCGTCTTGCTCACGCAATATCACCACATCAAAGAGAGTAATAGGCTTGCCGTTAAAGACAGTTTGTTGTTTGCCTAGTACTTGTCCCTGACACCAAGCTTCGTCCTCTTGCCCTAAAGTATCGCCAAATAAGTAGGCGCACATGTGACCAAGATTGATCTCCACTGGTGCCATTTGCTCTTTGGTCTGCGGTTGCCAAGCTTTGATTTGTTCCTGCAAATCATCAGGTATTTTGCCGTCATTAGCGGCTACAATGTCATTAAAAGCGCGGTGATAACGAATGGCTTCTTCGTCTTCAACTTTGATCACCTCGTTTTGTTCACTAATAGAGATCTCATGCGCCCAAGCGCTGAAATTCACAAAATAAGAAGTACCTTGTTCATACAAATGACGGTTAGGAGTGTAGAGCTGATCAAAAGCATAAATAATGCTGCCATCGCTGCTACGCAAACGTAATACTGCATCGTGCGAGTTTTCGTTAACTATCATACGCTCGATTTTGCAGGTCATGCCATAAGGGCTATCGACACAGGGATAGGCATTAATAAAGCGTTCAGGTCGGCCCTCTTTCATCGCTAACACTTGATTGATATGGCAAGGTTGGTTTTCAGATAACAATAAGCAGCTGTCTTGTGCGCTAGCATTACCATTAAGACCTTTAGGGATAGCAGCGTGGTCAATCATTTGCTGTAGCCATTCAGGGACATCCTCACTCATATCGCTGGTCAAAATACGCCAATGATCAGCGTGACCAGCAGTTTGTTCGTCAGATAAAGTGATTTTGGTAGGAGACTGTACGTTCTTATAATGATAATTAATGGTCATGGGGATACTCAAACTTAGATCAGTGGTGAAGTTGGGACAGCAAGCTGTAATAATTATTAAACGCAACTAATGCAGTAAGCCATTAGCTCAGAGATATATAATACATCCGCTAAAACTATGGTCTTAGGTATATCGATGCTTTATTAAGCTAGCTACCAAACCACGATGATGGGTTAATGACATTCGTCCTTAGCATTTAATATATAGGTATGGAGGCAAACAATAGCAAGCCTCACATTAAAAATAATAACAAAGAGTATTGTTTTACCAAAAAATCCTGATAGTTTATGCTAATCATTGGCATATATTATGATAATTGTGTCAAACTATCCCCCTTTTACCAGAGTGTGATGTAGCACTTCAGCATGATTACTGGTTAACTAAGATAATAGACCTGTCTAAAACCATGTTTATATGCCTACTTATTTGGCTATAGTGGTATATTTTGCCGCTAATAATAGTCAATGCATAGAAACGCATTTGAATAAGATAAAGAGTTTGACTATGTTTCGTCCTTTAGCATTATTTATTGGCTTGCGCTATACCCGAGCTGAGCGCAGTAACCGCTTTATCTCCTTTATTTCTTTAATTTCCATGATAGGTTTGACTCTTGGAGTTGCGGTACTTATCACAGTATTATCGGTAATGAATGGTTTCGATCGTGAGCTCAAGACCCGAATACTTGGCATGGTGCCACAAGCCACTGTGACTTCAACTGAGGTCATTAGTGATTGGCAGCCGCTTGCAGATCGGATCAAAGCTGAAGATCCAGAAGTGGCAGCAGTGGCGCCCTTTATTCAATTACAAGGAATGCTGACCTCAAACGGTCAAGTGGCTGGAATTATGGTCACTGGTATTGATCCTGAGTACGAAAAGAACGTTTCTATTATTAATAATCATATGACGGAAGGCAGCATTGATACCTTGCAAGGTGGCGATTTCAATATCGTGCTAGGTTTAGAGATGGTGCAGTCGCTCGGTCTTAATATCGGTGACAAGGTGACTTTAGTCTTGCCTGAAGCCTCGCCATCACCAGCTGGGGTTATCCCTAGGTTTAAACGTTTTACTTTGACTGGTATCTTTGATATTAGTCCAGATGTAAATACATTAGCAGCTTTTATCCCGATGAATGATGCGGCAAAACTGCTACGATTACCTCCTGGCGCCCAAGGTATTCGCTTAAAACTTGATGATATCTTTCAAGCACCAATAGCGGCGCAAAAAGCGGCTAGCATCGCGCCGACTCAGCTATATCCTAGCGACTGGACACAAACCCATGGCAACTTATTTGGTGCTATCCAGATGGAAAAGGCTATGGTTGGCTTGTTATTGTTCCTAATTATCTTAGTAGCCGCCTTTAACATTGTTTCAAGCTTAGTGATGCTAGTGACGGACAAAAAAGCTGATATTGCTATTTTGAAAACCTTTGGCGCTTCTCCGCGCTTGATTACTCAAGTATTTATGGTGCAAGGGGTAGTGATTGGGGTGATTGGTACGGTAGCAGGGACGATACTAGGTATCATATTTGCGCTTACTGTCAGCGACATTTTAGGTTTTATCAATCAAGCTTTTGGTCTGAATTTATTCGATGCCTATTTTGTTAACTATCTTCCTTCACAGTTGCGTTTAGCAGATGTCATGCTAATTACGGGTGCTTCATTCGTGCTAAGCTTTTTGGCGACAATTTATCCGGCACGTCGTGCGGCGAAAATCCAACCGGCACAAACGCTACGTTATGAGTAATTTGTCTAACTATAAATATCTAAAAAATTTTAGTTAATGAAAAATAGAGAATAAAGGAAGCGCAATGTCAGCTATTTTGAAGGCAAGCAATATCAGCAAGATTTATGATGAAGGGGCAGTGCATACTCAAGTACTGACTGGATTAGATCTGAATATCCATGCTGGTGAACGTGTAGCTATCGTCGGGACCAGTGGTTCAGGAAAGAGTACCTTATTGCATCTATTAGGCGGTCTTGATACGCCCACTAGCGGTGAGGTTTGGTTGCATGGACAGTGCCTTAATCATATGAATGAGACCGAACGCGGTGCTATGCGCAATAAGTACTTAGGGTTTATTTATCAATTTCATCATCTGTTAGCTGAATTTACGGCGATAGAAAACGTCGCTATGCCGCTGCTCATGCGCCCAAAAGTATCGACTACCGAAGCCCGCAAGCAAGCCATTGAAATTTTAGAAAACGTCGGTTTAGGCCATCGTTTAGAGCATCGACCAGGTGAGCTATCTGGCGGTGAGCGTCAGCGTGTAGCTATTGCTCGCGCTTTGGTAACTAAGCCTTCGCTTATTTTAGCTGATGAGCCTACCGGTAACTTGGATTATGATAATGCGCAGAGTGTCTTTGGCCTACTATCAGAGTTACAGAGCACTATGAAAACGGCATTATTAATGGTTACCCATGATCGCAGCCTCGCCGCTCTAGCGGATCGTCAGCTCCTATTACGTAATGGTCATTGGGAAAATTACTAACAAAAAACCAATAGCAGAAAGCTAGTGACAGTGAGTTATAGATAGTCAGTTACAAATAACAAGCTAACCGTTAGAAGAAATATCATAACTCTCAATAGCAGCCGTTGTTTTTAACAAAGCCCAATGGTATGGTATTTTTATATTAAATTATGAGTATTATACTATGAGTTTAGTAGATATTATTGAGAGCAAGGTTGAGGGCAAGGAAGACGATCCTATCGCCGCTTTTGGGTGCGCTGAGGAAGGTGATGGTCCTTTGTTTCCCTATATCGACGCTCAAACGTTCAATCGAGTAGATATAGAAGGACAAAAAGAGCAACTAACCGCAATATTTGATGCCATTACCTTAGCTGGTGTAGATTATTATTTAGAAGTACAAGAGACGGCAGTGGGTAAGCAATACAGTTTGACCAAAGATGATAAAGTCATTACTACGCAGGTGATGGACAAGCAGTTTAAAGATAATATTCTTGAGGCCTTAGACAATCATCAACGAAGCTAGCTGCTTCTGTAATGCTACATTCTTGAAGTTTTGCAGCATTAAGATTTTAAAGTGTTAAGGTTTTGGCGTTTTATTAATACGTAGTCTTTGCCGCTTTTGCCAACTGACTACCGTTTTATAACGCCATATGGCTTTGAAGGCTAGACCACAAACGATACTAGTAATAATGGCTAAAATGGTCAGTCCCAAACAAAAAGCAGTAATCGAAACCTTGCCACTATGAGTGACAAAAGGATTGGCGCCATCCGATAATACCCACAAGCTAAAATCAGCAATCATCCTCCCAATTAGCCGTAAGCTAATCATCGGCACATCAATAATTTTTGCGCCAATATAATAGCCTGCATAAAAGATAGGCAGAGTCGTTATTGGATTAGTAATCCAAGTGAGACCAAGCGCCATAGGCACATTCGCGCGGAAAATGAGCGCACCAATCAATGCTAGCAGCATCTGTCCTGGTAGCGGAAAAAACGCACTGAGCACACCAATGTAAACCGCTTTATTCAAGCTGTGACGATTGAATTGCCATAACCTAGGATCCGCTAAATGCGGAGCAAATAATTTTAGACTGCGACTATTTAAGATTTGTTCGGGAGTAGGAAGTAGATTCTTCAGACGTTTTTTGGACACAAGCTTGCCTTTAGTCGTTAATTATCGCCCGTTGGTAACAAATAAGCCAACAGATAGGCAATTACGTTTTTAGTCAAAAGTATATCATTATTAATAGTGCTATGATGAGACGGTAGCGATCTAAAGCTTAGAAATGAATTTTTGATAAAATTTTTAAGGTGATATTTTTTTGAATTAAGCTATTTAGTATAGGTCAATATAAGGGCGAATACTATCGCCATCAGACGATAAAAACCTAAATCAACAGTTGAGGAGTGCCAGTGTATTGGTTGATTGGCACTTTAATTATAGTCGCTATGATTGGCGTATTAACGGTAGCGGCTGATATCCCTTTAGCTTTGCTAGACAGCCTACCATTCACAGAGGCTAGTAGTGGTTTGTTTTTACCCTTGCTACTTATTGCTGTTGTTTTAATTGTTTTTAAGCTGCGGACGGCTTTAGTGTCGTCACCAACAATATCACCAGTAATAGAGCAATTAGCTTCAGAAGTTTCTACAGAAACTTTTACCCAGACTGCTACAGAGTCTTCTATAGAACCCTCCTCAAAACCTTCATTAGCTCTAGCTGCTGATAGCAATTCCCCAAAGACAAGCTTAACCGTAACTTCTTCAAAAAAACCTTCAATAAATAGCAACCACACTCGCCGCTTACTTGTCAAAGCCATTAGTTATCTAATCGTAGCGTCATTAGCGCTAGCTTTACTTGCCGGTAGTATTTTACAGGCGTTAACTCAGCATCAACAATTAGAGCTCACAAAGGTAACCGCAGCAACGCGAGTACAAGCTTGGGTGACTATCGAAGGCATTAGCGATAGTGTCTATGATGCCAATACCAATAGTGGCTATCGACAAGTCGCTACTTTAAGCCACATAGTGCCACTGACAGCTGAGCTAACGGCTGATGAGTTAGCTATTCAAAGTATCGAAAATGCTAGTAATACTCTGTCCGAAAGTAATCAATCGCAACAGCGGCGGGTATTGCTTAGCTTATATCCTAAAAAAGCAAACGATGATCCTAGTATTGTGGCTCTCAATAATCTGCAGCCGGGTGCACAGGTATTAATGACCTTATCACTAGCGCCGCTAGCTAGCTCTGAGCAAACGCTAAATAATCCAACTGGCTTTGATAGTTATCGTTGGCTACGCGCTCGTCATATTGATGGGGTAGCGACTATTATTACTGTGAGTTCAGCAACTGGAGACACATCAAACTTAGCGCTAGCCACTGATGACGCTAATTCTTATTGGCAGCGAGTACGTATTACTATTGATCATTGGCGTCTTACTCTACGTCAGCATTTCTATCAAGATTGGTCAAGCAAAACGGCTATTGAACAACAAGCGCAAGCAGTGACTCTAAGTCTACTTACTGGTGATCGCAGCTTAATCAATCGTGAAACTAAAGATCTGTATCAGCTAGCAGGTATTTCACACCTATTAGCCATATCAGGCACTCATGTGCTGTTTATGGCTATTATGTTGGCGGCTATTGCAGTGCTACTGGTTCAGCGCTTTTATCCAGCACTCTATCGCACAGTGCCACGTTGGCAAGTGCGTTGGTGGGTGATGATAGCGTCAGCTTTTATTTATGCGTTATTTACGGGCTTTGATGTACCCGCAGCGCGCACCGCTTGGATGCTGTTAGCAATAGGTCTCGTGCGCTTAACGTTAGTGCCTATTAGCACCATGCGTGTGCTATTGGCGTTAGCTATAGTCATGGCCTGGATAGATCCCTATGTCTTATGGCAAGCGGGTTACTGGCTGTCGTTTATTGCAGTAGCGTTATTATTGAAATACGATGATGCGCTACAAAGCCAAACTTTAGACTCTAACTCTTCTTATCCTTCATCATCTCTATCATCCTCCACTAGCTCGTCTAGATTTACTAAAAATTGGCCAAGCTTTATTAAGTTAACTGTTTTTAGTAGTAGAAGTTGGCTACTATTCAAACGTATCTTCAGATTGCAGTTTTGGTTATTTATTGCGCTGCTGCCCATCACTTTATTGTTATTTAGCAAAGTTTCGCTATGGGGGCTAGTGATCAACTTATTTGCTATTGGCTTATTCGGTTGGGTCATTGTACCGTTGAATCTACTAGCGGGGCTTTGCTATCTAGTATCACCGACTATTGCGGATAGTATTTGGGCGTTAGTTAGTAGCATTGTCAGTTACTTGCATCAATTGATTGAGTGGTTGACGACTCTGCCAATGCTAAGCAGTGCTTGGTTATATACGCCCATCAATTTTGCTATGTTATTGATGGCTGCGCTGGTGATATTGCCATGGCTGTTACCGCGTGGTTTGCTCAGTCGCTTATTATCGCTACCGCCCCTAACACTTTTACTCATGACTCTTTATGCCAATCAGCAGTCCTTTTCTCAGACGCCAACACTCTATATTTTGCCTACAGGCGATCGTTATTTAACGGCGGCATTACTCATTTATCCTATTGATAAAAATAAGACTAATCAAAGTGAAGGGAATAAAGCGCTATTAGACCAAGATAAGATAAGTTGGCTATTTTTGGGAGATCATAGAGTGCAAGGTGAGGATAGTAGGCCAAGTTCCTTGAGTGCTGATAAGCTTGCGAAAATATTGGAGCAGCAACTACGGACGCTCGCTATAAAAAACTTGCAAGGCATTATCGTGCAAAATAGCGATTTAGCTTTGACGGCAACTATGTCTGACGCCAACAAAGGTAAGAATATTCAAGCAGAGTCTAAAGTTGCTAAAAGCTCTCAAGACTTGCAAGGCTCGCAAACTCAGTCACTATTACCGTTGACTGTGGCACGATTGAGCCAATCGTTACCAACCGCTCAATATTGGCAGGCGGGGCGGCATGAGCTTTGGGAGGCACTACAACAAGAACCGCAAAAGGAGTTAAAGAAAGGACAGTCGGCAGCCACCCATAAACCTCTCATCAGCGCGCAAGACTGTCAGCAAGGTAAGCAGTGGCAAGATTTGAGCGGAGAATTAACCTTACAGGCGCTAACTGGTTGGAGCGAGATTGATGATGCTAGCGTCTGGGATTGTAGTGTGGCTATCGTTAGCCATCTGCCAATAGCGGTTGTGCATTATAATGCTAGTAATCCTCAGCAGCCTACTAAAGCCACTGTGCAAACGCTCACTGATAATAAAAAGCTGCCTGTTTTAAATGAAGCTAAGTCTGACTCTACAATAAAGCCTACAACTCCGTCGCGGCTAGTTCTCGATAGTGCCACTCATAAACGTAGTTGGCAGTTGTGGGCATTGCTGTGTCGCGCCGAGCCTTTTGCGCTAGATATGAGCAAAGCATCTTTTAATTCTAATACTTGGCTAAGTCATAGCAGCTCAAGGGTATCGACAGAAGTATTGAATATGCAACAGACTAATCAAGTAATGACTTACGATGAGCAACCTCTAGAAGTGGCACTAATGCTTGAGGATAATTATTAATAGCAGTAAATAGCTAGGCCAATACACAGCCTCTAACATTACTGATGCAATAAGGTCACCTTTTACTATTGAACCTTGGTTATAATGCCACCATAATTAGTAGACTGTTTATTATTTATAATTGCATCCTTATGTAGCAAGCTCAATATAAGAGCTATTATCTATTTTTTAGTGCACTCTTATATACGATATTTATACCTTGTTTAGATCGATCTTAACTTAGGAAGTTATATGCCCAACTGGCCACCAGACCCTAACAAACGTCCTGATAACTCGGTAAATCAGCCGGCACCTCTGCAACAGGTACCAGCTAATCAGCCAAGCGGACAAGAATGGCGTCTTATCGAAAAAACCTTATTAGCCAGTGTTGAAGAGCAGCGCCGCTCTAGGCGTTGGAGTATCTTTTTTAAGCTACTTACCTTTGGTTATATCTTGTTGCTATTCTTCACTTTTAGCCGTGGCTGTAGTACCAAAACGCCTACTGGCCTAGAAGGCATGGATACTAGCTCACCGCATTTGGCAGTGGTTGAGCTACAAGGCGTCATTAGCAACGGTGATGTTGCCAATGCTTATGATGTCAACGAAGCTTTGACTCGCGCTTTTGAAAATAAGAATGCAAAAGCGGTGGCCTTAGATATCAACTCACCTGGCGGCTCGATGAAATCTGGCAAACCATGATTGATCTGCGCAAACAGTATCCTGATAAAAAGCTCTATGCGGTCATCGGTGATATTGGCGCTTCTGGTGCTTACTATATTGCTTCGGCTGCTGACGAGATCTATGTCAATCCTTCAAGTTTGGTAGGCTCGATCGGGGTTATTATGCCAAGTTATAATATTGAAGGTTTGATGGATAAAGTCGGTGTTGAAGATCGTACTATTACCGCCGGTGAGTATAAAGATATATT
>RCMY010008615.1_pt1 | contig 14421 bp, 18 predicted proteins | sample 2041341 | NCBI WGS metagenome assembly RCMY01 (sample SAMN09708234, study PRJNA481090) | Marine sediment metagenome, whole genome shotgun sequencing project.
GAATGGCAACCGTAAGCAATTCGTCACCGGATTGAGGCCCTCGAACGCGAAAACTTGCATCAAAGGTACGGGTGAATGGGACTTCATAGTGGAGAAGTTGATCTTCGTCGGTGGCGTACACGTTAATGACGATGTTACTGATGGTCGTGCTCCACATCAGATTGTGCTCGAAATAACTTGCCTCGGTGAAATTGAATCGGTTTTCAATCTGGCTGTCGTCAACAATAAGATTGCCAGTCAGATTGCGCTGACTACCAAGAACATCATTTTGTACCGTGAGGTTGTAGTCGCTGTTCAGCTTTTCATTGTACGGCGCGGCCTTGTCCACTGTCGCTGCGCGACTGAAATCTCCAGACAGGATATCAGTCTCGATTTGACAGGCATCGTAATACCCTTTGAAAGCTCCACCGAACTGAATCCAGGTGTCTCTGTAATAGTCGTAGGTGCCACCGAACTCGCATTCATACGAGTAAATGTACCAATCACCGGTAGGGTCGTCACCCTGATCGACCAACGTCAGGCCGGCAATGTCATCGAAATCAGCATCCGTCAGCCAAGAGGCATCGGTGGCGTCAACGATCCCTCGAAGATCATCAAACAGATCGCCGTTGGCAATGCTGACGACATAGGGCAGGATGACAGAGTAGTTTGCCTCGCTGATGGCAGGCCCATCATCAAGGGTGGTCATGTCGATGACAGCAGCGTCACTGACGTTTCCCTCATCATCGACTGCCAGAACACGGTAAGTCTGTGTGGTGCTTGCTGTCAGGGTGTTCTCATAGAAGCGCAGTGTGCTCTGCGTGGCTATCAGGCTACTGTCTCGATATACTCGGTATTCAACCACAGTGCCGTCGTCAGTCGCTGCATTCCACTCAAGTTCAATCGCGGTACTGCTGTAGACCTCACCACGCAGATCAGTGGGCACACTGGGCGGATTAACGTTCAAGCCAGGATCATCCAACGGGGTGTTGTCATCGTCAGAACTGTTGCAGCCAATCAAGAACAACCCTGTGGACAGTATCAGGGTACATACGCTCAGATACCGACAGGTATTCTTCATGGTCTTGAGAGGACAATTTGACTATGTCGAAATAATACAGCGACTGCGATCTGGATTCTTTGATCTGGAGCAATAGATAAAGTGACGCGAACCTGCCCATGGTGAGCAATGGATTATCACAAGCCAGGTGGGCCTTCTTCGTAAGTAACGACCCCCTCTGGCAGAACCTCCCAGGTAGCCTTCGACCCTACAAAGATATGCCGGTCTATCTGAATGTCAGGGTCGCCGTTGACGCACCCCAGTGTAACGCCATGCACTTGTCCGTCGAATACGCCGCATAATGTAGAGCCACACGTGCTGCAGAACATGAGCCCAGCACCGTTCAGTCCTATGTAGGCCGTTAGAAATTCTTCACCGGTTAGCCACTTGAATTCAGTTGGATCAACCAGTGCGTACGCTGAGGCCTGGGAGCTGAACGCTTTGCGGCAACGAGAACAATGACACGACCTTGCGTCGCGCAACTTGCCTGATACCGTGTAGGTAATCGCTCCACAAAAACACTCGCCGTATACAGTCAATGGATTCTCCTCGGGTCTGAATCTTGTTCAGTCTAGTCGAGAGGGACGTTTGATGCCTAATAGTTGCTTGTTGGCAGAATCTTGTTCATCGCAATGACACAAGCGATGGGAGCGGACCATCATGCGGATCGTCAGCATGGGCATTATTTGTGGCAAAAAAATGGCTGGTCTATTGACCAGCCCAAAGGGGTAATGCTTTAGGGGTACTTAAAAATACTTACAGAGACGCTACTAGCGCAACTGCAGTTTGTACTGGAAGAACAGGACCGCGTTGTTGCGCTGGTTGCCGAAATCCACGGCGGGTGAACCACTGAGGTTCAGGACCGCATACTTGCTGATTTTGACTTCCACGGCGGGGAAGGGCAGCAGTTTGGTCTCCGGGTCACCATTCTTCTTGAATTGCTTGTGTACAACAGAGGCACCAATCAGGAAACGTACTCGGCTGGCTAGCATGGGGCGAGTGGCGTAGTTGATGCCCCCGTAGTAGGACTGAAAGCCGAAGCTGTCAGACAGTGTGCCTGCGTGCCAGCCCAGCTTGCTACTAGGTGAGTATTCCCAACCAACGCCCGGAGTAAACGCGTTGCGCTCGTCGAAGTTTTCGAAGTGTAGAGCCAGTGTGCTCAAGACGAGGAAACTGTTGTCGGCTTTGGCGGAGGCACTGCCAGTCGACGATCCAAAAGCCAGAAGTGCTGCTACTACGATTTTGAAAATCTGCGTTTTCATATTTAATTCCCCGAGTTCTTTGCTGGTCTGTGCCGGCTTTAAAGAAGTGTTGTTTGATCTGTGTCAACAACATGCCGCGCACTCTACTGGGGAGCTAAGCGAAGTGCAAATGGGGCAAGGGAATTTGAAAAACCATATTAAATCAGTGATTTATAGCGAAATAGTAGACGTCATTAATTTGTCACATAGTTTTGATGAGTTGTAAGTTGTTGTAATGGATGATGTTTTTTTCGCACAGGGGATCGCCAGTCGTTGTGTCAAAAGCGAGAACCGGTGCTGGTTTGTTGGGACAGTCGGGAGATTCTGTGAGTTTGCTCTCAGTAATACTGCCCATCGGCCATCAGTGATGAGGCAAATACTCGAACTGACAATATTGATGATTGAAACAGCTGCCAATGGTATCCAGAAACCCATGAAAGCCATTACGTACGCCAAATACGGATCGCTCGAAGTACTAGAGGTTAAAGAACTGGGAAAATCTGTTTCTATGGCGGATGAAGTATTGATTCGAGTACAGCCAGCTGAGTGCTTGAACCTGACGTTGGTATACTAAAATACATAGCCGTAACAACCGTGCTATCGGACAATATGAGGCTCGTCATTGTTGAGGAGGGGGCGAATGGCAACAGTGGTTGTGTTGCAGCGTAGCTCTGATGTTACCGTTGCTACGCTATTTGATTTGTGGATGACAGGTCATTTACCTGCAAGTGTAATTTTTCTATTGTTCCTACAGGACAGGGTCAGATCGGTTGGCCCATTGGTCTTTGCGTTCATGTTGCTTTCAGTAGCTGGAGCAATCTTGCTGGGTCAGATTCTATTGACGAATGATCTTAGCCTGCGAGTCATTGTCAGCACTAGTCAGATATTTGGGACCGGCGTCAAAGGAATATTTGTTCTTGTTTACCTGGCAGGATTCGCTTTGCTAGCCTTTGCTGCCCGTAACTTTCTACACAAGCTGGGGGATGCCTATCAGTGCCAGACATTCAGTGATCGTTCCATTTCGCTGGATGCAATGTGAATAATGGTTGCGATTTTTCAGTCAATATTTTTTGCGTTTGAAGGAGCCGTCTGGATTTTGGCTGCACCGGTCGCATTCATCTGCTACCGATTAATCGTTACTATCGGATTTCGCATGTCTCGACGTTTCGTTATTAGTGCAAAAAATCTAAATGAGCGAATGCAAAATCTGAACCGTCAACTACTTCAGCCCTCGTCTCAGAACGAAGTAGAGATGCATCAATGGCGGGAAGAATCACTAGTGTGACAAGTACGAGACAGTATGACTAGTATTCGCAGATAACACAGAATTCACCCGTTTATGAGCCTGTGCATGGCGAACTTAAATTTCAAGCAGCCATCGGCGTTCGAAACAAACCATTGCAGTGTCATTGCTACGGATAATTGTTGAGTCAGCGTTTCGGACTAGGGAGTTATCAAAACGGCTAGGGAATATTGCGGTGTGCTTTAAGCGGGCCCTGGAAGTATTTAAGGCACATTGTCATCTGGGTGACAGCAAGAATGCGCTACAGTGGTTCTAGTCGGTAGCGGCTACCATTATGGATCTGATGACGGAGTAGGGTTGATGAGAATTTGCATTGTTGGCTCTGGAGGTGTTGGAGGATATTTTGGTGGGCGTCTTGCGGAAGCAGGTGAAGATGTATGTTTCGTGTCTCGTGGAGCTCATTACGATGCAATGTCCAAGAATGGATTGACAGTAAAAAGCATTGCTGGAGATTTCCAGATCTATCCTGTAAATGTTATTCAGTCACCCGAACCAGCATTGTCATTTGACGTTGTATTTGTTGCTGTCAAGTCGTGGCAAGTGACTGAAGCGGCGGAAGCAATAAAGGGCACAATCGCAGAAAATGGCGTGGTAATACCGCTGCTTAATGGGGTAGAGGCATCTGCGCAACTTGCCAATATCTTAAGTCCAGATAGTGTTTTGGAAGGTCTCTGCGGTGTTGTAGCTTATATTGAAAAACCAGGTCACATCAGGCACGTTGGGGTAGAACCATTCATACAAATAGGTGAAAGGGATGGAACTAGCAGCTCACGTGCTGCGGACATTGTAGCCTTGATAAATAGAGCAAAAGGTGTGACTGCTTCGGTCCCTAAAGATATGCGTGTGGCACTTTGGTTAAAATTTCTATTCATTGTAGCAATGAGTGGTGTAGGTGCTATTACTCGCGCCCCGATTGGTGTGACACGATCCCTTCAGTCCACCAGGATTCTATTAACCGGGTGTGTAAGCGAGGCCGCCGAGGTTGGGCGTGCACTTGGCATTGCTCTTCCCGACGACGCTGTCGACAGAACTATGAACACTATTGATAATGCTCCGGCGCAAGCCACAGCTTCGATGCAACGTGATATTGCAAATGGAAAACCTTCCGAACTAGCTACTCAAAATGCAGCTGTCGTCCGATTGGGACTCGAAAATAACGTTCAAACACCAATCAACGAATTTATTAGTTCAGCATTGGCGCCACTAGAGCAGCGTGCAAGAGGTAAAATAAAATTCGAATAAGATGTTTCACAACGGACAGATGGGCCACTAAGAATTTCGTATATTATTGTGTTGGAGGATTTCATGGATACATCGAAGAAGCACGATGCTTGGAGCGATGGGCCGAGCTATGAACCTTATATGGGGCGCTGACGTCTGCGATTCTGAAAAACGCTAGTTCGACTACACTCGAGTCGATTGATCCATCTGAAGTATCTGTCAAATCCACGAAACGATGTGTGTCTGATGACCGACTGTCAGTGATCATCGGCAGACTCTCTATTCCATCTGCCGATACAAGTTGATGGCGCTATTCAACCGAAATTAAGGGCGTGGGCGACCTCAGGAATTATCGACGGGTGAATTCTCCTTCCACGCCTAACCTTGCCGTTGCAGTCTCCCCAGTTTAAGCGCGTTACCCTGCCAGTAAATTTCGCGGGTTGAGCGGTTGCAGGTTAGCCCAAGAAACTCGATCTTAGTCTTGCGTTTTGGATTCGAGGAGACCTGATATGGACGACATCGCGCACTACATCTATGGTTCGGTAGTTTCCGGCACGTCCAGCCGCAGTCTGCCCGTTTATGCTCCTGCGACGGGTGAATTAAAAAAACGTACTGCTGGCCTCAACTGCCGACGTGGATACAGCCGTTGCTGCTGCCAAGGCCGCCTGGCCTATGTGATCCACGACTCCGGCATTACGCCGTTCAACTTTCCTGCCATGGTTCCCATGTGGAAGTTTCCGGTTGCATTGGCGTGTGGCAACACCTTCATATTGAAGCCATCGGAACGAGATCCTTCCGCGTCTCTAAAAATGGCTGAGTGGCTGACTGAGGCCGGTTTTCCAAACGGTGTATTCAACGTTGTACAAGGTGACAAGGAAGCCGTTGACGCGCTGCTGGATCATCCTGACGTCTTGGCCATCAGTTTCGTTGGTTGGACACCCATTACGAAGTATATCTACAGCAGGGGTATCAGCAACGGCAAACGGGTGCAGGCGCTTGCCGGTGCAAAGAATCACGCGATCATCCTGCCCGCCGCCGATCTGGACAAGATCGCTAATGCACTGATGGGCGCAGCCTTTGGGTCAGCAGGTGAACGATGCATGGCCATCTCGGTAGCGGTACCCGTTAAGGGTTTGAAAATGGCTACTACCTGGGTGGCACTCTCCTGGACAACGTTACACTGGATATGATCGTGTGGAAGGATGAGATCTTTGGCTCGGTACTCTCATTGGTTCGACGCAACTCTTATCAGGTTGCTCTTGATCTGGTACACAGCCATGCCTTCGCCAACGGTACCGCTATCTTCACCCGTGATGGTGATACGGCGCGAGCATTCAGTCAGGATGTTGAGGTGGGCATGATTGGTATCAATGTGCCGATTTCGGTACCCACGGCATTTCATAGCTTAGATGGCTGGAAGTCCTCGATCTTCGGTGTTCATCATATGCACGGTATGGAAGGTGTTCGCCTCTATACACGTTTCAAGACGACAACGACTCGCTGGCCGGATGGTCAGCGAACTGATGCTGAGTTTGTGATGCCGACGTTGGGCTGATAGTCAATTTCCAATCAGCGATACCCATTGTGTATCGCTGAATGGGAACGGCCACGACGGCTCGGAGAAGCTCGCTTATTTCGGTCTAGTGAACGTAGTACATTGAATCGCGCCCTCAACTAGATCACACCATTCAAATGTCCCTGAGAATCCACTATCAGTAGGAGATGACCAGGAGGCACTCAAGGTTGGTCCAGGCTCCCCATTCGAAGGAGTGAGTACTCGGGTTGCATTTCCAGAACAGTCAGGAAACTCGACGAATGCCGTGGATGCGCCCTCGTTTGTCGTCGAATTGAACCGTTCGGTTCCATCCGAGTCTCTTGACCAGCTCATATTCACGACAAGGCCATCATTTTCGGTTCTTTGGTAGCTTCCACTTGAATACTCAGAATCGGAAATGATCATTTTCACTTCGAGGTCATCGTATGTTCTTGTATACGACAAAACACCTGCATTCAGAGTGACACCCGAAAGCGGGGTTAGAGGTATTTGGCATTGATTGACGGCATAAATTATGTAGTCACAAGCTGCCAGGGGAAAAGCAAGAGACAGTGTTTCCAAGGCACGCATAAACAGTACGGTGTCATTGAAGTCGAGGGTCTTTAACAATGGATATACAGCCAATCTAGACAGAGCAAGACTATGATCTGGGGCTGCAGGCTATAGAAGAACTTTGCGAGGACTGACAACTAGATCTTCGTTACCTTGGCAGCCGTTGCCGCATCACCTGTATTGGGCGTGCCCTTAGGCTCGATCAGCAACAAATGGGCTTCCTCTTCAGCGACTGGGCAATGCTCAACACCTTTTGGAACCACGTACATTTCTCCTGCTGAAAGTTGTACATCACCATCTTTCATCTTGATGGTGATATTGCCTTTGAGCACCATGAAAAAGTCATCACTGTCGGGGTGAGAGTGCCAATTGAATTCACCTTGCACTTTGACCACCATGACATCGTGACCGTTGAAGCTTGATACGATTTTCGGAGACCAGTGTTCTGAGAAGAGTGACAGCTTTTCATTCAGGTTGACGGATGGCATGAGATTTTCCGGTATGGAGTGATTGCTTGCATGATAACGGCACAGCCGTTGACGAGGCATCGCCTATTATCCATCAAGGCTGGTCAGGCTGTGGTGCCTGGCTGCGGATGATGCGGCAAATACGCCGGTACTGGAAGAGGGACAAAGCGATGAAAACAACCAGGAAGTATATCAGGACTCTACGAACAGGAAGGTTTGGTTGCCAAGTAATGATAAGCAATCCTGCTGAATAGATTAAGCCGTACAGCACAGATAGTGCTATCGCATGCACTTGTTTACTGTTCTTGATGTGCTCTGTACAGTACAACCCGTAGAAGCTGATACCGCAGTAATAAAGTAGTACTCCTCAGTACTTCAGGATGACGATTTCCGCGCTCAACCCCATCCACAGGCTGAAGCATGCTAAGGCAATAGTGAGCAGTATCGCGTTCAGCGTAAAAGTGAATGGATTTCTAAAGGATTCATGCATTTATTCTCGGGAGTACATTGCCACAGGGCGGAGATCACAGTCGTTGCCAGTATGAACGGACGAGGCAGAAATTTTGACCCCAGAAAGCTGTACTTGTGATTCTTTTACAAAATCCGACAACATACGCATTAGCTTGCCCTATCTATCGCTCAAGGTCTGTGCCAGACATTGCCGTGCTCCTGTTGTAGAGTGCCTCCATGCTCAGATACCTTTAGGCTTTCCAGTTGTATGTTGCACACTCTTGTCAGATCCATGCGGGTCCGATTTCTGGTACTGACACCTGTCAGTGTCTTTCTGGGATATGCCACATCGTTAGTCAGCTCGTTGCGAATACAGTACCTTGATCTATTTCTTGTGCTGGTCGGTGCTTTGCTTGCCCATGTCAGTGTCAACCTGTTCAATGAGTATCATGATTTTCGTAGTGGTTTGCATGCCAAGACGAAGAGAACACTGTTCAGTGGTAGCAGCGATGCGCTGATAGAGAATCCTCAGGCGGCAAAGGCCGTGTTTTATGGGGCAGTTGCCAGTCTGCTGGTCACCGTCATTATCGGAACATACTTCATCGTCAGCCAGGGACTGTTGATAGTGCCTTTGGGCATCATCGGTGTACTCATCATTCTGGCCTACACACGAGGGTTGAACCAACATCCCGTTTTGTGCCTGATGGCTCCGGGCATCGGGTTTGGTCCGCTGATGGTTGTCGGTACGCATGTCGTGCTAACCGGCGAGTATTCAATACAAGCAGACATTGTCTCGTTGATTCCCTTTTTTCTGATCAACAATCTCCTGCTGCTCAACCAGTATCCCGACATAGCGGCGGACAGAAGTATTGGACGACAGCACTTTCCTATCGTCTACGGTGAAAGGAAAGGCATTCTTTTGTACGGCAATACGCTCATGGCTATCTGCGGGGTCATCGTCCTGGGTATCTTGACGGGGATTTTTCCCGAGCTGAGTATTGTCTGCATGTTTCCGGTGGGCATCGCGGTGATGATATTTTTCGGCATCGCCAGGCATGGGACCTCACTGTCCAGGTTGTTGCCGTACCTGGGGATGGATTTCGGCGTGACGATAGTGACGTCTGTATTTCTGGGGATCAGTATTATCTATGGTTGACAGGATGGACCAGGATCAACACCTACTGAGCAATTTCGAAATGGTCTTCTCGCATCAAGGTGTGTCCGTATTTCTGGATGACCCAAAGCTCATTGGTGATGGTGCCCTGCGCGTTGTTCATTGTCCAGTCAGATGCGATGCGAGCTGATTGCGAATCGTGCATTCAGAACGAACACCGGCCACAAGTGCGGGTTATCGTCGGTGTTTAATCTGTCTGATATACAGTTGCAGTTTAGAGCGTTTCAACTTCTAAGCAGCAATACATATTGCCCAATATATATTTGCGTAATTATGCTAGCCCGACGCTAGCAAGCTGTCGTACAATCGGATGAGACATAAGGTGAGACACGAGTCAAATGAATCTCACAGATAGATCCGCAATGACTGCAACCGAGTTCTTGCAGTGGACTGACAGTCTTCCGGAAGGCGACCGCTATGAGTTGGTAGCGGGTGAGCCGATTGCTATGGCTCCGGAACGTAACCGACATAATTTGGTGAAAGTCGACTGTTGCTTTTCCTTGCGTCAGGCCATTCGGGCAGCAAAACTAGGATGCACTGTTCTCGGCGATGGAGCCACAGTCAGGATCGACGAGAACAATGTATAGGAGCCTGATGTCACCATTCAGTGCGGTAGCCCTGTTGATGTTGACGAGACGACGGTTTCACAACCGACAATTCTAGTGGAAGTACTCTCACCATTGACGAGGGGTGTCGACTCGAGCGATAAGTTTATTGGATACTTTCAACTTTCCAGTGTTCAACACTATCTTGTTGTAGACCCAGTAAGATACGCGGTAATACACCACTACCGCACGGACGATGGTATCGGCACCTCTCTTCTGCATGAAGGGACTTTAAAGCTCGACCCGCCCGGCATTGAGATCGATATTTCAGACTTCTTCGAGGCTCTCAAGGAATGCATCGGCTGAACGGTAGTCGCCGACGTAAGGGCTCGAGCTGGCGTGCTCATTGTGAGTCAATGTCTTATGCAAGGGACTGCGCAATGAATCAGAGAACACTGAATCGAAATGGGTAGCCAATGAAGAGGCATGGTGAGCCAGAACCATCAATCTCGACAACGAACGGGACGTTGCAAATGTCTCTGATTTCAACCTGCGAATCTGGGTACGCCAGAACCGTTGCCTGTCTTATCTGTTGGCTTCATTGTGGTCTGCTGAGTGAGGCGCTGACAGTCCTTATACTCGATTCAATGACAGCACGAATAAGGACGCCCTGATGAAAGTAGTTTCCTGCGAAACCCACGTCGTAGCAACACCACCCCCACATGTCGGTGGCATGTACTGGATTTTCGTATCCCTACGAACCGACTGTGGCATTGAAGGCGTTGGGGAAGTCTACGCGGCGACCTTCCACCCGAAAGTGATGGTGCCGGCTATCAGCGATGTCTTCGAGCGCTGTCTGCAGGGGCATGATCCGCATCATGTTGAGCGCTTCTTTCGTGAAGCCTATTCCAGTGGTTTCACGCAACGCCCGGATCTGACGATGATGGGTATTGTCAGCGGTCTGGAAATGGCTTGCTGGGACATCATTGGCAAGGCGGCGGGCAAGCCGGTGTATGAGCTGATTGGTGGCATGGTCAACAACAAGTTGCGTTCCTATACCTATCTGTACCCGAAAGACAAAAACGGTGCCTATGACTACAATAATGTTGAGTTGGCCGTTGAGTGTGCTCTCGAGAACAAGGAGCTCGGATTTACAGCATTGAAGTTCGACCCTGCTGGTCCGTACACAGCTTACTCAGGACACATGTTAACGCTGGAGGATATGGATAAGAGTGCCACTTTCTGCCGCCGCATTCGAGAGGCTGTGGGCAATAGCTGCGATTTACTGTTCGGTACACACGGTCAAATGACACCGGCCTCGGCCATTCGTCTTGCAAAGCGCCTGGAGCCGTATGACCCCATGTGGTTTGAAGAGCCTGTGCCACCAGGACAGAGCGAGGCGATGTCTAGAGTTGCGCAGCACACCAGCATTCCGATCGCGACTGGTGAACGCTTGACCAGTAAATATGAATTTCATGATCTGTTGAAAAACGGCGCTGCTGCCAGTATTCAACTGGCTACTGCTACACCTAACTTCCTGATTCAGGACAGCATTGGTAGCTGGGATGGTTTTCATGCAGAAGTTCTGCAGGAGAAAATCGAGTGGAAAGACGGCTACATCATTCCATCCGACAAGCCTGGCCTGGGTATCGAACTCAATATGGATGTGGTCAAGGCATACTCTCCATACACCGGCAAGACGTTGCATCTGAGTATGGATTCCAAGCCCTATGACTATCAGAAGCAATCTGATAGTAGTTGGAGGGATGCTCCAGAGCGTTAGCAGTGTGTACTGGGTGCCGGTTCCGAGCTGATTCGACGTAGAAGGCCGGGTACCATCGAAAGGCGTAGACTCACCAAGATGGATGAGACTGAGCTTGCGTTCGCTGGCATCGCCCGTCAGGCGGAACTCTTGCGTGCACGGGAGATCACCTCGGTAGAGCTCGTCGAGCTCTACCTGGCAAGAATCGAAAGAATCAATCCGAAGCTCAACGCCTTTACCGAAGTCTTCGGCGACAAGGCTCGTGCGGCAGCTGCCGATGCCGACCGTCGGCTTGCCACTGGGACGCCGGAGAGCAACGCCACGCAAGCGCCATTGCTTGGTGTTCCCATTGCACTCAAGGATGAGATCGAGATCGAGGGGCTGATCGCCCAGCACGGGACCTGCGCTTACTCGGAACCCGCCTGCGCCGACGCGACGCACTGGCGCCGGCTGCGGGAGGCGGGGGCAATCCTGCTTGGCAAGACGACGCTGCCCGAGCTGGCGATATGCGGGTTCACGGAGTCAAAGACCTGGGGCGCGACGCGCAACCCATGGAACACGGCGTACACGCCGGGTGGCTCAAGCGGCGGATCGGGGGCTGCCGTGGCCGCTGGTTTGGTCGGTGCGGCATCCGCCTCGGACGGCGCGGGCTCGATCCGGATTCCTGCCGCCTGCAACGGCCTCTTCGGGCTAAAACCGCAGCGTGATCGGATTAGCCTCGCGCCCCATCGCGGGCACTGGCTCGGCCTGTCGGTGAGTGGTTGTCTGACGCGCCGCGTGCGCGACACAGCGCTGTGGATGGACATTGCTCACGGCCCTGAGCCGGGCGACATCGAGTCACTCTCTCCGCCAGCCGGTACCTACATGGAGGCCGCTGCTCGGAATCCTGGCGAGCTGCGAATCTGCTGGAGTCTGAGTACACCACGAGCCGTGATGCCACCGCTCCGCGACCCGGCAATCGAGACGGCCGTCAAACGGGTTGCCTGCGCACTCGGTCGGCTTGGCCACCGGGTCAGTGAGCGCGACCCCGACTGGGGACTGATCGGCTACGACTGCGTCAACGTCTATCTGAAGGGCATCGAGACCGACTACGATCAGGTGCCTCACCCCGAGCGCCTTGAGTCTCGGACTCGAGGTTTCAAGCGTCTCGCTCGCCTGATCCCCGGTCCGCTCTTGCGTCGCTCACAGGCCCGAGAGCTGGGCCATGCCGAGCGAATCACCGCGATCTTCGAGCACTGTGATTTGCTGCTCACGCCGGTTACAGCGATGCCACCGGTGAAAATCGGGCATTGGGCGGAGCTAGGAGCTGTTCGGACCGCGTTCAGCATGAGCCGAGTCTATCCACACACGATTGCCTGGAATTACCTCTGCCAGCCCGCGGCATCGATTCCGGCGGGCAGTACGCCGGAGGGCTTGCCGCTGGCGGTGCAGCTCGTCGTACCACCCAACCGCGAGGATCTGCTGATCTCGCTCGCGGCGCAGCTCGAGGACGAGCTTGGTTGGTCAGAACGTCGGCCGCCGCTGTCGGTCTGATCACACGAGCGTGCCGATATTCCCATCACTACGTCGGCTTTGAAGCGGGTCTATACAGCCGATCGTCTGGCGAACAATGCTCCAACGCCTGCTGCAGCGATCAACACGCCGCCCGCTCGATTCACCACCAGCAAGATGCCGGTGGTTCGTACGATACGGCGCAGCCGGTCCGTGCCGATCGCCCACGCCATGTCGTTGAGCATACCCATGAGCACGAACGTGACCACGAGGAAGGCTGCCTGAGTCGCGTAGTGGCGCTCTGGGTCGATAAATTGTGGCACGTAGGCCACGAAGAACAGGATCGCCTTGGGATTGAACACCGTGACGAGAAAGCCGTCTCGGAACGCGTCTACCGCGTTGATAGACGGTACGCCAATTGATACGTCCAATAACGAAGGTTTGCTGCGAAAGAGTTTGATGCCGAGCCAGATCAAATAAAGCGCACCGAGCAACTTGACTGCGGTGAACGCAGCGGCGGAGGTGGCCAGGAGAGCGCCTGCGCCTGCAAGCGAAACGCTAGCAGCAACCAGGCCTCCTAGACCGATGCCCAGCACTAACGGCAGGGCGATGAGTCGGCCCTGCGAGAGTGAGCGGGTGACCACTAGCGTTACAGTCGGTCCGGGAACGATGAGCACTGCGATGCTGGCGGCCAGGAACAAAATGATAGCGGAAGAGTCGGGCATGGATGGGCAGCTCAGTACGAAGGATGCGTCTATTCTGCCTTCAATCTCATGCCATCGTCAGAATGGGCATTGTCCATTGCCCAAAAAAATGGCTGGTCAATTGACCAGCCCAAAGGGGTGCTACTGTAGGGGTACTAAGAAATTCTGTTTGAGGTGCTACTAGCGCAGCTGCAGTTTGTACTGGAAGAACAGAACCGCGTTGTTTTTCTGGTCACCAAAATCCACTGCCGGTGAACCGCTGAGGTTCAGGACCGCATACTTGCTGATTTTGACTTCCACGGCGGGGAAGGGCAGTAGTTTGGTTTCAGCTTCCGCATTCTTCTTGAATTGCTTGTGCACAACGGAGGCACCAATCAGGAACCGTACACGGCTGGCGAACATGGGACGAGTGGCGTAGTTGATGCCCCCGTAGTAGGACTGGAAGCCAAAGCTGTCAGACAGCGTGCCGCCGTGCCAGCCGATTTTGCTGCTTGGAGAATATTCCCAAGCAACGCCCGGAGTAAACGCGTTGCGCTCGTCAAAGTTTTCGAAGTGTAGAGCCAGAGGTAACTTCTCAATAGCCCGGGGCAGAGGCACGCTCGCGCACCAGGTCTGACAGCTGGGGGATGGTTGGTTCTGACGAGCACAGTCGATCGTGCAAGAAGTCCCAGAAAGAGATTCCCAGTTTTCGGCAGGTATTTTTCAGACTGATAAACGTGTCTCGACAACGTTGACCTTCATCGCTACGGGTGCCACCACTGACCTTGCGTTTTTTCACATAATCGCGAATGTCCGTCTCACTGCCATTGGTGTGCAAGGGAATCTCGCGCCGCTCCAGAACTTTAAGAAGTTCAGCCTTATTGCCATGAATACGTTTGAGTAATTGGTTCAGTGTGGCGAACTGGGTTTTATGCGTG
>RCMY010003268.1_pt1 | contig 14412 bp, 15 predicted proteins | sample 2041341 | NCBI WGS metagenome assembly RCMY01 (sample SAMN09708234, study PRJNA481090) | Marine sediment metagenome, whole genome shotgun sequencing project.
AGCCGACCTTCAGGCAGCGGCCAGCCGACCTTCAGGCAGCGGCCAGCCGACCTTCAGGCAGCGGCCAGCCGACCTTCAGTCGGTGTGTTCGACGACGGCAGCGAGCCGCTCGAGCGTGGTCGCCATGTTCTTCTCGTGCTTGGCCGGGTAGCCGACCCACTCGTAGAACACCGGGACGCGAGCCTTGCTCCAGTCGAACGACTCGGTGACGAGCGTGCCGTCGGCATCGGGCTCGAGCTCGTAGCGCCAGATGTGATGACCGAAATGGCGCCATGCGATCAACCGGGGCTCATCGAACTCGACGACTTCGTTGGTGATGCGATACGGCACGCCCATTCGCATGTCCATCCCGAACTTGGCTCCGAGCGACAGCCGAGCGGGGTTGTCGGCGTGGCCGCCGCGCACCGTGTCGGATCCGTCGATCTCGGAGTGGCGTGCCGGGTTTGCGAGCAGATCGAAGATCGTGTCGGCCGAGGCGGCGATGTGGCGGCTGGCCGAGACCACCCGTTGGTTGTCAGATGCGTTGGTCATGAGTTCTCTCCCACGAGGTCACGCAGCGCAGCCTCGATGTCGGTGAAGGTGAAGTCGAAACCTGCCTCGGTCAGCACGTTGGGTTGCACCCGCATGCTGTCGAACAGCAGGGCGTCGGCCATCTCGGTGCCGAGGAGGAGGCGGGGACCGAAGGCCGGAACCGTGGCGAAGGTCGGTCGTCCGAGCACTTCGCCCAGCGCCCGGGTGTACTCGGCGTTGGTCACGGGATTCGGCGCCGTGAGATTGACAGGACCGCTGATGTCGGCATCGAGCAAGAAGATCAGTGCAGCGACGATGTCGTCGAGATGGATCCAGGAGTTGTATTGCTTGCCGTCGCCGAAACGTCCTCCGAGGAAGAACTTGAACAGTGGCAGGGTCTTCGGGAGCGCTCCGCCTTCGACCGACTGCACGATGCCGGTTCGCAGGAGTGCTGTGCGGATCCCGGCATCGATCGCCGATTGGGCAGCTGCCTCCCATCGAACGCACAGGCTGGCGAGGAAATCGTCGGCCGGTGGGCTCGTTTCGTCGAGCACCTGTGCCCCACGGTCGCCGTAGTAGCCGATCGCCGAACCCGAGAGGAACACCTTCGGGGGCGAGGCGAGGCCGGCGAGCGTGGACGACAACAAGGACGTGCCGCTCGTGCGACTCTCGACCAACAGCTCCTTGTAGGAGTTGCTCCAGCGCTTGTCGCCGATGCCGGCGCCGGCGAGGTTGATGACGGCGTCGACGCCCTCGAGCGACTCACCGTCGAGTTCGCCGTTTGCCGGATCCCAGCGGATCTCGTCGGCCCCGGCGGTCGGGGGGCGACGCACGAGTCTGATGGGCCGGTGCCCTGCGGTGGTGAGCGCCGAACGGAGTGCGGTGCCGATCAGCCCACTCGAACCGGTGATGACAACGTCCATGGGATACTCCTGGGAGTCAGCGAAACGCCGGCGGCGGCGTGGTCGACGAGCGTCGATCGATGGCCAGCGTAGATCGGTGGGCCGTGCCGACGCGGCACCGGGGTCTTCAAACCGTGGGGCGTGGACTCTGCTGGGCCTTCGCCTCGTCGCGGCGCCCGATACCCACGACCCGCCAATAGCCTGTGTGACATGAGTACACGGTTGTTGCTCGGGCTCTCACTGATCACCGGGATCATGATTTTGGTGGCCTTTGCCGCCCAAGTGATCCTGTGGCAGTGACAGCCGCCCAGACCACTGGCTCTTTCACTCGCACGGCCGAACGCACAAGCTAGGCTCAGCAGCTGAACGCTCTCTACCGGAGGTGGTCCCCCTGACCAGCCAACATTTCGACGTCGTCGTTATCGGAGGTGGCCCGGCCGGGTACGCCTCTGCCCTGTACGGCGCATCGGCCGGGCTGAACATCGCCCTGGTCGAGATGAACAAGGTGGGCGGCACCTGCCTCAACGTGGGGTGTATCCCAGCGAAGGAGCTGCTCGAGACGGCGGCGGTGCAACGTACCGTCAACCATGCCGCCGAGTTCGGTGTGCTGGCGAAGGCCAAGGGCATCGACTGGGACGTCACGATGACCCGTAAGCAGGCCATCGTCGACAAGCTCGTCGGCGGCGTGACCGGCCTGTTGAAGAACCGGAAGGTCACCCTGTTCGACGGCAAGGGCACGCTCGGCGCCGACCATTCGACGGTCTCGATCAGCGGTGGCGCCTCGGGAGATGTCTCCATCTCCGGCTCGGCGGTCATCCTCGCCTCGGGATCGGTGCCTCGCACGATCCCCGGCTTCCCCGTCGACGACACCAAGATCGTCACCTCCGACGAGCTGCTGTCCATCAAGGAACTTCCGAAGCGCGCCGTCGTCATCGGTGGCGGTGCCATCGGCTGTGAATTCGCCTCGATGATGGCCGACCTCGGAACCAAGGTCACGATCATCGAAGCCGCACCGAAGATTCTGGTGAACTGCGACGACGACATCATCCGTGTCGTCGAGCGCAATTTCGCCAAACGAGGCATCGAGATCCACAGCGGCGTCGGAGTCACCGGACAGACCACCACCGATTCGGGCGTCACCGTGTCCTTCGGCGACGGCCAGACGGTCGAGGCCGACACGGTCGTGCTCTCGATCGGTCGTCGTCCGCTGTCGGAGTCCCTCGGTCTCGAGGTCACCCAGGTCGGCGTCGACGAGCGTGGTTTCGTGGTCGCCGACGAATACTGCCGCACCACGGTCGACGGCGTCTGGGCCTGTGGTGACTTGATCAACACTCCCCAGCTCGCACACATCGGGTTCATCGAAGGCATCGTCGCCATCACCGACATCCTCGGCGAGGAGGCCATGCCGGTCGATTACGACAAGGTGCCGTGGTGCATCTACTGCCAGCCAGAAGTCGCGTTCTCCGGTCTCACCGAGGGACAGGCCCGGGCAGCAGGTCACGATGTGATCGTTTCGAAGCACCGCTACGCCGGCAACGGCCGAGCCATGATCGTCGGAGAAACCGACGGCCTGGTCAAGATCGTCGCCGAGAAGCAGGCCGATGGCACCGGTGGCCGAATCCTCGGTGTCCACATGGTGGGCCCATGGGTCACCGAACAACTCGGCCAGGGCTATCTCGCCGTCAACTGGGAAGCCACCGTCGACGAGGTCGCGCACCTCATCCAGCCTCACCCCACCATGAGCGAGCTCTACGGCGAATCCGTCCTCGCTCTCACCGGTCGATCGCTCCACGGTTGATCGACCGTCGTTTCCCGAACCATCCACCCGCACGCAACCGACATCAACAACAGGAGCCAACCCGACGTGGCTGACATCGAAATGCCCCAGCTGGGCGAGACCGTGACCGAGGGAACCATCACCCGTTGGTTCAAGCAGGTCGGAGAGCCCATCGCTCTCGACGAGGTGCTGTTCGAGGTGTCGACCGACAAGGTCGACACCGAGGTGCCCTCACCGGTCGCAGGCACCCTGACCGAGATCCGAGTTCCCGAAGGTGAGACCGTCGACGTCGGCGTGGTGCTCGCCGTCGTCGGTGACGGCGCCGCAACACCTGCCCCGGCTGCCGAGACCCCGGCACCCGAGCCAGCTCCCGCCCCAGCCCCAGCACCGGCTCCCGCTCCAGCACCGGCTCCCGCTCCGGCACCGGCTCCCGCACCGGCTCCCGCTCCAGCACCGGCTCCGGCTCCCGCACCGGCTCCCGCTCCGGCACCAGCACCCGCTGCTGCCCCGGCAGCCGAAGGTGACGCCACCCGCAAGGTGCTTTCGCCGGTCGTTCGCCACCTGATCAACGAATACGGTCTCGACGTCAGTCAGATCACCGGCACCGGCCTCGGTGGCCGGATCAGCCGCGATGACGTCCAGCGTCACATCGAAGCCACCAAGGCACAGTCGGCTCCTGCTCCTGCTCCTGCTCCTGCTCCTGCTCCTGCTCCTGCGCCGGCCCCCACCGCCGCTCCGGCCCCGGCTCCTGCTCCGGCTCCTGCCGCTTCGACCCCCGCTGCTCCGGTCGTGCAGGCATCGGCCCGTGACACCGTGGTGCCACTCACGAACATCCGTCTTCGCACCGGCGAACACATGGTGATGTCCAAGGCCGTCGCCCCGCACACCCTCACGGCAATCGAAGTCGACTACGAGAACGTCGACCAGGTCCGCAAGGCCGCCGGTGCCGGCTTCAAGGAGCAGGAAGGGTTCAGCCTCACCTACCTTCCCTTCATCTCCCGGGCCATCATCGATGCCCTGCGCGAGTACCCCCATCTCAACGCCTCGGTCGGTGACGGCGAACTGATCGTCCACCAAGAGATCAACATGGGCATTGCGGTCGACCTCGACTTCCAGGGCCTGCTGGCCCCGGTCGTTCGCCAGGCCGACGGCAAGCGTCTGCGGGCCATCGCCCGAGACATCTCCGACGTCGCTCGACGCGCCCGCTCGAAGCAGCTGTCGCCCGACGATCTCGCCGGTGGCACCTTCACGATCACCAACGCCGGCAGCTACGGCACGATGATGCAGTTCCCGATCATCAACCAGCCGCAGGTCGCGATCATGTCCACCGATGCCGTCAAGCGGAAGCCGGTCGTGATCGAAGACTCGTTCGGCAACGAGAGCATCGGTATCCATTCGGTCGGAGTCCTCGCCATGGCCTGGGACCACCGAGCAATCGACGGCGCCTACGCCGCAGCGTTCCTGGCTCGTGTCTCGGAGATTCTCGAGACCCGAGACTGGGCCGCCGAATTGGCCTGACACCATGGCCGGCCAAGCTCATGCCTGATCGCCAAGGCGAGGCACGACCGCTCCACGTACGGTGGCTCGGTCGTGTCCCGTATGCCGAGGCACTCGATCTTCAGCAGCAGATGGTTCGCAGTTCGGCGGACCATCTCCTGCTGCTCGAGCACCCGGCGGTCTACACCCTCGGCGTGAGAACGGATCCGGCCAACCTGCTGGTCGAACCGGCCACGGTCGGGGCCGAACAATTCGAAGCGAATCGTGGTGGCGATGTCACCTTCCACGGCCCGGGGCAACTCGTCGGTTATCCGATCATGTCGGTTCCCGGCCGTCGAGGCGGAGGCATGGCCGACACCGTCGCCTATGTCACCAGCATCGAGCAGGTCGTCATCGACTCACTGGCGGAACTCGGCCTCGTCGCCGGCAGGCTCGACGGGTATCCAGGGGTGTGGATCGAGCCCGATGGACCGAACGCTCGCAAGATCGCCGCGGTCGGCGTGCGCCTTGCCCGAGGGCGGTCGATGCACGGGTTCGCCCTGAACGTCGACGTCGATCTCGGCTGGTTCGAGAACATCGTTCCCTGTGGGATCACCGATCATTCGGTCACCTCGCTGAGCGCCGAAGGAATCACCGCCTCGATGAGCGAGGTGGCCGACATCGTCGCTCGTCATGGCGCCGCCAACCTCGCTCCTCGACGCCCCGTGATTCGTCACGACGTCGCCCACCGAGTCGCCGTCACCGACCTCGCCCCGTTCAGTCGTGGTGAAGGCCCGGGCGAGACGATCAAGCCGGAACGGGCCGGGGTGCCGGTCCAGCTCGGGCGGCGGCTCGATCAGGCCGGTGTCGACGAGGGTCTCGACGTGAGTACCCGCAAGCCGGGGTGGATGCGGGTCAAGCTTTCCACCGGCGACGAGTTCCGCCGCCTGTCGAAGGTGTCGAAGGATCTCGGTCTGGTCACCGTCTGCGAAGAAGCCGGCTGCCCCAACATCTTCGAGTGTTGGAACGAAGGTACGGCCACCTTCATGCTCCTCGGTGAACGCTGCACCCGAGCGTGCGGCTTCTGTCTGGTCGACACCCGCAAACCCGTCGAGGTCGATGAGGGGGAACCGGCACGTATCGCCGATGCCGTCGCTCAGCTGAGCCTCGACTTCGCCGTGCTCACCATGGTTGCTCGAGACGATCTCGACGACGGCGGGGCGGCGATCGTCGCCGACACCGTTCGGGCGATTCACGAGCGAAGCCCCGGTGTCGGTGTCGAGGTGTTGATCTCCGACCTCAAGGGATCGGCCGAATCGCTCGACGTCGTGTGTGATGCCCACCCCGAGGTGCTGAACCACAACATCGAGACCGTGGCTCGCCTCCAGCGGGCGGTCCGCCCGTCGGCGGGGTACGCACGAAGTCTGAGCCTGTTGGCTCGGGCCAAGCAGCGGGGCATGACCACGAAGTCCGGGATGATCGTCGGCATGGGGGAGACCCCCGACGAGGTGCGGGCCACGCTGGTGGACCTGCACTCGGTCGGGGTCGACATCGTCACGATCGGCCAGTATCTGCGACCGACCACCCACCATCTGCCGGTGCATCGCTGGTGGACTCCCGAGGAGTTCGCCGAGCTGAAGGTCTTCGGTGAAGAGGTGCTGGGGATCGCCCATGTCGAGTCGAGCCCGTTGACACGGTCGTCACATCACGCGGCAACGGCAGCAGCGTCAGCTGGTGTCGGAGCGTCAGCTGGTGTCGGAGCGTCAGCTGGTGTGGCAGCGTCAGCTGGTGTGGCAGCGTCGGCTGAAGTCAGCGCACAAAGGTGACGAACTCTTCGACCGGGACCCGGTCGGAGCGAAGCGAGTTCACCGGGGCGTCGGGGTCGGCGTGGCCGATGGCGACACCGCAGAACAGCATCTCGTCGTCGGGGGCACCGACGAAGTCGGCGATGGTGTCGGGCCAGCTGGCCCAGGCCTCTTGGGGGCAGGTGTCGAGCCCGGCCTCGGTCGCGAGCAGCATGAAGGTCTGGAGGAACATGCCCAGGTCAGACCACTGGGGTGGCCCCATCTTCTTGTCGATGAAACAGAAGATCGCGGCCGGAGCACCGAAGAACTCGTAGTTCCTCGCGAGGTGGGCGAACCGAGAGGCCTTGTCGTCTCGTGCGATACCGAGCGTGGCGTACATGGCCTCGCCGAGCGCGAACCGGTTGGTGCGGTAGGGCTCCCACAGGTTGGGCGGGTAGATGTCGTAGTGCGGTGTCTCACGTTCGGCGCCGGCGACTCGTTCGACGAGCGACGTGGTCGCCTCACCGTTGACGACGTAGATGCGCCACGGTTGCACATTGCCGCCGGAAGGCGCCCGTGACGCCGTGCGGAGGAGATCGAGAATCTGGACGTCTCCGACCGGGGTCGGGAGAAAGGCCCGGATCGAGGCTCGGGTCGAGACTGCGGTGGTGACGTCCATGCCACTGTCGTAGTCGCTCATGCCGGTCGGGCACGAATGCACGAGTGATGCTCAGGTGCTGACGGCGGTGTCGGCTGTAGTCCCGGAGGTGGTGCCGATGGCGGAGCGAAGGTCGTGAACGAGCTGGATGAACTCGCCGTCGGCTTCGGCTGGCATGGTCGATTCTTCGTCGATCAGATGGAGGCAGGCCAGCAGGGTTGCGTAGTCGACGACTGCGGGGTGGTCGTCATCACGTGCCTTCCAGGGCTCGTGATGCAGCTCGACGATGCGGGCGACCACCGGATCGATCTTCCACAAGCGAAGGAGGTAGCCGCCGAGCGTTGCATGGTCGACGCCGGCGAATGCTCGTTCACGAATGGTGTGGAGGGACTCGTCTGGCGCCTTGCTGTAGAGCTGGAAGGCGCTGTCGGGGAACAGCACGAGCATGGCGACCTGGCCGATGTCGTGGAGCACGGCGGCCAGGAAGAGACGATCGTCTTCACCGGCGATCGATCGGGCCCGGTTGGCGAGTTCGATCGAGTGCTGGTTCGTTCGTTCGACGGCGCGGCGATGCTCGGTGCTGAGATTGCTGGCGCCTTCGGTTGCGAGCACGACACCGGTCGTGGCGTTGAGGCCGAGCCTGGTGACGGCTTCGCTGGCCGAGTGGGCGGGAGAGTTGAAGGCGAAGAAGGCCGAGTTGGCCATGTTGATCAGCTGGGCGGTCACACTGACGTCGTGTTCGAGCATCCGGCCGATCTCGTGGAGCGACCGTCCGTCGGCAGCAGCCCGACGAAGCTCGTTGTAGAGGCCCGGCCGTGACGGCAGGCGATCGAGGCGCTGCATGATGTGCGTCAGCGCTCCCGGATTGTCACTGGCGAGCACGGCGACGGCCCGATCACCGGCATCTCGAATGGTCGAGGCCAGACCCGGAAGGGCGACCACGTCGTGACAGACCGACGAGACTTCTTCGGCACTCGCCGAGTCTCCGAGCGAGACGATGGCGATGCGGGCGACGCCCGGCATGTGCGTCCGAACCTTGACGAGGAACTCGACGCCCTGGCGCACCGGCGAGCGATAATCGATCAGCATCAGTTCGTACTTGCTGGTCTTGAGCTTCTCGATCGCCTGTCGCAGCGACAGGGCGTGATCGATGAACCAGTCATCGCGATGGCCCGGCAGATCGAGCGCCGCCTGGCCGCTGCCGCCTTCGGTTTGAACGCTGAGTACTCGCACGGGTGTAGGACCTCCTTCTCGGAGTTTCGTCCTGAGACCCGCTGCCATGAGCCGCAAATCAAGTATTTCGGGAATCGTGTGGCGTCGCGTCGGGTTCCGGTGGGGTGCTGGACCAACGATTGCGACCGTCGACCGATCAACTGCTCGCAGTGCCCGGCTCGCGTCTGGCCGTCTCCCCGTCGGCGCTGACCCTGATCGGGCTGGCGTTCGGTATCGGTTCGGCCGTCGCTGCGAGTCACCAACAGTGGGTTTTGGCCCTTGCCGCCTTCGCCATGAACCGCTTGCTCGACGGTCTCGACGGCGCCGTTGCGAGGTCTCGTGGACAGGTGAGTGATGTCGGTGCCTATCTCGACATGATGACCGATGCCGTCGTCTACGTGTCGATCCCGTTGGGTCTCGCGATCGGGCATGACCGCAACGAGGTCTGGGTTGCCACCGCCGTGCTGCTCGGGACGTTCATGATCAACATGATCAGCTGGAGTCATCTGTCGGCGCTTCTCGAACGCCGAGGGGCCGGGGCTGCGACGACAGGTGAACTGACGTCGGTGACCATGCCGCCGGGGCTGATCGAGGGAACCGAGACGGTGCTGGCCTTCGGGCTGTTCATGATCATGCCAGGATGGATCATCGGCTCGATGGTGGCCATGGCCGTCGCCGTTGCCGCAGGCGCCGGGGTCCGAACGGTCCAGGGTGTCGCGCTCCTCGCTCGAATGTCGACCGAGCGGGCATCGGTCCATGTCTGAGACCGGACTCCGACGCCGCACGCGCTGGCTCATCGCCGGAGCATGGGTGCTCGCAGTGGCGGGCGTGGGCCTGATCGCCCGGGCGAAGGGCCTCACACCGATCGAGCTCGCGGATGAATTCGGTTCGGCGATCGAGGGCAGCTGGTGGGGTCCTGCGGCCTTCGTGGTCGCCTACACACTTCGGCCTGTCGTCGCCTTTCCCGGGTCGGTGCTGACCATTCTCGCCGGCGTGATCTTCGGCCCGTTCTGGGGTATGGCCTGGGTGGTCGTCGGGTCGAATGCATCCACGGCCGTGACCTACGGGGCGGGGCGATTCATCGGTGGGGATGCCGATTCCGAGCGGATGCCGAAGCTGATCATGCGGCAGGTCGAGCGGGCAAGGGACCAGCCGTTCCTGTCGACGATGGTGCTGCGACTGCTGTACCTCCCGTTCGACCCGGTCGGCTGGGTCGCCGGTTTCACCCGGCTTCCGTTCGGCCGATTCCTGGCCGGCTCTGCGGTCGGTACGGTCCCCGGCATCGTCTCGTTCGTCGGCTTCGGTGCCTCCATCGATGCCGTCGGAGCTGACGAGCCGTCGCTCGACGTGACCCTCCTCGCATTCTCCTTCGCACTCGCACTCGCTGGGGTCGGCCTCTCGCGATGGCTGACGGCATCCAGCCGGCTCGTCGTGCACCCCAACGAAGCAACGGAAGGTTTGACATGAATTCACACAGCCCGGATTCACACAGCCCGAATTCACACAGCACGGATTCACACAGCCCGATCGACGAGGACTTCGATGTCGTGGTCATCGGCGCCGGATCGGGCGGGCTCACCGTCGCGGTCGGGCTTGCCCGGTTCGGCAAGTCGGTCGCTCTGGTGGAACGCCTGCATGTCGGCGGTGACTGCACCAACGTCGGCTGTATTCCGTCGAAGTCACTGTTACACCTCAGCGCCCATGTCGAAGCCGCTGATCCGGCGATCGCCGCCGGGGTGCTCGACCGGGTCCGTCACCGTCGTGATGGGCTGAGGCACCGGGAAGAGGAGGAATTCGGCAATCTCGAGAACGTCACCCTCATCGCCGGTGATGCAACCCTGCTCGATGCCGATCGCGTCCAGGTCGAGGGTGAGTCCGGAACGAGGGTGCTCGCTGCCGGGCACATCGTCGTCGCCACGGGTTCGAGGCCGCGTCGCATCGACCTCGGTGTCGATGCCGACCGGCTCGTGACCAACGAAGAACTGTTCGAGCTGGCGGTGCGTCCGGAGCGGCTGGCGATCGTGGGCGCCGGCCCGGTCGGGCTCGAGATGGCGCTTGCGTTCGCTCGCCTGGGCACCGAGGTCACCGTGATCGAACAGGGTGACCAGGTTGCCCCTGGCGTGTTCCGCGAAGCCGCCGGGGTCGTGCAGCGACACCTCGAGAGCCACGGCGTCGAGATGCTTCTCGGCGTGCGGGCCGACGGCTCGCTGCCGGCCATCGCTCGAGCAGACAAGATCCTGCTCGCGGTCGGCCGCCAACCCAATTCCGAGGGCCTCGGGCTCGAAGTCGTTGGTGTCGAGCTCGACGAGCAGCGGCGGATCAAGATCGATGGCCGGGGACGAACCTCGGCGAAGGGGGTGTGGGCGACCGGCGACGTCGCCGACCGCACCGGAACGACCCACGGAGCCAATGCCTGGGCCCGGCGAATCATCAAGTCGATCGTGGCACCGCCCGCTCCGATCGGTGCCGAGCCGGTCGAGCCTCGGGTGATCTTCACCGACCCGGAACTGGCATCGATCGGCGAGCAACCCGAAACCGTCCCGGTCGATGTCCACCGCATCCGATTCGAGCTGACCGATGCCGATCGGGGCTACACCGACGAACTCGACGACGGGCTGGTCATCGTCGACGTCCGTCGACTGTCCGGCAAGATCTTGGGAGCCACCATCGTGGGTCCGCGTGCAGGGGAACTCATCTCGGTCTTCGCCCTTGCCATGCACACCGACATCCCGTTGCGTAAGTGGTACGGCACGGTCTGGCCGTACCCCACGTACGCCGATGCGCTCGGAAGAGTCGTCGACATCTACATGAGTGAGGCGATGGGGTCGATCCCCGGCGATGCGGTGAAGTGGATCCGGGGACGGATCAGCGCGGTGTTCGGCCGCCGAACCAGATCCTGACGCCGATCATCCAGCCCAGGTGGAGCAGCACCATGATCGGGCGGCCGCGGGTGGCCCACGCCACCAACGCGATGGTCATCCCGACCTGGTGGCCGACGATGCCGAGGCGATTCTCGGTGGCCTTCAGCTGGGTGAGGCGGGCGACGATCGGGAGCGCGAGGCCGTAGCCGAGGACGAAGAGGACGGTGCTCAGGGGGTGCACGCTTCCCAGGATGCCGCCAAACATGCGAGACTCGCCGTCGATGGAGCTACGACGACGAGCAACGGGTGTTCATGATCTCGGCGGGAGTGTCGGCTTCGGTCCGGTCCCCGTCGACAATCAAGGTCCGTTCCACGCCCCGTGGGAGGCCCGAGCGTTCGCGATCACCCAGTTCGCCCAGGCCGCTGCCGGGTTCAACACCGATGCCTTTCGCCACGGAATCGAACGAGAAGATGCGGCGGCATATCTCGAGCTTCCCTACTGGTCGAAGTGGACCCGCAACGCCGAACGCATGCTCGTCGAGGGCGGTGTGCTTGCCGACGATGCCGTCGACGCGGCGATCGACGGAGCCCGCTCGGACCGGCAACCCGTGCGGACCACCGACGCCCTCCCTCCGAGCCAGCGATCGAGCGAGGCAACACCGCCCGGAGAACCACGTTTCGGTGTCGGCGATCGAGTGCAGGTAGGGGCAAAGCGAACCGATGGCCGGCATACCCGACTGCCGGGATACGTCGAGGGGCGGTGCGGTGTCGTCGTGCTCGTGAACGGCGGTTGGATCTTCCCCGATCGGCATGCGCATGGTGAGGGGATCGATCCACAGTGGGTCTACGCCGTCGACTTCCTCGCCGATGATCTGTGGCCGGATGCCGGCACGCACCACGTGCGAGTGGATCTCTTCGAGCCCTACCTGGAGGCGGCGGCATGAGCCAAGACGACGCAGCAGTACGAATCGAGGCGATCGAGTCGCTTCTCATCGAGGCCGGCCTGGTCGACCCTGCCCGAGTCGACGCCCTGATCGCCCGCTACGAGACCGACATCGGGCCGCTCAACGGCGCCCAGGTCGTTGCCCGTGCCTGGACCGATCCGTCGTACCGTGAACGACTGCTCGACGACGGAACCGCAGCCATCGCCGAGCTCGGATTCGGTGGCGCCCAGGGCGAGAAGATGGTCGTCGTGCCGAACGGCGACGGCGTGCACAACCTGGTGGTCTGCACCCTGTGCTCGTGTTATCCCTGGCCCGTGCTCGGACTGCCCCCGGCGTGGTACAAGTCGCCGGAATACCGAGCCCGAGCTGTTCGAGAGCCTCGAGCCGTGCTCGCCGAATTCGGCACCGAACTCCCGGACGACACCGAGATCCGGGTCTGGGATTCCTCGGCCGAGATCCGCTATCTCGTCCTGCCGGAACGGCCGGCCGGCACCGATGGCCTGACCCCCGACGCGCTGGCCGCCCTGGTCCACCGCGACGCCATGATCGGTGTCCGGCTCGCCGGTGCGGCCACTGCTGGTGCACACGATGACTGAGATCTCACTCGAACTCGCCGGCCCCGGCGCCCCTCCGCGTCTGAACGGCGAGCTGGTCTTCGAAGCCCCGTGGCAGAGCCGGGTGTTCGGCCTGACCGCAGCGCTGGTCGAGACCGGTCGGCTCGACTGGGCGGGGTTTCAGCAGGCGTTGATCGCTCGGGTGGGAGCCGCCGATGCCGAGGGGATCGACGACTACTGGGGATGCTGGCGAGATGCGTTCGGCGACTGCTGTGCCGCACTCGGCCTGGTCGCCCCCGGCGAGTGGTCGCAGAGGACCACCGCACTCCTGTCTCGCCCCGCTGATCACGACCACACCCACCACTCCCACGATGAGGAACACGAACATGGCAAACACTGAGGGCGACGTCACCGAGGCCCATGTCACCGAGGTTCGAGGAGCCGAGCTGCATCATCAACGCTCGGGTTCGGGTCCGGCGCTCGTGTGGGGCCACGGGCTCACGATGAGCCGGGCATCCGACGACCTCACGGCAATGGTCGACTGGGCCCAGGTGCCGTCCGACGTGCTTCGCTACGACGCTCGTGGCCATGGGGAGTCGACGTCCACGCCGATCGCCGCCGACTACGGATGGGATGCGCTGGCAGGCGATCAACTGGCCTTGACCCGGGCCCTCGGCATCGACCGTTACATCAGCGGGGGAGCATCCATGGGATGTGCAACCGCACTCCACGCGGCGGTGCAGGCGCCAGAGCGAATCACCGGCCTGATCCTGATGATTCCGCCCACCGGATGGGAGACCAGGGCCGACCAGGCCGAGCAGTATCGCGTCGGCGCCGAGGTCGTTGCCGCCAAAGGCGTCGAACCGATGATCGCTGCTCGTCGGGATCAGGCACCACCCGACCCCTATGTCGGCGACACCGACTTCTCCGAACGTCGGGACCAGATCATGCGGGCGTGGGACACCGACCGGCTCGCCATGGTGCTTCGTGGTGCGGTGATCGCCGACCTGCCCAGTCGTGAGGCGATCGGCAACATCGCCGTGCCCACGCTGATTCTGGCGTGGACCGGCGACCCCGGTCATCCCCGATCCACCGCCGAAGAGCTGCATGGGCTGATCGAGGGCTCGGTGCTCTCGCTGGCTTCCACTCGGAACGAGCTCGACGCCTGGACGACCGAGATCGCCGGGTTCGTCGCTTCGTTCGCATGAACGACTGGATCGATGGTTACGACACCCAGGGTGTGCTCGTCTTCGGCGCGATCATGCTGGTTCCGGCGATCGTCGCCATCGCACCAATGCTGCTGTTTCCGTCCGAGCGGTTTCTCGCTCGCTGGTTCGAGCACCACGATCTCGCTCGTTCCCCCGAGGTCGAAGCAATGGTCGTCGATGCGCTGGTCACGAGCAAGCGCATTCGAACCCTCGGATTCATCGTTGCCTACATGGTTCCCCAACTCGGTTGGATGCTCTACACCCGAGACGCAGGGCGGAGTGGCGAGCTGCCGTTCGAAATGATGTTCGCCGGCCTGTGGTGCATGACGGTGTTCCTCGCCGCGATCGCAAGCACGCCGAGGTCGAACGCCTCGGGTCGCACGAACCTCGAGGTGACCAACCGTGGGGCGCTGCCGGCCGAGCGGCGTGTCGACGACTACCGACCTGCCTTCACTCGACACGACCATGCGGTGTTGCTCGCGGGGCTCGCGATCGTCGCAGGCCTCGCATGGGTGTACCCCGGGAA
>RCMY010003269.1_pt1 | contig 14410 bp, 14 predicted proteins | sample 2041341 | NCBI WGS metagenome assembly RCMY01 (sample SAMN09708234, study PRJNA481090) | Marine sediment metagenome, whole genome shotgun sequencing project.
GCCCGTCAGCTTCGCAGGTGTGGAAAAGCCGTGGCTCAGCCAGCGCGCTTGAGCTCCGGATTGACCTAAATAAAAGGCCCGCCCCGGACTAACCGGTTGCGGGCCTGCTCCCTCCCCCACGTCGGGATGCGGATCAACTGTGAAGGAGTTGTTAGTACGGTGCACGCTGCAGTGCAAAATTGAACTCGCAGGTCTACGAATTACCACTGCGCGGTATCCGCCTTCACGTCGCAGCCGGCGCCGGCCGCCTTTAATACACCCGTCAGGCGCGCATCGAGACATTCGAATCCGAGGTGAGCCAGCTTCGAGGCGTCGACGACCGCCACTCTACGACGGGGACCTCTGTGATCAAACGTGCGCTGGGGATCGGTATGGCCTTCATCGGTCTGATCGTCGGGGCGGGTTTCGCCTCCGGCCAGGAGATGCTGCAATTCTTCGTGGCGTTCGGAAGCTGGGGGATTATCGGCGCCCTCGGCGCGTCACTGGTCATGATCGTCAGCGGCGTCGCGATGCTGCAGCTGGGCAGCTACGTGGGGGCGAAGGAGCACACGGCGGTGTTCCAGCGCGTCGCGCATCCCGCAGTTGCGCATTTCCTTGATGCCATCACCATCATCACGTTGTTCTCGATCGGTTTCGTGATGTTTGCCGGTGGCGGTGCCAATATGGCCCAGCAGTTCGGCTGGCCGGTCTGGATGGGGGCGGTAATGACGCTGGGCGCGGTGCTGGCGGCCGGCATGTTCGACGTCAACCGGGTGTCGACCATCATCGGCGCGATGACGCCGTTCATCATCCTTTTCCTGACCGGTGCCTCGGTCTGGACGATCTTCACAAGCGACTACGACATCGCCAACCTCAACCTCGCCAGTGCGCAGGTACAGACGTTACTGCCCAACTGGTGGCTTGGCGCGCTCAACTACGTCGGCTTGTGTGCGATGACCGCTGTATCAATGAGCATCGTCATCGGCGGAAACATGCTCGACACCCGCGCCGCCGGGCTGGGTGGACTCTTCGGCGGAGTGATGTACCTGATCCTCCTGCTGCTGGCAGTGTTCGCCATGTTCCTGCGGGTCGACGTGGTGGGCGGAGACGACCTGCCCATGCTGAGCCTGGTCAACCTGATTCACCCTGCACTGGGAGCGGCAATGGCGGTGGTGATCTTCGGCATGATCTTCAACACCGCGCTGGGCCTGTTCTATGCGCTGGGAAAGCGTTTGACGCGCTCCCGGCCCGAGCGCTTCCGCGCCGTCTACGTCAGCACGGTACTGGTCGGCTTTGCGCTCAGCTTCGTCGGTTTTCGCGACCTGGTGTCCTATGTGTACCCGGCGCTCGGTTACCTGGGACTGGTGATGATCGTCATGCTCGGCGTTGGCTGGTTTCGCCGCCGCCACAGGATCGCCGCGGAATTCCGCAGGCGGCGCAGACTTCACCATCTGGCCGTCCGCCACCTGCATCCGGACCACCATTTCAACGAGGAACATGCCGCCGAGGTGCGGCGGATCGCCCGCGAGTCCGTGCTGCCGGGAGCGGAACTGCGTCAGGCGATGCTGGACGAGGTCGATGCGGTTCTCAGGGCAGACCCGGACATCGACTACCCGCTGCCCGAGGTCGACGGCAGTGCAGGCAAGGCAACAGCTCGAAGTGGATCCAGTCCGGATACGCGGGAACCACGAGTACCGGATCGCTGAACCCTCCAGCGGCCTTGGCGTCGCCCCGGAAACGTGTTGGAAAGACAAAAAAGAACCCCGCCGTGAGGCGGGGTTCTTTTTGCAACGGATGCAACGCGGATAGCTGGTCTTAGAAGCCCATGCCGCCCATGTCGCCCATGCCGCCGCCGCCCGGCATCGCCGGCTCGTCGCTCTTCGGCAGTTCACCCACCATGGCTTCGGTGGTGATCATCAGGCCGGCGATCGACGCGGCGTTCTGCAGCGCGGTGCGGGTGACCTTGGTCGGATCCAGGATGCCGAACTCGAGCATGTCACCGTACTGGCCGTTCGCAGCGTTGTAGCCGTAGCTGCCCGTGCCTTCCTTGACCTTGTTCAAGATCACGGAGGCTTCTTCACCGGCGTTGATCACGATCTCGCGCAACGGCGCTTCCATCGCCCGCAGGGCAATGGCGATGCCGTGGTTCTGGTCTTCGTTGTCGCCCTTCAGGTCGACGATGGCGGCCAGTGCACGGATCAGGGCAACACCGCCACCCGGGACCACGCCTTCTTCCACTGCAGCGCGCGTGGCGTGCAGGGCGTCTTCGACGCGAGCCTTCTTTTCCTTCATTTCCATCTCGGTCGATGCGCCGACCTTGATCACCGCCACGCCACCGGCCAGCTTGGCCACGCGCTCCTGCAGCTTCTCGCGGTCGTAGTCCGAAGAGGTCTCTTCGATCTGCGCCTTGATCTGCTTGATGCGTCCTTCGATGTCACCGGTCTCGCCGGCACCATCGATGATGGTGGTGTTTTCCTTGGAGATCTGGATCTTCTTGGCACGGCCGAGATCGGCGATGGTCGCCTTCTCCAGCTGCAGGCCGACTTCCTCGGAGATCACGGTGCCGCCGGTCAGCACGGCCATGTCTTCCAGCATCGCCTTGCGACGGTCACCGAAGCCCGGAGCCTTGACGGCGCAGACCTTGACGATGCCGCGGATGGTGTTGACGACCAGGGTCGCCAGCGCTTCGCCCTCGACATCCTCCGCCACGATCAGCAGCGGCTTGCCGGCTTTCGCGACGCCTTCCAGGATCGGGAGCAGGTCCCGGACGTTGGAGATCTTCTTGTCGTACAGCAGGATGAACGGGTCTTCCAGATCGGCCTGCATCGACTGCTGGTTGTTGATGAAGTACGGGGAGAGGTAGCCGCGGTCAAACTGCATGCCCTCGACCACGTCCAGCTCGTTCTCAAGGCCCGAACCGTCTTCAACGGTGATGACGCCTTCCTTGCCGACCTTGTCCATCGCCTTCGCGATCAGGTCGCCGATGTTGGCGTCCGAGTTCGCGGAGATGGTGCCGACCTGCGCAATTTCCTTGCTGGTCGAGGACGGCTTGGAGATCTTCTTCAGCTCGGCGACAGCGCCGGTGACGGCCTTGTCGATGCCGCGCTTGAGGTCCATCGGGTTCATGCCGGCCGCAACGGCCTTCATGCCTTCACGGATGAACGCCTGGGCCAGCACGGTCGCGGTGGTGGTGCCGTCGCCGGCATCATCGGAAGTGCGCGAGGCGACTTCCTTCACCATCTGCGCGCCCATGTTCTCGAACTTGTCAGCCAGCTCGATCTCCTTGGCGACGGACACGCCGTCCTTGGTGATCGTGGGGGCACCGTAGCTCTTGTCGAGCACGACGTTGCGACCCTTCGGGCCGAGAGTCGCCTTGACGGCATTGGCGAGCGTGTTGACACCGCGCAGCATCTTGGAGCGCGCGTCTTCGCCGAAACGAATTTCCTTGGCAGCCATGATCTAGAACCTCAATACAGAATTTGTGGAAAAAAAGGTGTGGCCGATGTGGCCGGAGACGTTCGGATCAGTCGATGATCGCGAAGATGTCGTCTTCCTTCACCACCAGCAGGTCGGTGCCGTCGAGCTTCACCTCGGTGCCGCTGTACTTGCCGAACAGCACCTTGTCGCCGACCTTGACCTGCGGCGCGCGCACGCTGCCGTTGTCAAGCGCCTTGCCAGCGCCAACCGCGACGACTTCGCCCTTGATCGGCTTCTCGGTGGCGGAATCCGGGATCACAATGCCGCCGGAGGACATCTTTTCTTCTTCCATGCGTTTGATGACCACGCGGTCGAACAGCGGCTTGATATTCATTTGCAGCAACCTCGTAGATGGTTGAAAGTCAGGAAAAACGCGATTTCAGTACCCGCCAGGCCGGTGGCAGTGGCGGATACGCCCAGCGAACCGGGACTGCGAAGCAAGATGGGGCGTGCGGATGCGCTTTCAAGGGGGCGAGGTGAAGATTCGTGCCCGCAGTGCAGCGCCCGAATTGTCGACGCTCGCAATTAAAGAAGGAGCGCGTCCTGACGGAACGCGCCCCTTCTGGTTCGGGCATGGCATCCAGCGTGGCACGTCCTGTGCCTCTCCCCCTACCTGACCGCTTGTCAAAAGCCAACTCCTGTCAGCCTGCGGCAAGTATTGCCCATGGGAGTCATGTTTTCCATAGGCGGAAGTTATCGGTTGATCACACTTCCGGGAGGTCGTGCCATCGGGAGCGCGGCCTTCGCGCTTTGAAACCCTCTTCCCCAGACGCTGTGCGTGCCCTGGACGGCGCATGCAGACGAATCACCGATTGCAGTCGACCCTGATCGGACGGGTGACTTCAAGCTGGCCGCCGTGATCCTTGCCGAACATCACGCCGCTGGTGATCAGCGTCTGGCCGTCAATATCGGTCTGCGATGCGTCAACCCTCAATGCGTGGGACTGCTGGTCATTGGAAATCCACACCGGGTCGCCGTGTTTGAAGGCCGCATCCACGCCCACGTGGATGCGAATGTCCGCGCCGGTTGACGCGTCGCCGTCCTCATCTTCCATCGTCACGTAGATCGGCTGGCCGTCGGGCGACTTGCCTGCACCGGCGATGTCATACATCGGTACGCCGTCCTCCTGGTAGATCGAGCAACGCGCGGGTTCGAACCAGAAGCCCCCCGCGTCGGTATCGAGCACCACGCGCTGGTATGCGGTAGCCGGCGCCTGACGCTTGGGGGCATCGGCCACGTCTTCGGACCCTTGGCCCTCGGGTGGCGCTGAGCATCCGCCGGTCGCGAGGACGAGAGCACATGTGACGGCGGTTGCAACTGCTGACAGCTTCATTGATGAGGCTCCATGGCTTCGGCGGGGGTGGACTGACTGCCGGAAGGGATCATCGCGAGCGCGCCTGCTGCAGCTCGCTTATCTCCCCGGGCGTGTCGGAGAATTGGCTCGTCTTCACCCAGACGGTGCCAATCGCGTCGTCAAACACCACCGAATCGCGCCCCAGGCCGGTCGTCATGACGTCCTGCCCGCCGGCATTGACCGACACCACGAAGGTGAACTGTGGCTTGCGCTGCGGATCAGCCGGACCGGTGGGGCGCGGACCGTCCTCGCCCATCATCACCGACAGCATCTGGTCAACCACATAGGCCGGCGCGGGCCCCTCCACTGTGACGGCGCGGTAGTCGACGCTCGGGCCGGGCTGGTCCCGAACCAACCAGTCGCCATCGGGGCCTTCGGGCGAGTCGAGCTGGGCGCACGGAGCCCCCAGACAATCCAGCTTGGCGACCGCGGCATCGGACAGCTCCCTGCGGCTGGCCTTGACCACGTGGGAACTCATCCCCTGGATGGGCGACATGTCGAATCGCCAGCTGACATGCGGGCCAATGCCGAATGCCTCTGGCGGACCCTGATGTTCGAGCGGAACGCCCTGCATCGCGTCCTCGCGGAAAGCCTCACCCAGGTTGATACGGGTGATTTCCACTTGCGCGCTGGTGGCGTACGGATCGTCGCGATCGCTGTGCAGGTCGTAGGTGACGAGGTAGCGGGAGTGCTGTACCGGCGCTTCATGCGCGTCCATCAACAGCATCGCGCGCACCGGCGCGACGAGATCCGCGTCGGGCATGAATACAGACGCCCCACTGCCGGGAAAGCGTTCCGCGGAGTAGTAGTCGTCGCCCACCAGACTGTCGTAGTCCACTTCCGCAAAGCCGGGCGCGGTGGCAAACGTGTCGACCGCATCAGCGGCGCATGCGGTCAGCGACACGATGGTCATTGCGCCGCCCAGCATGGCGATTGCAAGCGTCTGCTTGTGCGGCGTTTTTTTACGTGACACGAGGCTGTGTGGCAGGTGGCTATGTGGCATACGTCTCTCCCTTGTTCATTCCGGCACGTCCGTTGTTCCGGCGGTCAGCCGACACGGTCGCTCGCAAACCCTTCTCGCTTCTTCAGACGACGTCAGGCTCTCAATCCGGACACCCTCCGCCCTGAGATCCTCTGGCGTCCCATCGTGGCGCCTCCCGCGACGAGCCGCGAACGCCAGCCATCGCGCGCCGGTACAATCAGGCGGATGTCTGTCGTGATTGCGTACTGCACCTGCCCCGACACGGCCAGCGCCGATACGCTTGCCCGCGCGCTCGTCGAAGATCGCCTGGCTGCCTGCGTCAGTCAATTGGCCGGCACGCGCTCGACCTACCGGTGGCACGGCGCGCTGGAGCACAGCGAAGAAGTGCTGTTGATGATCAAGACCACGGACGATCGGCTCGATGCGCTGGTGTCACGCGTGCACTCGCTGCATCCCTATGAACTCCCCGAGCTCGTCGCGGTCGAAGCCGTCGGCGGCCTCGCCCCTTACCTGGATTGGGTCGTGCAACAGACCCGAGAAGATGACTGAACCTCACAAGCGTTTATTCCAAGTCTCCTCCCGCTCCTCGCCTGGCCAGCCGTGCAAGCCATCGCTGATGGCGCGGATCTACGCGGGTGTGGCGAGCTTCGCAGTGCTCGCCGTGCTGGCCCTGCCCGCGAGCGCGGCCGTCAGTCCCGACGACCTGCTGCCGGTGGACGAGGCTTTCGCGGTCGATGCCCGCGCCAGCGACCCGGGCACTATCGCGATCCACTGGAAGATCGCCGATGGCTATTACCTGTACCGCCATCGCACCGCGGTCACCACTGACAAGGGTTTCACGGCGGGCGAACTGCAACTGCCCCGTGGCGAGGCCCACGAAGACGAGTTCTTCGGCAAGGTCGAGACGTATCGCAAGCGACTGACCGCGCAATTGCCGGGCGAGGCGCGCGGTGCCAGCACCACGGTGACGGTGAAATACCAGGGCTGCGCCGACGCCGGCATCTGCTACCCGCCGCAGACGCGCACGTTGACCGTCGCATTGCCGCCAGGTCCCGAAGCGGGAGCGGCACCCGCATCGGCCGCCGGTCCCGTCGCCAGGGTGGGTGCGCCCGGCAAGCCGTGGGCGAACAGCGGCCTCGGTGGTAACCCGCTGTTTTCCGGAAGCGCTGGCGGCGCGGTCGGTACCATGCCCCTGCCCGCTGAGCAGGCGTTCGGCTTCGAGGCCATCGCCGGTGACGGAGACACCCTGCTGCTGCGCTTCACCCCGGCGCGCGGCTATTACCTGTACCGCGACAACACCCGTCTGAGCTTGAGCTCAAAGGCCGGCGGAATCGCCTTGGGCAAGCCTCGCTGGCCGAAGGGCAGCCTGCACAGCGACGAGTATTTTGGCGACGCGGTGGTCTATTTCGACCAGATAGACGTGCCAGTGCCGCTGCTGCGCGAACGCGCCACCGCCGCCAACGTCAAGCTGACCGCGACGTTCCAGGGCTGCCAGAACGACGGCATCTGCTACCCGCCGATGACCCGCAACATCGAGATCGCCCTGCCTGCGGGCACGGTCACTGCGACTGCAAGTGGCGGCGCGCCTGCAAACCCGCCAGGCGGCGACGCGCCAGGTGACCGCGGAGACGTAACGCAAACCACCGGCGCGTTCGAAGGCGACGATGCTCTGGACGCGCGCGCGTCTTCGGACGGCGGGTCCGACGCGGCTTTCTCCGGCGAGGGCTACGCTGCCAATGAGCCCTCGTTGCCGCTACTCACCGATGCAGACGCGGCGACGCCAACCGCATCGCGCGAGGCTGCCCCGAGTGTGTTGCTGGTGTTGCTGTTCGCATTGATTGGCGGCTTGATCCTCAACTTGATGCCCTGCGTGCTGCCGGTGCTGTCACTGAAAGTCCTGTCGCTGGCCGGCAGCCGCGAGCAGCCGGGCGCCGCGCGCAAGCAGGCGCTCTGGTACACCGCCGGCGTGATGGTCAGCTTCGCCGCGCTGGGCGCCCTCGCCCTGGGTTTGCGTGAGGCGGGTCTTGCCCTGGGCTGGGGATTCCAGCTGCAGCAGCCCCTGGTGGTGGCGCTGCTGGCACTGTTGATGCTCGCGCTCGGGCTCAGCCTTTCAGGGGTCTGGCAACTGGGCGGCCGATGGACGGGTGCGGGTCATGGTTTGACCACACGCTCGGGACCGGCCGGCGATTTCTTCACCGGCGTGCTGGCGGTGGTGGTTGCGACGCCTTGCACGGCCCCGTTCATGGGCGCCGCGCTGGCCTGGGCGTTCACCGCGCCGACGGCTATCGCTCTGGCGGTGTTTCTCACCCTGGGGCTTGGCCTGGCGCTGCCGTTCCTGCTGATCGGATTCGTCCCGGCGCTGGCACGTGCACTGCCGCGTCCGGGCGCGTGGATGGACACTTTCAAGCAGATCATGGCGTTCCCGCTGTACCTGACGGCGGTGTGGCTTGCCTGGGTGCTGGCCAAACAACTGGGTGCGGACGCGATCGGCTTGTGGATGGTCGCGGCGGTGCTGGTTGCGCTGGCAGCGTGGGCGTGGAATCGCTCCCGCATCAACGGCCGGGCGTGGGCAACAAGTCTGGCAATACTGGCCTTGCTCGCGGCCGGATGGCCACTGTGGCTGATCCAGACCCAGCCGATTCCTCAGCCGGCACTCGCGCTGGCCGTGGCCGAAGAAGGCCAATTGGTGAAAGTGCCTTTCAGCGAGCAGCGATTGGCCGATCTTCGCGCCGCCAACCGCGTCGTGTTCGTCAACATGACCGCAGACTGGTGCGTGACCTGCAAAGCGAACGAGAAAACCGTGCTTGGCCGCGAGGGGTTCCAGCAGGCGCTGGCCGATGCCGATGCGGCTTACCTGGTCGGCGACTGGACCAACGTCGATCCGGCGCTGACCGCATTCCTGCAGCGCCACAGGGCTGTCGGGGTGCCGTTGTACGTCGTGTTCCCCCGTGGCGGCGGCGAGGGGCGGATCCTGCCCACCGTGCTGACTACGGACATCGTCCGCCAGGCTTTGGCCGATGCGGCTGATGCGGGCGGTACCGCTGCTGTTGCCGAAGCGTCCTGACGTGAGCCAGAACGCCAAAATCGTCCTCGCCGCTCTGCTCGCCGCGATTGCCGGCGTCGCGGTCAGCGTCTGGTTGAACCCCCCGGCGCCGCTGATGGACACCGAGATCGGCCAGCGCGCGCTGCAGGACGTGCTGTCGGCAACGGCGCCCAAACCACCGGAAGGACTTGCCATCGCCCGTCGCGGCGAGCGGATCCCCACGCTGGAGCTGCCCATGCTGGACGGCTCGTCGTTGCAACTGCCGCAGGCTCATGCCGGTCGTCCGCAGCTGATCAACCTCTGGGCCAGCTGGTGCGGTCCGTGCATCGAGGAGATGCCCGAACTGGATCGCTTCGCCACGCAGCAGGGCGCGAGCGGCGTGCAGGTCGTCGGTATCGCCCTGGACGACGCCGAGGCCGTCCGTGCCTTCCTGGACCGCGTTCCGGTGCGCTACCCGATCGTTGTCGACGCCGCCGGACCGGCGGATGCCGGCGTGCAACTGGGCAACGTCAAGGGCGTGCTCCCCTACACCGTGCTACTGGACGCGGAAGGCCGTCTGGTGAAGCAGAAAATCGGTCCGTTCCGCGACGGCGAAATTGATCGATGGGTTCTGCCCTGACGTCGATACCGGGCAGAACCCACCGGTGTCCGAGTATTCAAACAATCGATTAAAGCACGACAACTTCGGCGAATTACCCCGCATTTTCTGGACAGGCGTGCATCGCTCCGCCACACTGCCGACCTTTCGACCCCGGCACCCCCATGGCAAAACTGCTGGTCCTGCATGGCCCCAACCTGAACCTGCTCGGCGAGCGCGAGCCGGCGATCTATGGCCATACAACCCTGGCCCAGATCGATGCCGGGCTTCAGGCCACGGCCGCCGCAGCGGGGCATGAATTGAGCAGTCTGCAATCCAATGCCGAGCACGAACTGGTCGACCGTGTGCAGTCCGCGCGCGCGGACGGGACCGCCGTGATTCTCATCAATCCCGCCGCCTTCACCCACACCAGCGTTGCTCTTCGCGATGCATTCGCGGCAGTGGCGTTACCGTTCTACGAAATCCACCTGTCCAATCCGCACGCCCGCGAGCCGTTCCGCCATCACAGCTATTTCAGTGATCTTGCGGTCGGCGTGATCGCCGGCTTCGGCGCTGCCGGCTATCGCCATGCGCTCGATGCGGCGCTGGCCCGTCTCGCCCGACCCGCGGCCTGACCCCTTTTCGGCCGCCTGCGCGCGGCTCACTTGCACAACACCGAGAGGACCTCCCATGGACCTGCGCAAAATCAAGAAGCTCATCGATCTGCTGGAAGAGTCCAACCTGTCCGAGATCGAGATCAAGGAAGGCGAGGAGTCCGTGCGCCTGGCACGCGCCCCGCGAGGCACCCACATGACCGTGCCAATGGCACCGCAGCAGCCGATGCCGATGGCCTCCCCGGTCGAGGCGGCTACCGGCGGCAGCAAGCCGGCTTCCAGCGAGCCGGTCGGCAGCGAGCTGCCCGACGGACATGTTGTGCGCGCGCCGATGGTTGGCACCTTCTACACATCACCTTCGCCGGACAAGCCTGCGTTCGTCGCCGTGGGCCAGACCGTCACCGCCGGCGAGACGATCGGGATCATCGAGGCCATGAAGATGTTCAACCCGATCGAGGCCGACGCCTCGGGCACGATTCTTAAACTGGTCGCTGAAAACGGTCAGCCGGTCGAATTCGACCAGCCCCTGTTCGTGATCGGCTGAGGCCGCGGCGATGCTGGACAAAGTCGTCATCGCAAACCGCGGCGAGATCGCGCTGCGCATTTTGCGCGCGTGCCACGCGCTCGGCATCCACACCGTCGCGGTCCATTCCACCGTCGACCGCAACCTCAAGCACGTCGCCATGGCGGACGAGTCGGTGTGCATCGGGCCGGCGCCGTCACCGGACAGCTACCTCAACATGGCCTCGCTGATCTCCGCCGCGGAGGTCACCGACGCCCAGGCGATCCACCCCGGCTACGGCTTCCTGGCCGAGAACGCGGACTTCGCTGAACGGGTCGAGGAGTCGGGCTTCATCTTCATCGGCCCCAAGGCCGAGACCATCCGCCTGATGGGCGACAAGGTCGCGGCCATTCGCGCCATGAAGGAGGCAGGCGTGCCCTGCGTGCCGGGCAGCGACGGCCCGCTGGGAGACGACCCGGCGACCAACATCAAGATTGCCCGCGAGATCGGCTATCCGGTGATCGTCAAGGCCTCCGGCGGCGGCGGCGGGCGCGGCATGCGCGTGGTCCACACCGAAGCAGCGCTGGTGACCGCGATCCAGACCACCAAGGCCGAGGCCAAGGCGACGTTTGGCAACGACATGGTCTACATGGAGAAGTTCCTGGAAAATCCGCGCCACGTGGAAATCCAGGTGCTCGCCGACGGCCAGGGCAGCGCCATCCATCTGGGCGAGCGCGACTGCTCGATGCAGCGTCGCCATCAGAAAGTGGTGGAGGAGGCTCCAGCGCCGGGCATCACCGACGAGCAGCGGGCGGAGATCGGCAAGGTCTGTGTCGACGCCTGCCTGCGCATCGACTATCGCGGTGCGGGCACGTTCGAGTTCCTCTACGAGAACGGTCGTTTCTACTTCATCGAGATGAACACCCGTATCCAGGTCGAGCATCCGGTCACCGAGATGATCACCGGGATCGATCTGATCCGCGAGCAGTTGATGATTGCCAGCGGCCAGAAGCTGCGACTGAAGCAGGAGGACATCGTGTTCACCGGTCACGCCATCGAGTGCCGCATCAACGCCGAGGATCCTGAGACCTTCATGCCCAGCCCGGGCCTGATCCAGGACTTCCACGTTCCCGGCGGACCCGGCGTGCGCGTGGACAGTCACCTGTATGCCGGTTACCGCGTCCCGCCGAACTACGACTCGATGATCGCCAAGCTGATCGTGCACGGCCCCGACCGCGAGACCGCGATCGCGCGCATGCGCGTGGCGCTCAGCGAGATGGTGATCGACGGCATCAAGACCAACATCCCGCTGCAGCAGCGGATTCTGGCCGACGTCGGCTTCCAGCAGGGTGGCCAGAACATCCACTACCTGGAGCGGCGCCTGAAGGAACAGAAGGAAAAATCGCTGTCCATCAGCTGATCCGAACATGCCATTCCTTGAACTGACGTTGCCGTGCACCGAAGTCGAACAGCCGCGCTACGAGCGCGCGCTGGAAAACGTCGGTGCACTTGCGGTCACCCTCAGCGATGCACACGCCGACGCCCCCGACGAGCAGGCGATCTTCGAGCCCGGTGTCGGCGCGATGCCGCTGTGGGCCGAGTTGTCACTGACGGCGCTGTTCCCCGGCGGAACGATTCCGGAATTGCTGTTGCATGCACTGGCGGTTGCAGACGAAGGCATCGACTGGTCGCACGTGGAGTTCCGCGAAGTCGCTGATCAGGACTGGGAACGCGCCTGGATGGACCAGTACGAGCCACTGAAATTCGGCGGGCGGACCTGGATCGTGCCGTGGAACCACGAATTGCCCGATGGTGCGGACAGTGAGGGCAGCGCGGTGGTCCGTCTGGACCCGGGGCTGGCGTTCGGGTCGGGCACCCACCAGACCACCGCCCTGTGTCTGCAGTGGCTCGATGGGCTGGCGGACGTTGGTACGCTGGAAGATGCCACCGTGCTGGATTTCGGTTGCGGCTCCGGCATTCTGGCCCTGGCGGCCCTGAAACTGGGTGCGGCCGGCGCAGTCGGCGTGGACAACGATCCCCAGGCACTGCTCGCCACCGCCGACAATGCCGAGCGCAACGGTGTCGGTGACCGCCTGGCGGTGTATCTCCCCGAAGACGAGCCGACCGGGATGCGCTATCCGGTCGTGGTCGCCAACATTCTCGCCTCGGCGTTGATCTCCCTCGCCGATGAACTCGCCTCGCGCGTTGTGCCCGGTGGCCGCATCGCCCTGTCGGGCATCCTCGCCGGTCAGGAAGACGAAGTGCTGGCGCGCTTCGATGGTGATTTCGAACAACTGCAAGTGGCGCAACTGGATGACTGGATCCGCATCGACGGCATCCGTCGGCGCTGACGTCGATGTGCCGCCTCTGCGACTGCTACGCCGTGGCGCTGCGTCTGCCTGAGGATCACGCGCGGCGTGCTGCCGGCTCACAGCCCGCAGTGCGTCATCACGACACCGGTCTCGGCTAGACTTCCGCGATGTTCGTGCCTTGTCCCCACTGCGGATTCCTGGTTGCCCTGATCGTCACCGAGCGTGGCGGCCGAACGCGCTGTCCACGTTGCGAGAAGATCCTGGAGCCTCATCCCGGCCAGGCCGCCACGTCGGCTCCGGTCATCGCCGCCCGTGCGGACGAGGACCCGCGCACCGATCCTGTAGCGATGTCGGACGATCGGGTCATGCGCGCCGATAACGTGGGGCATGCAGAGACGCCCGTCCAACCGCGAGCCGCCACGGCCGAGTTGAAAGCATCGAGCGCGCGCCCTGACAAGGACGTCCCGCCGGTCTCGAAAAATCGCACGACCGCACGTCCGCCCAGTTTCCTTCGGACCATCGGCGCCCCGCCCCGGCCAGGCGGCCGGCGGTGGCCGGGCATCGCCGCAGCGGCGCTGCTTGCAATAGTCCTGGTGGTGCAACTGCTGCTGGCGCAACGAAATGAACTGGCGGCCAGCGAGCGCTGGCGCCCGTTGGCTGCCGCCCTCTGCGGAGTGTTGGGGTGTGAAATTCCGCTCTGGCATGAACCTGCGGCGTACACAATGCTTGCCCGCGATGTGAAGCCTGCTGCCGGCCGAGCGGGCGAACTGCTGGTGCGGGCAAGTTTTCGCAATGACGCCCACTGGCCACAGGCGTGGCCGTCCCTGCAGTTGCAGCTCACCGACATCAACGGCCGGCCCGTGGCCGCGCGGGTGCTGAGCCCGTCCGAATACCATCCCTCCGACGTCCCGCCGCCACAGCCACTGGCACCGGGCCAGAGCGCCAGTGTCGAGTTCCGGGTGCAGGAACCGGCGACGCCGATTGTGGCTTTTGACTTCAATTTTCGCTGAACAGGGAGCTTGCGGTTTTGTCCCGGCGCTCCGCACGCTAGACTCTCTGGCTGTCGTCGCCCCGCATAACGCGGCGCAACGTACGCGACAGACGGTCACTGTCTGGGGGGACACGACTTGAATGCAGCCGCCACTCGTACCGACGCCATCCGCCCTGGTGGGCGTGTGCCACTGCGGGATCACGTCGCCACGTCGATCCGCCGTTACCTGCGCGACCTAAACGGCGGCGACAACGCCGACCTGTATGAAATCGCGTTGCGCGAGTTGGAAATCCCGCTGTTTGCCGAAGTCCTGAAGCATTGCGACGGCAACCAGAGCCGCGCTGCGACGATGCTGGGCATCCACCGCGCGACCCTGCGCAAGAAGCTGCGCGAGTACGGGCTCGCGTAATACGGACTGGCTTAACGCTGGTAGCCACGCCTGCCGATGGCGGGCGCCCAGCACCGACACCAGCGCGGCCATCACCTGATTGGCAGTGATCCCCACAGCGGCAATCCGGCGTACCCGGACCGCAACACGTCCTGGAATCGCCCCTTCAATGCGTGGATCGACAATCCTCG
>RCMY010003270.1_pt1 | contig 14409 bp, 14 predicted proteins | sample 2041341 | NCBI WGS metagenome assembly RCMY01 (sample SAMN09708234, study PRJNA481090) | Marine sediment metagenome, whole genome shotgun sequencing project.
CCGCCGAACCGGGTGAGATGGACGGTCTTCCCAGAAAACGGCGGGCGGGGGGGGGAGCGTTTGTGTCGATGTCGGGCATCAGCTCAACCGCACTCGGGGATCCAGCCTGGCGTGAACGAGATCCAGGACCAGGTTGACCACCACGTAGATCACCGTGATCACCAGCGTGGCCGCAGTGATGACCGGGAAGTCCACCCGCACGATCGCATCGGTGAGGTATTTGCCGAGGCCCGGCCAATTGAACACCGCTTCCACCAGGAATGCGCTGGATACCGAATAGGCGAACGTGAGGCCCAGGATCGTGAGCGCAGGAGCCAGGGCGTTCTTCAAAGCCAGTCGGTAGAGGATGGTTCGTTCGGGTATCTGAGCCACCCGGGCCGCCTCGATGTATGGCTCGCCCAGCACCTCCAGCATCGATCCTCGGATCAGCCGTATGGTGAGCCCCAGCGGGTAGGCGGCCATCACCAGGACCGGCAGCGCAAGGTGCTTCACAACGTCCCAGAAATTGGACAGGCTTCCCGACAGCAACGAATCCACCAAGAACAGGCCGGTGGGCTCGCTGAATTGCACGGACGACGACGTTCGACCCGAAAGCGGCAGCCAGCCCAGCTTGCTGGCAAAGAGCAACTGCAGCAGCAGGGCGGACCAGAACACCGGTACCGAAACGTTGGTGACCGCCACCAGGCGCACGATGCTGTCTCGCAGTCGGCCGCGCCGAGCGGAGGCGAATACTCCGAGCGGGATGCCGATCACCATGGAGAGGAGTGTTGCCGTGAGGGCCAATTCCAGCGTTGCCGGCAGGAAGTCGGCCAGGTCGTCCGAGATTGAACGGCGGGTAGCGAAGGACACCCCCAGGTCACCGCGGCTGAGATCGCCGAGGTAGTTGAAGTACTGGGAGATCACCGGATCGTCGAGTTTGAGATCCTGCCGCACCTGCTCCACCTGCGCCGGCCGAGCCCGGGGTCCGGCGTACAGCGACGCAGGATCCGAGGGAACAATCCGAGCGACGGCGAACGTGATGGTCACCACGCCGAGAACAACGATCAAGCTGGTAAGTAGTCGTCGCCCCAGGTAACGCAACGGTGAAACCTTTCAATGTCCCGCTAGGTCAGATCAGCTACGGGTGAGGTCGTAGAAGCGCACAACGCCGCTGTAGGCCGGGTTGGACTCATAACCAGAAACGTCCGACTGGATCACGCCAATGTTGGGCACGTCCACCATGAACACTGCAGCATTGTCGTCGATCAGGATTTGGGACGCCTGTTGGAAGAGTTCGATCGCACCCTCACGGTCGGTGCCGCTGATCGCATCGGCCTCGTCGATGAGTGCATCAAATTCGGGATTGCTGTAGTAGCCGAGGTTGAAGAACGGGGCCTCTTCGGTTCGGAACAACGAGAACATGAAGTCATACGGAGTAACGAACGTGGGGAACCAGAAGATCGTGAACACGTCCTGTGCATTGGCAGGATCGGCCTGGGCCAGTTCCCAGCGGGCGTCGAAGGTGAGCGGATCGAGAACAAGATCCACGCCGATCGTGGCCAGGTTGGCCTTCCATACCTCGCCAAACTGCTGTTGTTCTGTGGTGCCAGCATCAAAGCTGTAGGTCACCGAGAGATCGGTGACTCCGGCGTCGGCCAGAATCTTGGCCGCGGCGTCTAGGTCGGTTTCGGGCAGATCGAGGTCTGTGCTGGAACCCCAGACGGCTTGGGGGATGATCCCCTGGGCCCGGGTGGACTCGCCGCCATAGAAGGCAGCAACCACATCGTCATAGGGGAAGGACAGCACGAGGGCTTCGCGGACCTCGGGCGACAGCCGCTCGTGGTTCAACATGCCGAAGAGGTTCTGCATCGACTCGCCCCGGACCACCGAGAGCCCGTCCACTGTCTCGAGTGCCTTGTAAGAGTCGAACGGCAGGTTGTAAGTGAAGTCGGCGTCACCGTTGCGAACGAGCTGCTCGGCGAGGACGGGGTCTTCGACCAGCTGGATCTCGGCCTCCTCGAATTGGCCGTCGGTCCAGCCTCCCCAATAGTCGGCGAATTGAACAAGCTCCACGGTGTCGTTCGGAGTGAAGGAAGCGATGGTGTACGGGCCGCTGCCGGCCTCGTTGCCCTGGTTGAACCAATCCGCTTCCTGAGCGACGCCTTCGGCACTCATGATGTAGGCGCCATAGTTGGACGACATCACGATGTCCAGCGGGGCCGGGTACTCCAGTACGAAGTTCACGGTGAGGTCGTCTACCGCGTTCATCTCGACGATCGGCAGCAGGATGAAGGCCGCGCCCAGGTCCAGATCGATCGTGCGTTGGAGCGAAGCGATTACCGCGTCGGCGGTGAGGGGGTTGCCGTCGTGGAACGTGACACCGGCGCGCAGATTGAATGTCCAGTCGGTGGCGTCGTCATTGGTTGTCCAGGATTCTGCGAGCGAAGGTGACACGAGGTCGGAGGACCCCGGTGGGTTGAAGATTGTGAGAGTCTCATAGACGTTCTGGAGAACAACGTTTTCTGAGGAGAACGCACTGGCCGGATCGAGGTCGAAGATCGGGAAGGGGTTGGCATACACGAACCGGTTGGCTCCGGCTGGCGTCTCGCCGTCATCGGAGCCGCCGTCATCGGCGCCGCCGTCATCAGAGGTAGTGGTCACCGACGTTTCACCGTCGGCGGTTCCCCCGTCGGCGCCTTCGCTGCTGCTTCCGCCGCAGGCTGCACTGAGCAGAATCAGCGCAATTGCGATTGGTACGATCCTCAGCATCTTCATTCGTTCAACCTCTCCCAGGGTCGGGTGGCGCTGCCCAATTTGCCAGCGCACCACAATTTCCACCACCCTAGACCTGACAGATCTTGTAAGAAAAGCGAAATCCACTATAAATTCAGAGCAGAGAGCGAACCACGAATGACAAATCTGCAACTCGACGCCACCGACCAGGCGATCATTCGCTGCCTGAGCAAGGACGCCAGAGCCACCTACAGCGAGATCTCCAAGGAGATCGGGGTGTCGGTGGGAACCGTTCGAAACCGCCTCACGCAACTCCGAGAGAGCGGGGCTCTTCACCTGAACGTTTGGCTGGATCCGAACCGGGCCGGGCTGGGTATCAACGCCACCTTCCTCCTTCGCGTAGAGGCCGGGAAGGTGGAAGCCGTCGCAGACGCACTGATCCCGCTCGAGGCGACCGGCTACATCGCCGTGATCGCCGGCGACAAGGATCTGATCGTCGATGTGTTCTGCAGAGATGTGCCGCATCTCAACCGCGTCCTCCAGGAGCAGATCCATACAATCGACGGGGTCGTGTCGGTGACGTCCTACCTGATAACTGAAATCAAATACGAGTCAAGCCTGAATATCGGCGGCCTCCTGGAAGACCACTAGACGCCCCATCGTGGGCGTTCTTCTCGGGTGCCAACCACCCGCTCACCGAGTGGACCAGCGCCGACTTCGGTTTCTAGGGGCCCGGCCACCGGAAAAAGGTATTCCCAGGTCAGAACTCTGTCACACCCCCTAACTATCGTTGAAGCATGGTTCAGTTCTCCTCCTCAGCCCCGGTCATGCTCCGGGCACACGCTGACCAACTGGCTGCCATCTCGCTTGGTTCGCTAGATGAATCCAGCGTGATCGATCTGGTCCGTGCCAACGAGCGAGCCATCAGAGTGCTTGAAGGCGTCGGATCAAGTGCGGCCACCCGGCTGGCAGAGCTTGGTGGGCTCAGTGCCGAAGACGTCTTCTCCACCGCCGGTAGACACTCCACCGCCCAGGCCCGGCGGATCTCTCGGCGCGCTTCGTTGGCCCATCCGATGCCTCACGTCGCCGCTGAATTCATGGGTGGCTCCATCGCCACCGCCAACATCGACGCCATCGCATCGGCCCGCCACCGGCTTCGCCACAAACCCGAGTGGGTGTCAAACCTGGATAGCCGAGACAGCTCCATCGCCCACAAAGCAACCCGCATGAACCCGAAACGGTTCAGCACCTGGCTCCGGGAGCTGACCGAGAGAATCTCCGACGACGGCGAAACCGAACAACGCTCCGAAGAAGACCGAAACTCGTTCCGCTCATGGACCAGTGCCGAGGGCCGTTGGCAGGCACGCCTCGACCTCGATGCCATCACCGGTGAGAAGGTCCAGAACGCAATCGACGCCGAAGCCCGATCGTTAGCCAAACAACTCTCCGAGGCCGGCACAACGGTGCACCACGGCGAACACCTCAACAGCTCCGCGCTGGTCTCGGTCATCGATTCGGGCAACGGCGTCAAGGGCCGCCCCTCAATCCACGTAGTTGTGGATCGCGAGACCCTGCAACACGGGGTGTGGGACGGATCCCTCAAACGCACCGGCGCAGGAAACGATCTTCCCCTCTCCCAGATCCGCCGCATGCTCTGCGACTCATTCATCACCCACACCGTGCTCGGTCCCTCGGGCAGGGCGCTCGCCGTGGGTCGCTCCCACCGCACAGCTACCGAAGCCCAGCGAGCCGCCCTCCGGGTGATGTACCCCACCTGCGCTCTCTGTGAAGTGAGGTTCGATCATTGCGAAATCCACCACATCATCGAATGGGACCACGACGGTCTCACCGATCTCAACAATCTCCTCCCGCTCTGTTGCGTTCATCACGAACGTGTCCATCAGGGCTGGCGCATCGAAATGAATGAAGATCGGGTCCTCCGCTCCTACCGACCAGACGGTCGCCTGTGGAAGACCACTCCCCTCCCCTCCGCAGCCCCCGCATGGGCACGCACCACCCATCGCCACCAGAAAGACAAACGGCACCGCCATGAACGAACTCGGTCCACAACTGCATAGCGACGATTGGCCCTATCGGGTCGCTTCGCCCTGGCCTGGCACAGCCATCCAGCCCGCCCCCCGGGGGTACCAGCCCCTCGACACCCACAACGCTCTCTCGGGGAGAGACCTTCGCTACGTACTCACCAGCTACATCGAGCAGGGGTACCGCACGGTCAAGGAACTGGCCCACCAGTTAGCCGACGACGGCTACACCGTGTGGGGGCGGGCCTCCAAAGTGATCTCCGATGCGCTTCGGTGGGAAGTCCGCAACGGTCGGGTGGTGCGGATAAGGCGCGGCGTCTACCGCGTCGGCAAGATTCCTCGGAGCACCCGCCACCGCATTCTTACCAGGGTTCGCCATCTTTTTTTTGCCCCGCACGTTGTCGCTAGCAGACGGGACACAAGTGCAACCGGGGCACGTACACCTCACAAGTCAGCCGACCGATATTGGCGGGAATGGACCAAATCCGGGTCGCCAAGACCACCTTGGTCCATGCGATGGACCCATCCGGGTGCGGCCGATTCGATAAACGCTTAAGTGCTACCTCCCCAACGACACCAAGGCCCACGCGGACGGGAGGACCGACAGCTCGTCGGTCCTCCCGTTCGGTTTTCAGCTCAGTTCAGATCAAGCGAGATCGAAACGGTCGTTGTCCATGACCTTGGCCCATGCATCGACAAAGTCGTTCACGAACTTCGCTTCGGCGCCGGATTCGGCGTACACCTCGGCTACTGCTCGCAGCTCGGCGTTTGAACCGAAGACCAGGTCCACACGGGAGCCGGTCCACTTGGTGGCACCCGTGGCACGATCGGTGCCGGTGAACTCGGTCTCGTCTTCGTCGGTCGGCGCCCACTTGGTGCCCATGTCGAGCAGGTTGACGAAGAAGTCATTCGTCAGTTGTCCCACCCGATCGGTGAACACGCCATGGGTGCTGTCGCCGGCGTTACCACCGAGCACACGCATACCGCCCACCAGCGCCGTCATCTCCGGCGTGGACAGGTTGAGCATGAACGCCTTGTCAATGAGCATGTGCTCAGAGGCAAGAAGTGCACCCTTCTGCATGTAGTTGCGGAAGCCATCGGCCTTGGGCTCAAGGTAGGAGATCGAGTCGACCTCGGTCATGTCTTGGGTGGCATCAGTGCGGCCCGGATTGAACGGGACGGCCACGTCGTGGCCCGCAGCCTTTGCTGCCGACACAACACCTGCTGCGCCTCCAAGCACGATCAGATCGGCCAGTGATACCTTCTTACCGCCGGACTGGCTGCCGTTGAAGTCCTGCTGAATGCCTTCGAGTGTGGAAATCACCTGACGGACACCGGACTGGATGTTGACGTCCCACTCCGCCATCGGCGACAAGCGGATGCGGGCGCCGTTTGCGCCGCCGCGCATGTCGGTGCAACGGTAGGTCGACGCCGAAGCCCAGGCGGTGCATACCAGTTGAGAGGTAGACAGTCCCGAGTCCAGAATCTTGGCCTTGAGTGAGGCGATGTCTGCGTCGTCGATCAGTTCGTGGTCCACGGCCGGCGTTGGGTCTTGCCAGACAAGAACTTCGGAGGGGACGTGCGGGCCGAGGTAGCGGTCACGGGGCCCCATGTCACGATGGAGCAACTTGAACCACGCTCGGGCGAAGGCATCTGCGAACTGGTCGGGGTTGGCGTGGAACCGCTCCGAGATCTCGCGGTACACCGGATCAACCTTCATGGACATGTCCGCCGTGGTCATCATCGGCAGGACTTTCTTGGACGGGTCGTGTGCGGCCGGCACCATGTCTTCTTCGGCACAGTCCACCGGATGCCACTGGTTGGCGCCACCTGGGCCTTTCGCAACCTCCCACTCATACTTGAACAACAGATCGAAGTAACCGTTGTCCCACTGGGTGGGGTTGGTGGTCCACGGACCCTCGATTCCAGAAGTGATTGAGTCGTCACCGACACCACTGCCGTAGTCGCTGGTCCAGCCAAAGCCCTGCTCGGCGAAGCTGGCGCCTTCGGGTTCATCACCCGCATGCTCATCCCCGGGGGCGGCACCGTGCGCCTTGCCGAACGTATGGCCGCCGGCGGTGAGCGCCACGGTCTCTTCGTCGTTCATCGCCATCCGGGCGAAGGTCTCGCGAACGTCGCGACCCGAACCCATGGGGTCGGGGTTGCCGTTGGGACCCTCGGGGTTGACGTAGATGAGGCCCATCTGCACAGCGCCGAGCGGGTTGGCGAGCTCACGATCACCGGTATACCGCTGGTCGTCCAGCCACACCGTCTCGGGACCCCAGTAGATGTCCTCCTCCGGTGACCAGATGTCCGGTCGTCCGAAGCCGAAGCCAAACGTGGTGAATCCCATGGTCTCGAGGGCCCGGTTTCCGGCCAGCACAATAAGGTCAGCCCACGAAATCTTGTTCCCGTACTTCTGCTTGACCGGCCAGAGCAGACGGCGAGCCTTGTCTAGGTTGGCGTTATCGGGCCAGCTGCTGAGCGGGGCGAAACGCTGGGCGCCGGTGCCACCACCACCACGGCCGTCGAGCACGCGATAGGTGCCGGCGGCGTGCCAGGACATGCGAATGAAGAACGGACCATAGTGGCCGTAGTCAGCGGGCCACCATTCCTGAGAGTCGGTCATGAGAGCATCAACATCGGCAACGAGTGCTTCGGCGTCGACGCCGGCGAACGCTTCGGAGTAATCGAAATCTGCGCCGAGCGGATTGGAGGCAGGATTGTTTTGACGCAGGACGCGAAGGTTCAACTGGTTCGGCCACCAGTGTTGGTTGGATGTGGTGCCGACGGCCTGATGGCCGGCGTGCATCACCGGGCACTTGGCCGAGTCTGGGGCGTCGCTGGTGACGGTTGTGCCGTGATCATTGCTCATGGATTACTCCTCGATGGGTTGCTGGTTTGTTTGTTTGTTTGTTTGGTGTGGTTGATTTCAGATGGCTCGGGTTGCACTAACGGCGTCCCATGCAGGAGGGACAGCGGCCCCAATAGATGACCTCCGCCTCGTCGACCTCGAAGCCGGCGTCGGTGGCAGCGGTGAGACAGGGCCGATAGCCAACGGCGCAATCGACGTCCACGACGGTGCCGCATTCGCGGCAGATGAGGTGGTGGTGGTTGTCGCCAACGCGATCCTCGAATCGAGCTGCGGAACCAGCCGGTTGGATCCGGCGGATCAGACCATTGTCGGCAAGCACGCCGAGTGCGTCATAAACCGTCTGACGGGAGATCGTTCCGATCTCGGTCCGGACAACTTCGGCCACATCCTCGGCAGTCCCGTGGGGAGAGTTGACCACCGCTCCCAACACCGCGAGACGTTGCGCTGTGACCTGCAGCCCGTGGCTCCGGAGCAAGTCCGCTGGTGCCATTGAGGCGGGTGTGGTCATCCCTGCGATCCTTGCCCAAACTCTGGACTCTGTCAAGTTCTATGCTCGGTCAATTATCAAATTTTCGCTCCCTGCCCCCTACCGGTGCCCCCAGCCGGCGAGCACAGTCCGAGCCAATTGGCGGCCGGTAACAGCCGACCTAGAGCGGGTCTCCGGGCCGGACCAGGCCAGCCTGATAGGCGAGCACAACAAGTTGCGCGCGATCTCGCACATGCAACTTCATCATGGCTCGATTCAAGTGCGTCTTGACGGTGAGTGGTGACAGAAACGCCCGGGCCGCAATGTCATCGTTGGACAGGCCGTGGGCAGCGAGCGCCATCATCTCCCGTTCGCGGTCGGTCAGTCCATCCAGAGTGCTGGCATCTAGGCCCACCGCGCTGGTGTCGGAGAATCGCTCTAGCAGAGCCCGAGTCGCCTTGGGCGAGAGCATGGCGTCACCTGCAGCAACGGAGCGAATGGCGTCAAGCAACTCCGTCGGTTCCACGCCTTTGCCGAGAAAGCCGCTTGCACCGGCCTGAACTGCTTGGATGACGTAGTCGTCGAGCTCGAAGGTAGTCAGCACGATCACCTTCACCCCAACCAAATCATCGTCAGCGCAGATCGCCCGAGTCGCGGCCAAGCCATCGAGTCCCGGCATCCGGATGTCCATCAGCACCACGTCGGCACGCTCGGACTTCAGCAGGTCGATCGCTGATTGACCATCCTCGGCCTCGCCCACAACGGCCAAGTCCGGTGCGCTATCAATGAGGGCACGAAAGCCCGCCCGGATCAGCGCTTGATCGTCAGCGATGACAACGCGTATAGGTTCTCTGGTCGAGTCATTCATGGGTCGGTCTTTGCGGGGATGGTTGCGACGAGGTTAAAGCGTGTCTTATCGGGCGAGGTTCCGGTAACGAGTGTGCCGCCAACAGCTTCGACCCGTTCCCACATGCCCACGAGTCCGTACCCGTTTCCCGCCGGCGCAACGTGATCGATCGAGTTCGACACCGCAACCTCCACACCGAGTTCGTTGTAGCGAAGCGCAACATCCACCACTCCCCTCCCGTATTTGTGGGCATTGGTCAGCGCCTCTTGCACAACTCGATAGGCCGCAAGCTGTGCCGACCCCGAGAACTGTCGCCGGGCGCCGGAGGTCTCGCGTCGGACCTCCAGCCCGCTTGCTGCAAATGACGAGATCAGATCCTCGATCGCAGCGAGATCAGGGGTTGGAGCGATCGGGTCATCGACATCGTCGGCAGACCGGAGCACCCCCAGAAGTTCGCCGAGCTGATCAACCACAGTCGACGCCGCGCCGCGCACCAAACCGAGTGCTTGCCTGGCGGCTTCCGGATCGGAATCGACCAAATGACCCGCGACCCCGGCCTGCACACTAATGACGGCGATGTGGTGCGCCACGAGGTCGTGAACATCTCGGGCGATGCGGAGGCGCTCTTCGATCACGCGACGCTCCGACTCGATCTCACGGGATGCTTCAGCCTGTCGTGCTCGTTCCTCAGCGGCCGACAGGTTCTGACGGCTAGCACGAACACCGATTCCGGCCGCAACGGCGAAGGCTGGCCAGGCAATTGACGCCAAACCGGCGCCGTCGAGTTTGCCTTGCTGAAGCAGGGCGATGACCAGCCCAGAGAAGGTGACGATTGTTGCGGCGCCAGCGACAAGAGCCGTTCGTCGCTCACATTGGAGTCCGACCGTGAATAGCACGGCGAGCGCCACGGGAAGCAACATGGTGGGTCGATCGATCATGGCGACCACGACGGCCGATGTTGAAACCGCGGCGATGAGTGTCTGGACCGGGAAACTTCGACGGGTCAGCAGGAACACCACGCCTACTACCAAGGCGAACCAATCGGCGGCTTCGAATCCACCGGTCGCGGCGAAGGGCTGGCGAAGGAATCCGACGATGGTGACGCTGATCAGCGAGGCGTCAATCACCCACGCCGGGATGTGCCACGGCAATAGCCGCACCCCATCGGGATGCGGCTCTGCACTCATATTGCTGACCGTAGTCGTGTAGCTGGGTTGATCATGCGTCACGACGCATCAACGCGACTCCGGCGGAGCCCACGATGGCGATCACCCAGCCAACCAGGACGGCAACGCCCCACCCGGCTGACAAGAGCTCACTCGTGGACTCGATACCTTGAACGGCACTACCCGCATTGCTTGGCAGGATCTCGCCGAGTGGGTCGCCGATTGATGCGGGCAGCAGGCGGACCATGAGCGGAGCGATCATGAGCATCGATACGACTGCGCCAGATCCAGCGGCGGTGCTGCGCAGGAGGAACCCGAGACCGACGCCAATGATGCCGATACACGCCATGTAAAAGGCGGTGCCCACCAGCGCTTGCAACACGCCGTCGCTCCCGAGGGTCAACGCAGTGAACCCGGCTGGGAGCAGCGCCTGGCCGGCCAGGAATGCGACCACGGCGGCGACCAAGGCAGTGCCAAACACGATCGAACCGAAGACACCCACCTTTGCCAGCAGAATTCGAAGCCGATCCGGCGCTGACCCGAACCAGGTGCGAATCAGGCCGGTCTGGTATTCGCCTGCCACCAGGGAGACACCCAAGATTGCAACGATGATCTGGCTGAGATTGAATCCACCGAGGCTCAGCGATAGGCCGTTTGCAGCGAGGTCGCCGGGGCCATTGCCGCTCCCGGCAAGAGATGAGAAGAGAGCGCCGAATCCAATCGCAGCCGCCATGGCGCTACCGATGGCAATGATGTTCGATCGAACACTGCGAAACTTGAGCCACTCCGATCGTGCGACACGAGGAAGGGTGACGCCGATGGTGTTCGCGGCTGGCGCCGGGGTGGTCGGGGACCCAGGCGTTGGGGCCGCCTCCGTGGCAGCTTGGTGATCGGTCAGGGTCGGGCGGGACAGTGTGGTGGTCATTGGATTTGTTTCCTTGGATATGGACTGGTTGGTTTGGTCAAGAGTTGGTGTGTGCGAGCTCATCAGGCCGCCACCCGGCTGATGGAGCGAGCGCTGTACTCGACGGCGTCGGACGTCAAGTCCATGAATGTCTGCTCGAGCGTGTTGTGACGGTTGACGAGCTCGGAGACCACCACCCCGTGCTCGGCGATGACCTGACCGATGGCGAAACTGTCCAGGCCGACGATTGACAAGCCGTCGACGCCTTCGTCGCGGACGGCCACATCGTCTCGTGCGAGCAAGGTTCTCAGTCGGGACGCCTCGGCGGTTCTTACGAACACGTTCGAGTCGCCACCGAGGCGTTCGAGCTCCTGTGGCGTGACATCCACGATCAGCCGCCCTTGGCCGATGATCACGAAGTGTTCTGCGGTCAGAGCCATTTCGCTCATCAGGTGGGATGACACCAGGACCGTGCGGCCCTCGCTGGCGAGATCCTTGAGCAAGTGGCGAATCCAGACGATCCCCTCGGGATCCAGGCCGTTCACCGGCTCGTCGAGCATGATGGTCGATGGGTCACCGAGCAGTGCTGATGCAATACCCAGTCGTTGGCTCATGCCCAGCGAGAAGCCACCGGCAGCACGGTCCGCAACGTCACTCAAGCCCACGATGTCCAACACCTCCTCTACTCGTTCCGTGCTGATGCCGCTTACGGCGGCCAGCGCCCGGAGATGGTTGCGTCCGGAGCGTTTGGGGTGCACTGCCTTGGCCTCCAGCAGGGCGCCCAGTTCGGTGATCGGCGCTGGTTGATCTCGAAGGCGGCGCCCGTTCACAGTGGCGGTGCCGCTCGTCGGGCTGTCCAGCCCGAGGATCATGCGCATTGTGGTTGACTTGCCCGCGCCGTTCGGGCCAAGGAAGCCGGTCACGATGCCGGGTTCGACGGTGAAGCTGAGATTGTCAACTGCGGTAGTGGCGCCGTAGCGCTTGGTGAGGTTTGTTACTTCGATCATGTCTCAATCATGCGCCCAAGCGGGGTGCCGGCGAATCGTCTGAGCGCAGGCTTGCCGCATACTGCGAACGGAGTAGTGCTCGGAGGGACACCTGGGGTCACACGAACACCAGACGATCATCCGGTTGACACATTCTACGCCCAAGAATACAATGTCCGTACATTTGGCGCTTACCACTTCGCTTCTCCACACCAACGCACGGAAACGTGCAGTTGAAACGGCACAGCGGCGCTGCACCGCAGATTCAAGAACAACCCCTAATCACGGAGGCAACCTCAGGACATGGCTTACACGGACAAGTTCCAACAACTCGCAGACACAGCTCGATCAAAGGTGGACGAGGTCCAACCCCAAGACGTAGACCGACTCATCACCGACGGAGCAATTGCGCTCGACATCCGCGACAAAGAAGAACACGACGCCGGCCATATTGCTGACTCACTCAATATCAGCCGCGGCAAGCTCGAAATGCTTGTCGAAGACCAGATTCCCGACCTCGAAACAACCATCCTCTGCTACTGCAATGCCTACAACCGCGGTGCCCTCTCAGCCGCCACTCTCCAGGACATGGGCTACCGCAACGCCACATTCATCGCGGGTGGCCTCAACGCCTACCGCAAGCTCAAATAGTGACCAAGGAGGAGCGGCTGCGATGGGATGAGCGGTACAGCACGGGCAGCTACCAGCCGCGCGCCAAGGCCAGCGCGTTTCTCGAATCCTGGATACCGCGTTTGCCGGTAGGTCGCTCGCTGGACATCGCTTGTGGAGCGGGGCGCAATGCACTCAGGCTCGCTGAGGCCGGCCACCAGGTCCAAGCGCTCGACATTTCGTCCTCCGGCATTGACATGGCCCGTGCCGAGGCTGCCAAAAGGGGACTCGACGTCGAATGGGTCCTAGGCGACCTCGACACCTATCAGCTCGAAGCAGCGGCGTATGACCTGATCACGGTGATCCGCTACGCCAACCCGGTCCTCTGGCCAAGGCTTGCCCAATCGCTCGCGCCAAACGGATGGCTCCTCGTCGAGCATCACATGCAGACCAAACTCGACGTTTTGGGCCCCACCTCTTCCAGCTTTCGGCTCCAACCCCAGGAGCTCCTCGAGGCATTCGCTTCGTTGCGGATCATCTACTACGAGGAAGCGGTCGAGCCGGCCGACCACCCGGCCGACACGGGCCAGGGCATGTACGCCGTCGTTCGGCTGGTGGCCTGCAACGGCGACCCTGGTTTCTAGCAGCAGTCGATCCAGCCGCAACTCAGGTGAGTTCTGGGAATCCAGCGAGCGTGAGCGCCACGTATTCCCAGGTCAGAACCCAGGCCGGGCGGATCTCTCGGCGCCTTCGTTGGCCCGGCCGATGCCGCATGCTGTGTGCTACAGGGTTGCCCAGGATGCCTCTATCAATTCAGCACGCCGACGGCTCCGCTGCCCGGGAGTTCGATGCGGAAGGTTGTTCCGACGCCGGGTTGGCTTTCGACGGTGAGCAGGCCGTCGTGGGCGTTGATGGCGGCATCCACGATCGAAAGCCCGAGGCCGCTTCCACCACGGTTGCGTGACCGGGAATCGTCGGCTCGGAAGAATCGCTCGGTGATCCTGCTGGCCACATCTTGAGCCATGCCGGGCCCGTCGTCACTCACCTCCACCACGATCGAGCCGTTTCGCTTCTTTGCGCTGGACGTTGAAACGTCCAATCATGATCGCGGCAGCATCTGCCAGATCGGTGTCGCTTGCGTGCGCCCGGACAACAGCATCGAGACTTGGGTGACACTGGTGAACCCGCAGACAGATCATTGGGTGTTCAGCGGATTACACGGTGTTACGGCAGAGATGGTTCGCGGTGCCCCAATGATCGGCGAGGTGATCAGCAGCCTTGAACCCCTTCTTTCAGGCCGGATTGTTTATCAGCACTCTGGATTTGACCGGAGCGCCATCCGCGCTGCCTGTAACAGCCTCGGCCGTTCGGAGCCCACATGGGATTGGCACAACAGTGTCAGCGTGGCTCGTGTGGCTTGGCCCGAGCTTAAGGGTAACGGCGGTCATGGGTTGGCCTCGTTGAAGGGTTTCTTGGGATTGCAGTTTGAACACCATGATGCGGGGGAAGATGCGCGCGCTGCGGCCCGCGAAGAAGTCGAAAACGATGATGCTGTTGACGGTGATGAAACTGACTCAGAAGGCGTTGTGAAAGAGACCGCCCCGAAGAAACGCCGTCGCCGTAGCCGCTCCAAAAAGATGGACGACCAGCCTTCTGTTGAAACAACAGACGAAGAAAGTGACGATTCCTCCGACGACATTGGCGCTGAGAACGACGGCGAAGACAGCGTATCGGAAGATGCCCCTGCCCAGAAACCCAAGCGACGGACTTCCCGCAAAAAAGCTCCAGTTCGTGAAGTCGGC
>RCMY010003527.1_pt1 | contig 14405 bp, 9 predicted proteins | sample 2041341 | NCBI WGS metagenome assembly RCMY01 (sample SAMN09708234, study PRJNA481090) | Marine sediment metagenome, whole genome shotgun sequencing project.
TTAGTTTACAACTGCAAATTCACCATTAACAACCAAAAACTATCATTTATTTGTTTATCTGGAGCAATTCTTCGATGTAGCCATATTAATTGAACCTTTTCTTACTAAATGGATTATCGATTTTTAAAATCTCTTTCCTATGGATAAGCCAAGTCTGGGATATAAATCTGGAAAATCCAGATAACCATCCAGGTTAGAATTTCCTTTGTTTATATTTACTCCTCCCCCTGTGATTAGGTCAACATTCCAATTGCTTTTCATAACTAGTTTTATGCCAAAAGCCAATCCCAGCCCCCAACCTGCTTCTTTTTCCTCTGGTATATTAGATTCTCTAGAAAAAATAATGCCATTACCTTCGACGAAAAATCCAGCTGCTCTTTTTTGTCCAAAATAATACCGGTAATAAGGGAAAACTGCTTTGTCAAAAGTTAAAATATCAGTTGCATAGTTGGGGCCGACGGAATCAATCAGGAAGCCTGCAGAAATACCTACAGCCGATTTATTTCCGAGTATGCGCTCATAAGACAATTCAGGATAACCGCCAGGCAAGTAGAGTGTATTCAGCTTTAACTCATTAGATCCATCCCTTTTACCTGGGTCACTTTGTGAAAATCCTTGGGCCATCACTAAAAAAAATAGAAAGGGGATTGCTTTGTTCAATTTGTTAAGGCTTATGAAAGCTCCAAAGAATTTAAATTGTCAGCATTTAATAAAAAAACAAGTCGCATAGTTTCTGGTTTTTTTGTTGATACACAAACCTATGCAAGGGTTTTGAAGTGAATGTCCGAAATTATCCAAACTAGAAATATTTGGACAATCTATATTGCCTGCTTTCTAAATTCGGAAGGCGTTTTACCCGTTATTTTACCAAACGCAGTATAAAAGGTTGATTTGGAGTTAAACCCACATTCCAACCCTATCGCAACTATGGTATAGTTGATGAATTCAGTATTTAAAAGTGCTTTTTTTGCCTCCTCTACCCTTAATTGATTGATGTAATCTGAAAAATTGCCATCAAAATTATCATTTATCAATTTGGAGAGGGTACTTGTTCCTATTTGCACTTCCTCTCCCAGTTTTTCCAGACTTAAACCGGAATCAAGGTATCTCCTGTTCGTATTGATATAGTCATCAATACGTTTAAATGTATTTTCTGACTTATTGGTTTTTCTTGGCAAGTTTTTATTGGAAGATTCGAACCTTCTAGATTCACCCGTTTTCCTTAGGCTGGCTCGTAATCCTATTCTATCTTTTAGCATCACATATCTGAAAAAACCCTGATATCCCACCCAATAAATCAATAAAGACGAGGAAAGCCGTAAAGGATAGTATGTATAAGGTGGATTAAAAGTACTTGAGAATATATTGAACATTACAGCAGTTATCCAAAAGAGAAATACAATACCCCCTAACTGCAAAAAACGTTTAATCCATTTTAGATTGTCGTACTTTAAAATATCGGGGTAAAGTTGTTGATATTTATAAAGTATTCGAATGGATTTCACAAATAGAAAAATCGAATAAGCAAGGGCAATGGCATCTTCAAGAAGATTATAGGTTTGTAGTATTGAACCATCTATCTTCTCCTCATAGACACCCAATATTAGTATGGTCCTAATCATTAATGCAAGAACAAAAAGCAGCAATGAAGTAATAAGAAACGGCCATCGTCTTTTCTCTATCCCCAGGAAAAAGATTAAAAAGGCATAAAACATGGGAACTATGACTATATTCCAAGGAATCGTAAAATGTTCAGCAAAATGACCGTTAAAAAATAAATTTTTATCTATTAACCATGATTGTAGATTATTGAGTGAGAGAAATAAAACAAACAGGTTAAGGTAAAGAACAGGTTTTTCAATTTTTTTCCTTGAAAGAAAAGTGGCAACATTGAAAATAAATCCCTGAACGGCCCCTGCAATCATGAGAAAATTGAAAATAGCTGTCATTATTTAGCGGGTAATTCTACTTTTCAATATAAAACTATTTTATTTATTCAACTGCAGTAATTCTTCAAGATATCCCCTTTTATTGGATAATCTAGGTATTTTATGCTGTCCTCCTAATTTGTCCTTTGATTTTAACCAATCATAGAATAAGTTTTCCCGCGCCACATGCACCTTGGGCATTTTTAAGGTAATATTATTATAGCGTTTAGCCTCATAATCAGAGTTGAGTGATTTTAAGGCATTATCCAAAAACTCAGTAAAATAGTCTAAATCCTTCGGTGCTTTCCTGAATTCTATTATCCATTCATGGGCCCCCTTCTCCTTTCCAGACATAAATATCGGTGCAACGGTGTAGTCCTTTATCTCTGCTTCGGTCTTTTTACAAATTTGCTTAAGTGCTTCCTCTGCATTTTCAATGATCAATTCTTCGCCAAATACATTAATATGGTGTTTAGTGCGCCCAGTCACCCGAATACGATATGGATTTGTCGAAGTAAATCTTATCGTATCCCCAATTTTATAGCGCCATAAGCCTGAATTTGTGGTGATGATTATTGCATAATTCTTATTGACCTCAACATCCCATAACGGAATTACATTTTGCTCGGCACTTCCATAGGTATCCATTGGAATAAACTCATAAAAAATGCCATAGTCAAGCATCAACAGCAGATCATCTGCATTATTCCTGTCCTGAATTGCAAAAAACCCTTCGGAAGCATTATAAATTTCATAATATTTGAAACTTTTTCGTGGAAATAGGTTTTGGTATTGCTCTTTGTATGGCACAAAACTAACGCCACCATGAAAATATACCTCGAGGTTTTCCCATACTTGAAACAGATGGTCTTTTCCTGTTTCCTGTATTACATTGTTCAATAACACCAACATCCAGGAAGGGACTCCCGCCAAGCTTGTTACATTCTCCTGGGTACTTTCAAGAACGATGGCCTTTAGCTTGCTTTCCCACTCGCTCATTAGCGATACCCTATTACTTGGAGTACTGCTGAATTCTGCCCATAGCGGCATATTATCTATGAGAATTGCCGATAGGTCACCAAAAAAAGAGCCATTATCATGATATAGTTCCTTACTTCCCCCTAGACGCAGACTTTTACCAGTAAAAAGTTGAGAATTTTCATTATTGTTAAGGTAAAGGCAAAGCAAATCCTTACCTGATTTATAGTGGCAATCTTCCAAAGCCTCAGTACTTACAGGAATAAACTTGCTTTTGGCATTGGTTGTACCGCTACTTTTCGCAAACCATTTGATTGATGTAGGCCAAAAAATATTCTGTTCGCCCTTTCTAGTACGTTCAATTAAAGGTTCTATCTCTTCATAAGAGCGAATGGGAACCCTTTCCTTAAAGGTTTCATAGTTTGTAATTGACTCAAAATCGTATTTCTTACCAATTTCCGTGTCCTCCGCAATTTCCAATAATTGATTCAATACCTCCTCTTGAACTTCGGCCGGATATTTCAAAAATAGTTCTATCTGGTGATAGCGTTTTTTCAACAACCAAGACGCGATTGAATTAAATAAAGGTATCGGCATTTTTAGGTATCTTTATAATGTGAACTCGTCCCAGCTTTTTTTTACCTACGAATGTAACATTTTGTCCCCTAACCTGCCCGTCCGGCAGGCGGGTTTTGACTTTTTTTCGTGTCGTAGCTACGGCTATGCCTTTTAAAAAACTCTTCATTATAGAACAAAAGCCTAAATTCTCGGTAACAAACAAAAAGATGATGCAAGTTCAGCTAAAAATAGCTTATATAGTTATCATTTTCAAATAGATTATCCAATAAGAAATTCTTATATGCAATACGAGGGAGTGTTACGAAAGATGCAGACAGAAATGGGGCAACCCATTCAATATTATATGCTTTTTGAAGACAATTTTTTAAATGTGAATCAAGTACTTAATAAACAATTGCAGATAGATTTCATTAAATTCCAATGTCTCAATTGCGGTGAAGACCGACCAATTTTTAGACAAGGGTTTTGCAAATCCTGCTTCTTTGAAACTCCTTCCGCTGGGGATTGGATCATGCGCCCGGAATTGAGTACTGCCCATTTGGGGAAGGAAGACCGCGATTTGGATTATGAGAAAAAGGTACAATTACAACCTCATATTGTGTATTTGGCAAATTCAAGTAACATAAAAGTGGGGGTAACCCGTAAAACCCAAGTGCCTACTAGATGGATTGACCAAGGAGCCCATGAAGCTATCGAAATTGTTGAAGTCCCGAACAGGTATTTGGCAGGTATTACCGAAGTTTCCTTAAAAGACCATATTGGCGATAAGACCAATTGGCGAAAAATGTTGACCAATGATGTTGATGATGAAGATTTGGTAGCATGGCGTAATAAACTTAAACCGTATATTCCACAGGAAGCAAAGGAGTATTTTATAGAAAACAACAACGAAACCCATATGGAGTTTCCTGTTCTTAAATACCCCGAAAAGGTAAAGAGCCTGAACCTAGGTAAAACACCTAGTTATAAAGGTATTCTAAGAGGTATCAAAGGGCAATATCTCATTTTTGAAGACAATACCGTATTCAACATACGCGGCAGTGAAGGCTACTATGTTTCCCTAAGCATTAGTTAATTGTATCGTTTTTGGTTTTTACCGTATCTTTTTTCTTTTTGCCACTCAGCAATCCTCCCAAAATGTTCTTTGTGGCTTCTTTTACCACGTCCTTTTTAGGGGTAGATAACGTATCCCTCTTTTGACCTATTGAATCTTTGGTTTGTTTATTACCATCCAATATTCCACCTAAAACACCTTTTACAGTTTCTTTGGTCTGGTTTTGCTTAGCTGTAGTTGCTGAATCCTTTTCTACTGAATTTCCTGACAGGATACCTCCCAATAATTCACTGGCCTTACCCTTTCCTTTATTGATCAGCTTCTGTTTTTGAATTTCAATCAATTTTGTGGTCAAGTTCTTTACCCCAGAAGATAAATCAGTGGTAACCTCTGGGCTGGCGTAATTTCCACCTATATTGGCAGTAATGGGAATGGTCAGCTTATCAAGTTCTTTCTCGTCGATTTTGGCGATTAGATTATTTACCTCGGTCCCTAAATATTTGGCAGGTACATCCAAGGTTGCCTTATAGCTCAATTTCTTATCGAAGGTATGACTGCCATCTACCTTGATTGCAATGTCCTCATATTTAATGGTAAAAGGTTTTACTTTTACCGTACCATTTTCAAATGACAAGGCCGTCTTTAAACCTTTTAGATCTAATTTATCCAAATTGATAAAATTGAGCTTACTCCCAATTGCGGAAAGCACCTTAGCTTGGTTTGTATTTATTTCTGTAGCAAATAACTCTGCCAGCACCTTACCTGTAATGGTACTTAGATTAGGGGTAAAATCATTGTTCAAACTGCCTGATAATTCAATATCTGAATTCATCTTTCCTTGTAAAGCACTAGCTACTGGTGCTAAAACCTTAAATAACTCCAATGATTTAAAACTTTCACCAATACCCAATTGGTCCATTCCCAATTTCATAGCAAAAGAGGGAACCTCGTTTTTGGTGGAGACCTCACCATTAAAGGAGACCTTGCCATTAAAGAGTGAAGATGTCATATCGGTCAGCACTGCTTTTTCATCAACAATCCGTAAATTACCTTTTACATCTTTCAAGATTAGATTATCATATAGCACAGTACCCGCTGTTGCATTAATACTGCAATCCAAAAAAGAAGGTATTTTCAGCTGTTCCTCTGAAATAGGCTTACCATCAGCATTAGTGGTATTCTCCCCACTCATAAAGTCGTTGACTGAAAAAGTGTTTGATTTTAAATTAAAATTACCTTCTATATTTTCATCATTGAACATAAAACCCAAAAGATTCGTGATTGTACCTGTTGCATTGAAATCGGTTTGACCGGTGGTTCCTTGCAATTCGCTCAAAGTCACTGTAGTAGGATTGAAAGTCATTGCCGTGCTTTTGATTTTTACAGGATTTTTGAAGTCCGATGAGTTGTATTCAAAATCACTAAGTTTTAATTTACCTGATGTTTTTGTTTTTTCATATTGTTTTTTTTCAATCGAGGCCATGTCAAAGGCGGTGGTCACATCAGCAAACATTATTCCAGAAAGTTTCATATCTGCAGGAATGGGATAGGCTTTGGACAGCTTGGCCAGGTTCAAAATACCGTCTAAATGGGCATTAACCTTTGTATTGCCCATAAGATCTGTGATTTTGGAAGAAAGATTGAATTTATCCTCATCTATCATGAATGAAGCTTTATTAATCTCAACATAAGTATCCTCAGTAATTCCTGTTGCATTATTCACGGTTAAATCAAAATGAATATTCCGTACCGTTTTGGGCAAATCAGGATACTTAAAAGAGGCATTTTCCGATTTCACATCAATCTTGAATTTTGGAATATGTTCCTCATCAACAATACCTTTGAATTCACCTTCAACAATACATTCACCCGTAGTCGTTACATTTTCAATGTTTTTTGAATAGGCTTCAGGTAGCAATGCGAGGAAGTTCTTGAAATCGGAAGATGGAGTTTTAAAACTGATATCTACCTCCTGATTATCTTCATTCATTTTCACAAAACCTTCAAAGACCAAAGGCAATTGATTTACTATCGCTTCATTCTTTAAGAAAGTATACTTAAACTGTTCTAAATCTATGCCGATCAAGGCATTGAGTTTCACTTTGTTATTGTTAAGGTATTGCGTACTATCCATGGAAAATGACACCAAAGCTTCTGTAGCGGTCTCAAGTTCTGATTTCGACAACGAAAGATCACCGTTGCCTTTGTGCTCAATACCATCAACAACTAGTTTGATGTTGCTTTCCAAATCATCATATACTATTTTGGAATCACTGATTTGATAGGATTGTAGATCAAGCTTAAAAGCTTCGGTAGATCCCTTTTTATTTGACACATCCTCGGTTGACTTTGCTATATCGTAGGAAGCATTCCCCACCTTATCATACTTAATATTCAATTGAGCACCATTGACTGTAAGTGATTTGATGGCAATTGATTCACCTGCATCCTTAAAAAGTTCACTGATACCCATTTTCAAATCAATTTGCCTTGACGCAAAAAGGGTATCCCCTTCAAATGGAGCTTTATTGATAAAAGTGACATCTTTTAACACAACTTCGGCATTGGGAAAACTTTTGACCAGACTCAACTTGGCTTGTGAAAAGTCTAATTTCGCATTAACATTATTGTTCACGTTATTCTTCAGGATATCGCCAATTTTAGCTTCCAAAATAAATGGCGCCGCGATTAGGATTCCCGCAAAAACCAACAATACAACCCCTATACTTATTAGGATTTTTTTCTTCATATCTCAATAGTTATTTATCTAGAACCATAACTCTAGGAAAGTAGGATTATTTTATATTTCGAGATTTATTTCTTCCCCTGTCTTTAGGCCAAATCTTTTTCTTAATAGATATACGAAGAAATAGAGGAAAGGGGTGTCGAGGAAGGCAATTAAAACTTTAAAAATAAAACCGCTTACCACCAAACCATAGAACATGCTCCAGGGTAATACTTTGAAAAGACAAAGAAGGCTTACAACCGTAAATGTATCAATGAACTGGGACAAAAATGTTGAGAAATTATTTCGCAACCATAAGTGCCTGCCTTGGGTCAATCGTTTCCAAAAATGATAAATTGCAATATCTACATACTGTGCGAATAAATAAGCCAACATTGAGGCCAAAACTGCAACAGGCGAAAGGGCAAAAACCTTGCTGAAAATTTCATTATTCACTGGAGAATTTTCTATTGCCGGGGCAAAATCGGCCAGCAACACAATACCCATCGAAAAGAAAGAAGCAAAAATTCCTGCAGTAACAATTTGATTGGCTTTTTTTTTACCAAAAATCTCCGAGATCAAATCGGTAATCAAAAAAGTAATGGGGTAAGGTAAAATACCTACGGATACTTCAAAAAGGGATGCCCCGAAAACTTCTATTTGACCAAAAGGATTCCAAAAAAAGAATTTTTGAAAAATCAAGTTCGACACTACCAAAGAGGTAATGAACATTGCTCCCAGATATAGATAAATTTTATAAGCTAGTTTTTTATCCTTCTGGTTCATGGTTTATTTAATATCCAAAACAAAAGGCATTCTGGCCTGCACACCCTTTTGTTCCATAGTTGATTTCATTTGCTTTAAGATATCATAGGTTTCTTCACCTATCTCCTCTTTAATAAAACGCTGTCCTATTTTGGATTTTACTCCACTCATATCTTCCATGAATTTTTCAAAACCAGTTTTGTATTTCGGATATTTTTTAACTCCATAAGATTCAATATTAGCCAATTCAGCAGCCGCAGCAATTGCATCATCCAAATTACCCAGTTCATCTATCAATCCTAACTTTTTAGCATCCAAACCACTCCATACGCGTCCTTGGGCCATGCTATCTGCCTGTGCCACCGTAATATTTCGGCCTTGTGCCACACGTTCAAGAAAAGTCTTATAAGTTTGTTCAACACCTTCTTGTACTACATTTCTGAAATTATCGGTCATTGGTTCAAAAAACGAATAATCAACGGAATTCTTGTTAGTACCCACCTGCTCCGCATTAATCCCAATATCAGCTGCAAGTTCATTGATATTCGGGATGGTTCCAAAAACCCCAATAGAACCTGTAATTGTTGTGGGCTCAGCAAAAATCTTATCGGCACCGGCAGCAATATAGTAACCCCCTGAAGCGGCAACATTACCCATGGAGACCACTACAGGTTTCTTTTCTTTGGCAAGCTCTACTTCACGCCAAATAATATCGGAAGTCAAGGCGCTTCCCCCTGGAGAATCTACACGCAGAACAATGGCTTTAACCTTATCATCATCCCGTGCTTTGGCAAGGGCTTTCGTTATAATACCCTGCCCAATGATATTAGGACCACCTTCCCCATATAAAATTTCCCCTTGTGCAAAAACCACGGCAACTTTATCATCACCTTTTTTTATGGTTTTTTTGTTTGAACGCTTGGTATAATCCTTCAGTGATACATAATTGATTTCATCTTTTGCATCTAAGGAAATGGCTGTTCTGAGTTTGTCTTCATATTGATCAAAGAACAGAATATCATCAATCAACCCTGAAGCTTTGGCGAATTTTGGTAATCTACCACCCAAAGTATCAGCAATACTATTTACATTATCCTCACTTATATTCCTTCCTTCAGAAATATCAGCAACCATGGTATCCCATAACGAGCTTAGCAATTCCTTTATTTGGGTCCTATTGGCATCACTCATTTCGTTTGCCAAAAAAGGCTCAACGGCACTCTTGTATTTTCCGTGACGAATCACCTCCATCTTTACCCCGGTCTTCTCCTGCAAATTTTTATAAAACAAAACTTCAGTTGATAGCCCTTTGAAATCCATTCCGCCAACCGGGTTTAAAAAAATAGAATCTGCAACACTGGCCAAATAGTAATCTTTCTGCATATAAAAATCACTATAGGTATAAATGAACTTTCCGCTTTCCTTGAAATCCTTCAGCGCCTTTCGTATGGCCTGGGTTTGCGCAAGCCCTGCCATGATAAAATTGTTACTTATACTGATCCCTTTAATATCAGTATCGGTTTTGGCCACTTGAATGGCATGAAGAATTTCGTCCAAACCTTGCGCCTTACCAAATAAACTTGCAAATGGGTCGGCATTATTGTTGCCCACATAATCGTTAATAGGCTGTTGCATTTGCAGTTCCAAAACAGAATTATCCTTTATTACAACTCCATCTTCTGCACCACTCACCAAACTCACAAAGAGCAGAAACATTATAAACATAATCCCAAAAGCAATTAAGCAACCTATAATTGCTGCTAAAAGGTTTCTTAAAAAATTCATTTCAATCTTATTTTTATTACCGGCCAAAGATAACCAAAGTGAATTTGTTTTGTTTACTTTGTTTCAATATTATGAACGATCTCAAAAAGGCATATATCTCTATAGGGAGTAATCTTGGCAACCGCTTGCAAAATCTACAAGAAGCAGTATTCTTATTGGGTACTGAAGTTGGTAAAATTACTACAATTTCAAAGGTTTATGAGAGCGCTTCATGGGGGTTTGATTCGTCAGATTTTTTGAATGCATGTCTGGCCCTTGAAACCCATTTAGCTCCAGTGGCCCTCTTGGAAAAAATCCTTTCCATTGAAAAAAGTATGGGAAGGGAACGATTGCAAGAGGGTGGCTATGAAGCCAGAAGCATTGATATTGATATTCTATATTTTGATGCAGAAATAATTCAATCTGACCATTTGGTTATTCCACATGCAAAACTTCAGGAGCGTAAATTCGTACTCCTACCACTTTCTGATATTGCCCCCCAAATGTACCATCCAGTCCTAGGGAAAGATACTAGAAACCTAATACAGGAATGTAAGGATAAAAGCCAACCAATCAAGACAGCATTTAATCTTTACAAAACAAAGGAAGAACTATTTTCAAGTTTGAGTTTTATTGCCATTGAAGGCAATATTGGTGCAGGTAAGACGACTTTGGCTAATAAAATAGCAAAGGACTATAATGGTAAGTTGGTATTGGAGCGTTTTGCGGACAACCCTTTTTTACCTAAATTTTATGAAGACCAAGGGCGATATGCCTTTCCTTTGGAAATGTCTTTTTTAGCAGACCGTTATCAACAATTTACCGATGATACCTCACAGTTTGACCTTTTTAAGAATTTTATGGTCAGTGATTACGATATTTATAAATCGCTCATTTTTGCGCAGGTAACCTTGCAAAAAGATGAATTCAATCTCTATAGGAAGCTATTCAATCTCATGTATAAAGAGGTGAGAAAACCTCGGATGTATGTTTACCTATATCAGTCTACTGAACGCTTGTTAGAAAATATCAAAAATCGCGGTAGGTCCTACGAACAAAACATTGAACCCGCATATTTGGACAAAATAAATAAAGGGTATTTTGATTTCTTCAAAAGTTATCCTGAACAAAACACATTGATTATCGATGTCGGGGAATTGGATTTTGTTACCCGTTTAGAGGATTATAATACTATTATTGACAAGATTAAAAATTTTGCCATCGAGTTAACGATTTAAGAAATATTTCACGTATTTCTTGTGTAGCATCTAAGGTTTTCCTTAATTAGCACTTCTAAAAAGCAACTAACTAACTCAAACTATATACCGAAAGACCCTGATTTAACGATCAGGGTTTTTTATGCCCCCATCCTAACCTTCTCCCAAAAGGGAAAGGAACTTATAGCAAAAAAATTCAAGAATTTAGTTTTGACCAGAGGTCCCAAACTACTATTCCTGCACTCACAGCTATGTTCAACGAATGTTTGGTACCGTACTGGGGAATTTCCAATACTTCGTCACTTGCGCTTACTACCTCTTGTGAGACGCCTTTTACCTCATTACCAAAAACCAGTGCATATTTCACAGCACTTTCCACCGAAAATTCATTAAGCATTCGGGCGTTTTCAGCCTGTTCAATAGCAACTACTTGACACCCTGCTGTTTTTAATTCTTGAACTAATGCCAAGGTATCTTTCCTGTATTCCCAGGCAACACTCTCTGTGGCTCCCAATGCCGTCTTTCGAATATCCTTATGGGGTGGCGTAGCCGTTATTCCGCAGAGGTAGATTTTTTCGATTAGAAAAGCATCAGCCGTTCTAAAAACCGAACCTATATTATTTAAACTTCGAATATTATCAAGAATTACTATTATTGGGGTTTTCCTTGCTTCTTTGAAAGCCTTGACATCCAATCGGTTTAATTCTTCGTTTTTTAGTTTGCGCATTCTTAAACTTTAGAAATAGTTTCTATAATCCATGGTATCAAAAACCATATTTTTGTACAGATAAACTTTTTCAAACATATTAACAATGATGAATTTTACAAGTCAAAATTGGTATTTTCGTTGAGATAAGTCTAGTGCAAAAATAAGTTATTCAAATCGCTTTGAAAAAGACCGAAAAAACAAAGAAGGTTACCCCTTTAATGAAACAATACAATACCATCAAGACTAAATATCCTGATGCCTTGTTGTTGTTCCGAGTTGGTGATTTTTATGAAACTTTTCGTGAAGATGCTGTGAAAGCATCGAAAATTCTAGGCATTATACTTACCCACAGAAACAATGGTGGTGATCGTACAGAACTTGCAGGCTTTCCCCACCATTCATTGAACACCTATCTACCTAAACTCGTAAAGGCTGGCCTTCGCGTCGCCATTTGCGATCAATTGGAAGACCCAAAACTTACAAAAACCATCGTAAAAAGAGGGGTTACAGAATTGGTTACGCCTGGTGTTGCCTTAAATGATGATATTCTCAATGCCAAGACCAATAATTTTTTATGTGCCGTACATTTTGGAAGAAAATTATTAGGTGTCTCTTTTTTGGATATTTCAACAGGGGAATTTCTGACCGCGGAGGGCAATGAGGAACAAATAGACAAACTGCTCCAAAACTTTGGCCCGAATGAAATTTTGGTTTCCAAAGCCCATAAAAAAGAGTTTATAGCCATTTTCGGCCACCAATACCATACCTTTTTTACTGAAGACTGGTTGTTTCAAGAAGATTACGCAAATGAAACATTGACCAATCATTTTAAGACCACAACCTTAAAAGGTTTTGGTGTAGACCAACTGAAGCACGGAATAATTGCTTCAGGGGTTGTTCTGCACTATTTGTCTGAAACCCAACATAGGCAACTTCTACATATTAATACCATAAAACGTATTGCGGAGGAGGAATATATTTGGATGGACCGGTTTACCATAAAAAACCTTGAACTCTATCAGTCAACCAATGTCAACGCAGTAACATTATTGGATGTCATTGACAAGACCATCTCCCCAATGGGTGGCAGAATGTTGAAACGTTGGTTGGCCCTACCCCTAAAAAACCTTGAAAAGATTCGAAGACGGCATCAAGTTATTAGATATCTGACCAAAGAAGAAGCCGTCTTAAAAAAGTTGCAGCATAGTATTAAGCAAATGGGCGATCTGGAGCGCCTAATTTCAAAAGTCGCCACTGGGAAGATAAATCCCAAAGAAGTTATTCAACTTAAAAATTCGTTGGAAGCGACAATTCCTATTAAACAGTTGACCACAGAGAGTACCAATGAAGCACTGAAATTAATAGGTAACCATTTACATTCTTGCGATTTGCTACGGGGAAAGATCAAAGAGATGCTTAATGAAGAGGCCCCAATAAATGTATTAAAAGGAAATACTATTGCCAAAGGCTATTCAGAGGAGCTAGACGAACTTCGTGGTTTGGCTTTTTCCGGTAAGGAATATCTGGACAAAATGCTGGAACGCGAGACTGAACGAACAGGTATTACCTCATTGAAAATAGCATCGAACAATGTGTTTGGCTATTATATAGAAGTACGAAATACCCATAAGGATAAAGTTCCCGAGGAATGGATCCGTAAACAGACCCTTGTCAATGCAGAACGCTATATTACCGAAGAGTTAAAAGAATACGAAGCCAAGATCCTGGGTGCCGAAGAGCGCATTCTACACTTGGAACAACAATTGTTCGCCCAATTGGTCTTGTGGATGCAAGAATATATTGTGCCTGTGCAGAACAATGCGCAACAAATCGCAACTTTGGATTGTCTTTGCGGATTTACGCAATTGGCAAAAGACAATAATTACAAGGAACCCCAGCTCAATGATTCAACTGCGTTGGAAATCATAGGTGGGCGTCACCCGGTCATTGAAAAACAATTACCCCTTGGCGAAACCTATGTTGCAAATGATGTTATCCTAAACAGGGAGAATCAACAAATCATCATGATCACTGGGCCTAATATGAGTGGTAAATCGGCCCTATTACGGCAAACTGCCTTAATTGTATTATTGGCTCAAATGGGTAGTTTTGTACCCGCTGAATCGGCAAAAATAGGGTATGTGGATAAAATTTTTACGCGTGTTGGTGCCAGTGACAACATTTCTATGGGTGAGTCGACCTTTATGGTAGAAATGAACGAGACCGCCTCTATTTTAAACAACCTTTCAGAACGAAGCCTTATTCTTTTGGATGAAATTGGGCGGGGTACCAGTACCTATGATGGAATTTCAATTGCTTGGGCTATTTCTGAATATTTACATGAGCATCCTGCACGTGCCAAAACACTTTTCGCTACACATTATCATGAACTCAATGAAATGGCAACGACCTTTGACCGGATCAAGAATTACAATGTTTCCGTTAAAGAACTCAAAGACAAGGTCTTATTTTTACGAAAATTAATAGCTGGTGGTAGTGAACATAGTTTCGGAATCCATGTAGCAAAAATGGCTGGTATGCCCCAACAAGTTATTCATAAGGCCAATAAGATTTTAAAGAAACTTGAAAAATCACATTCCAGTGAAGAATTAACAGATAAGTTACATTCGGTCCAGAATGAAATGCAACTGAGTTTCTTTAATTTAGACGATCCATTATTGGAACA
>RCMY010008795.1_pt1 | contig 14402 bp, 18 predicted proteins | sample 2041341 | NCBI WGS metagenome assembly RCMY01 (sample SAMN09708234, study PRJNA481090) | Marine sediment metagenome, whole genome shotgun sequencing project.
GTAGGCAAACCGCTTGGCATCGTTTTGGTCTGTTGGTTGGCAGTGAAGCTTGGCATCGCGGACCTCCCGCGCGGCGTGACATGGCGGCATGTGATTGGTGGTGGTTGCCTTGCAGGCATCGGATTTACGATGTCGATTTTCATTGCGGGGGCGGCCTTTGAAGACGAGGCATTGGCTGCAGTCAAACTTGCCGTGCTAATTGCGTCGTTCATAGCCGCGACGATGGGTGCACTCATTTTGCGATCATCAAAACCAGACTGAATGCGCCAAGAGGTGGTCTTATGATTTTCGATCAATTTGCAGCCTTTAAGGTGGATCAGAATTTCATATAAGCTGGCCTTTTTCATGGGCTCGGTTTTTCTGGTATGCTGCTGACCGAACAAGCCAAAGGCAGCGACGCGAACAAATCCGGTGTAAGGGTCAGCCAAAGACGCAGCTCATGCTGCGCATCATCGAAACTGATCCTGAAATGGGCAGCGCATCATCAGACCCGGCGCACCAACCCGTCAGCTGATAGTCTCGAACGCGCTTCAGGCTCCACCAGATGTTTCGACGTCGCGAAAACAATTAAAAATAGAGGTGATCTTATATAGATGGCCAGTGGGATATTGTTCGTCAACAGTGGTCAGCCTTTTGGAGACTTCTTCTGCACCGCTGCTCGGTCAAGCCCGCCTTGCTTCGTTGGAGGACTATGCTCAGTGTCAATTTCAGGTACTAATTGGTGCAGTGCCAGCAGTACCTGACCGACTGTAACGCTGTCGGCATGTGCCATTCCTTCGTCTTCCGCGACGCTAATTTCGCTTGCTTCATATGCCCATCTCCTGAGGATTTCGATTTTTTGAGTTTCAGAGAGAGCGCTGTCTATCAAAACATCATTTGGCACTTCATATTCTGCGGCCGGATCAAGAAGTGCGCGGGAATTACGGTCATCGCTAATCATTGATGTTCTCCAAAAATAATGAATAATGCATGGCATGATGCCAAGTTTTCATGCATGTCAGCCAATTCTCACATCCTGCCATCAAGAAACACGCGTCGATCTAGCGCGATGGCAATATCATACTTCAAAAGCTCATCACGGACGTGCCGGGCGCTACGATTGCAGCGCCCATTGCGTCTGGTGCTGCGGCGGTCACGCCGTCGATTAGAACAGAAGTGTCGGCCCCTTTACCAGGCAAATAAATTGCGCAGACCTGAACCTTAAGACCCTTCTGTTCCATCATCATCTACATCAAGCCTTGCGGGCTTGCGTTCTTTGGCGGTTGTCCGGCGGGTGCTGATACTGGTGCGTCTACCAATGCGATATCAGCCGCAGGGCCACACAATAGCAACTCGGCCTCAGCCCTGGCGTTTATGGCGTTCAGAGCATTGCCATCAATTGCGTTTGAGGCTCAGCTGTTGTCAGGATAGTGATCAGCTTATTTTGGTCTTCGGCGTGCGCTGTAGTGGTCAGACCAAGGGCGAGAAAGGGTGCAGTTAACAATCTGAGAATTCGCATTTTTTATTCCTTTGGTGCATTAAAAAACGTTATTGAAGTACGTGAGCAGGGCCGATTACTTAAGTGCTGATGCTTGGCTGCCACTCCAAATCAATAGCAAATCATTTTTTAGTTGAAGGTCGGATTCTATTTGACCTCAAATTGATTTTGGTGCGAACGCACATAAAGCCTGAGTGGAGGCAGACCCCCACGAACTTCGCCGGCACTGCGAGAAAGACCGAATGTTGGATTGATCCAAAAGAATTCCTTTCGCTGTTGGTATTTTAACGATGCTGGGCACCTTGAGTATGAGCCGCTCAAAAAAAAGACGTCCAACCCACGGAGAATGAGTCGGACGCCATGCACACGAGCAAGGGGGGGAGGCGGGGCTAGTGTGCAAGAAAAACGGCCTAGCTTTTCTATCCGGATCGTCTGGGCGGTTCTGAAGTCAAAGTGTCATATAACCAGCAAATTCATATTGATCTAAATCAGCTAGGTGGGCACTTATCTTCGATAAGCATTTCCTGTGTTCTAAGGGAAAGGCCATCGCTATGAAAAACTACGCTCTTGGGGTCTGATGGCCGGATACAGCGCAGTCAGAGCGAAGGATCAAATTTCGCTCTGACGTAAGCCGGTGCTAATTACACAGTATTGCCAAGTTGTTAGCATAGAATTGCGAGGGATTGGCAAGGGCACGGAGACGTTACAGTTCCAAACTTTAGGTGCCTGGTGACTGATGCAGGTCAAGGTGACGGACTACAATCTGCGCCACTATTCGAGTGACACCTAAAATGTGAGGAGTTCGTCATGCGATTCGATTTCAACGACAAAACTGCAATCGTTACCGGAGCAGCGTCAGGCATCGGTGCGGCAATCGCATGCGATCTGGCGCGTCTTGGAGCCACGGTTGTTCTGGCGGATATGGATGAGACGGGGATGTCCACCGTAGCGGACGAGATCATGAAATCCGGTGGCAAGTCCATAAGCCATAAGACAGACACCAGCGTTGCCACCGATGTAGAGGCTTTGGTCGCTTTTGCGGTGGCGCAGACAGGTGGTCTACATTTGCTCGTGAACAATGCGGGCATTGGCGGCCCGGCAGTTCCGATTGGAGAATATCCTATCGATGAGTGGCAAAAGGTGATCGACGTTAACCTCAACGGCGTCTTTTTTGGAATGCGTTATGGCATCCCAGAGATGGTCAAAGCGGGCGGCGGTTCTATTGTCAATATGGCCTCTATTTTGGGCTCGATCGGTTTCGCCACGGCAAGCGCCTATGTAGCCGCGAAACATGCGGTTGTTGGACTGACAAAAGTTGCTGCATTGGAATATGCCAAGGCTGGAGTTCGTGTGAATTCGGTCGGGCCAGGCTTCATCGCCACGCCGCTACTGGAGAAAAACCTCGATGAGGCTGCGCTAGATGGCATCGCCGGATTGCACCCAATCGGCAGGCTCGGCAAAGCCGAAGAAGTATCAGCGCTTACCTGCTTCCTGCTGTCTGATCAGGCCAGTTTTATCACTGGAAGCTACCACCTCGTCGATGGCGGCTATACTTCGCAATAGAGCTTGGAACGCGTTAGCACATCTTAGACCGCTATGGCCGTAGCTGACAATCGCTGCTTTGCGTTACTCCAGTAAAAAAATGGTTCAGAGCATCCTTTCGCTGGGTGACAAGCCAATATCTGCTTTGCGGAGCGGTCTCAACAGTCCGACTCAACACAAGCAGTGAAGCGCTCAGCTGGAGTTTTGTACTAGAGCGTCTTTCGAGGTAGTTCGTTGAGTTGCCCTTGCGACGGCGCTCAGCTTTGCTTGGCTATGTATCGACGAATTATCCGATACACAAAAAGGGCCTATACATCGGCAGCCCCGTTTCATTCTATGTAGCCAGTTGCGCTCTAGGCGCGTTTAACAAGACGGATTAGGAAGAGAAGAATAACCGCCCCCAATGTTGCATGGATAATCCCACCTAGGATTCCGCCCCCAAAACCGAGGCCGATCACAGGAAAGATCAGCCCCGCAACAAATGCGCCGACGATCCCCACGACAATGTTGCCCAACAAACCAAAGCCGAACCCTTTGACAATCAAACCTGCCAACCAGCCTGCTATTGCTCCGATAATTATGATTACAAGAATGCTCTCAATGCCCATTTTAATGCCCTCGCACTATGAAGTAGCAAATGTTCTTTCAATGAGAGGATAGCACAGAATGAAAATAGTCCGCTAAAAATCGTACCCTGCGCGCTCGTCTTTATTCCATGCTCAGTGAACCTCAGGGCGAAGCCGTTGATGGTGGCGATCGGTCATGTCGGTTTCGAGCCCCATAGCATGGGATGATCATAGGCACTCTCGGCTGCCAGCGAGCATGGCCAATACCTGTCCAGTTCATCCGCAAGGCTGCGGACCATCTGGCTGTGACAGGCATAGCAGCCTTCACGGATGTAGATTTCCCGACCTGCCAGCTCGAGCGGCGTATGGGGCAGCATATCCACGGATGGAACTCCTTTGATACGTCCATCAAGGGCTAATTCGTTTAGAGTTGATCCAAATCAGCTCGGGTAGCCCTTATTAGGGTACTCTTGCGGAAGTCGCTAACAATAGGACACCTTATGCCCATATTTCCGGATACGAGTAATCACTTGACCGGCTTAGAATTTTCCGGAACTGACCCTGGGTCGCTAAGTGCGGACACCTATATACCGAAGAACTTCCCAAAGAATGGCCCACTCGTCGTCGTGCTGCACGGCAGCAACCAGTCTGTTGAGCGCTATGATATCGGATCGGGCTGGTCTACGCTCGCCGACGAATACGGGATAGCGCTCCTTTTTCCGGGGCAAAGACTGACCAACAACCTACTGGGCAGCTTCAACTGGTTTGAGACTGGTGACAGCCACCGCGGAGCCGGTGAACCGCTCTCTATTCGTCAGATGATCAAGCAAGTCGTCGATGATCATTCTGTGGACCCGTCGCATGTCTTCATCACGGGGACGTCCTCGGGCGGTGCCATGACATCTGTGATGCTGGCGACTTATCCAGAAGTATTCGCGGGAGGCGCGATTATCGCAGGGCTGCCCTACCGCAGTGCGAATAACCAGATCGAGGCAATCTTACGCATGAGTGGACTCGAGAGCCCGTCGGACAGCAAGCTTGATGAATTTGTGCGCGATGCCTCGAAATGCAAAGGCCCTTGGCCGACAATCTCAGTTTGGCATGGCGGCAACGATACGACCGTCGACAGTTCTAACGCTGGTTCAATCGTCCGGCAGTGGCAGAAGATCCACAAGGTCGAAGGACCACCGACACGTGTGGAGACGGTCGACGGTTTTCCCCGGAAGGTATGGTGCGACGCGCAAGGGCGGGTGATGATCGAGGAATACATCCTCGAAAATATGGGCCACGGCACGCCGGTCAATGCAAAGGGAGACAAGGGTCTTGGGGAAGAAGGCGAGTATATGCTGGAAGTTGGCATTTTCTCGACCCGCCACATCGCGGATTTCTGGGGTCTTACACAGTAGGAGAGTTGAGGTGCCTGACGTGTTCTGCCAGCGTACCAGCATGCAAGGGTATCAGCTCCGACGACACGGGAAGTCGCGGCGACAATACGCTGCGGGGTCGAAGATCATCAGGCGGCAAACAGTTGGGAATACGCATTGAGCTTAAAACATATGATTTCTCATGAAGACTGGCTCCCGATTGCAGATCGCAGAGCCGAGGTCCTTTTCTGAACCACAATACATTAGACGGAACCGGAACCAGCAACAGGAAACATTATGCTAATCAGATTCAAAGACCTAAAATCGCTAACCGCAACGACGCCCGACGGCAGCGCCCATGCCGTCACCGATCTGTTCGTTGATAATGATTATAAGATCAGCCATGTGGTGATCACGCTAGGCTCATGGTTCAGCCGCGAAAGCTGCGCGTTGCGGATCGAGATGTTTGGCACACCGGATATGGACGAGAGCACTTGGCCCACGGCAGTCAGCGAGGCCGATGTAGACGCGGCGGGCAGCCCCGACAGTGCTGCGGATAACTCAGCCAGCAGTGTAGCGTTGCGTGGGGCGGAGGGGGTTGTTGTTGAGCCCAGGATGCTGTCACAGCGCGAATGCCAATTGGCCGCAGTGCAAAGCGCTGCCGACCTGCACCGGGTGGGGAGACTGCAGAACGCAGACGTCATGGGCACCGATAAGATCGTGGGCACTCTGATGGATGTGATCGTGCAGACTGATGACTGGACCATCGCGTCGCTTGTGATCCATGCTGGCCCGACCGATAACGCGCACCAGCGGGTAATCCCCGTGGGCATGGTCGCGGCAATTGATTGGGAGGCAACGACCACCACGCTGACCTGTCCCAAGAGTGTCGTTGATAAAAGCCCCGAGTTGCACGAGATCGGCGATAAGATCGAGGGCCAGTGGTATAACAAGGTGTTGGGCTATTATGGGCTCGGCTAAGCTTGCGCATTCCGGATGATCGAGCCCGTTTTACAGAGGATGAATAAGACAATGGCGTGTTGGATTTCACCTTGGAAATAGATGACTGGAAAAAGGAGAAAATATGCAACTTTCAGACATTGAGAACGATGCACAGGTTTTCGCTAAGGAGGGACAAGTGGCGATCGGCGCGGTGCGTCGCGTGATGCCTGGTGCCATCGACGTGTACATTGAAAATCATGGCGAGGTTAAGATATCTCAGGACCAGATTTCAGCAATTCACGATGGCAAGGTCGTACTCGCGATCGATAATTTATCCGATGACCTGCGTGCCGCGATTGAACACGCCCATGACCTCGAGTTGGGCGATATTGCGGGCCGTGGGAAGAATGACCCTCCGGTCTGAAAATTCTACAATATTTAACATAAGATAGACTCTGCGAAGTTCATCATCATCATCACAGCACGTGGTACATTTTACATAATAAACCTTATGCGACAAAATTCAATCGTATATTATAAGTTGCAATAATATACTAACGGAGTCATGCTGTATCCACCCTACCTGCTAGGATGCTTCACATGCTTCGCTCAATCCGAATATACACACTTCTGGCCGCACTTGCACTGCTAGGTTCGATCGTCGGCACTACCAATCGAGCGCAGGCCCAAACTTACCAGATCGACTGCGCAATATTGCTTTGCCTGTCCGGCGGATGGCCCGCATCAGTTCCTTGCGCACGCGCCCGTGCAGAATTCATTCGCCGGATCACGCCTTGGCCCGTTGAACCACCACTTCAGATTTGGAGATGTCCGATGGGCGCGTCTTTCCATCCTGATAGCCAGTCGGACGATTTAGGACGCTTATACGACATCCTGTCCAGCGACCAAGATCGCCCGCGACCTCGGTCATTGCCTGCCACTGAACCTCTGCTTTTCGAAAATGCCGTTGTGAAACTTTCCAGCCCAGAGCATTCGCAGCTCCCGCACGGATTTGCACTCCAGTTAGCCCAAGACCGTGCTGATATTGACATCAGCGGCCCCGAGTTCAACTTTGTTCGTTCAATTCGTGTCTATGACGTCCGATATGCACGCCAGGCAGTGGCCGGTCGCGAGGGCGACTGCGAGAGATCGGCAAACATCTACATGGGCACTTATGGCACCCAAGGCGATTTTTCATGGGCGAGATCCGCTCCGACCGCCCTCCCCCAGGCACACGTTGGCCTAGAACGATGGGGGTATAACTGCCCACGCATCTACCATCGATCGGTCTTCGTCGATTGGCGGGATTATGAAGGAAATTATGGGTACGAACAGGTCAATTACTGACGGGCCGTAAGGTCTATTATTTTAATATAAGCCCATCCTGCGCCAGCCCCAGATATAGCAACGCGGGAGACCATGCATTTGTCTCTGCGATTTGCCTAGCTTCACCGCCGAAATCCTATTCGCCAGCTGTCTTCGAGTTCTTTCTCTTCCACAATGTCCTCGTCGTCAGCTACCTGCGCAAAAAGCAGCGTTACCTGATAGCCATCCCGCTGCCGCATCGATTGTTCAAGAATTGTTGGCGTACGCTTGCCGAATTCGGTTTGAAGCCAGACAGAGCCATCAAATTCTGCCCAGTCCGTGGGTACGCGCAAGGGCGTGGCTGGCGCTTGGTGGCTATAGCAGCCATCTGGCAAGCGATCCCCTTTTCGAACAGCAAGCCGCGGGAAGCCACGCTTCGGGCGCACATAACGGATTACACCGTCTTTGGAGAACACGAATGCACAAGTGTTTTCGCTGAGATCGACATATCGGTTTGCAGTGGCCTCGACACTTGTCCCGTATTGTCTCGCGAGCGTCATAACGTGACTGACGTCTGCATCACCAAGAAGGTCAATATCCCTCGCGAAACGAGGCTTATACATAAGCAGACCTGCCGCAAACCGGTTTGCTTCACTTTCCTGTTTTCGATGGGTTGTATCGCGGCGTTGTTCGCGTAGATCAGCCGCCGTGCACTGTCGATTGCCTTGGTGTGAGGGGATCAAGAAATGCCCGAGCTCGTGTGCGACCGTGAAACGATGTCGTCCTTCGGGCTGCCCTACTTTCGTTAGGATGACGCCTTTATTCTTGGCCTCGTCCGTCATCAAAGCACCTACGAAGCCTTCGACTTCAATATCTTGAAATTCGATTATGCCAACGCTCTCGGCTAGTTCCTTTATTGGAATCCTCTGCGGCCAATCGGCGTGGTGGTCGAAGATCACGCGCAGCAGAGCATCTGGCGACCCGTAATCAGCCAAGTCCATGCACAGATCATCATTCACCTCTCATCTCCTTTGAGGCGTTCGGCCATGGTTCGCAAAACGTCCCAGTCCTTATTTGATAGCTTACCATCGAATTCACGAAAGAACTGTTGTGCCGCGGCATCATCTGGAGATGCCTGCTCATCAGTCAAGAACCCAATCGGGACTGAAAAATGGACTGAGAGCTTTGTCAAAAGATCGAGTCCGGGATTTTTGCTAGTGCCCTTCTCAAGTTCCCAAATATGCGCTTTTGAAACCCCAACAGCGTCCGCGACCTTTTGTAAGGACTCACCCTCTTTTCGCCGCAGCTCCTTGAGCTTCGCCGCCAGTGACATTCAGTTTCCTCCCTGTTCCCGCTACACGCGCGGGCGATTTGTTAGATTTATCATACGCCTCGTTTGCCTTGGTTGACAAGATTATATTCGTTCACTATATCTTACGGTACGTTCATCAAACGATTCGAGAGGAGGTGATAAAATGGGAAAGAACCAACACGTTGTGCCCCGCGAAGGCGGCTGGGCCGTCCAAGGCGCAGGGAATGATCGGGCGACGTCCGTTCACGACACTCAAGCTGGGGCCATTGATCGGGCACGAGATATCGCGCGCAATCAGGAAAGTGAGCTCTTAATCCATGGCCGAAATGGCCAGATCCGAGCGCGAGATAGCTATGGCGGTGATCCATTTCCGCCGAAGGGATGAAGTGAAGGCCGCTCCATAAGGGGCGGCTTTCGTCTTTCAAAAAAGAGGAAAAGTTAAGGATGATCTTCCTTGCACAAAAATAAGAGGTAGAAAGAGGTATGACAGTAACGATTACAAAACAGGCGGAAGCCTACCTTGAGGCGCTCGCTAACGCGCTCGAGGTTCCGCCTTCTCGGTATGAGCAGGCCGAAAAAAGTTACAAATCGCTTGGTGACTGGCTGCATCGGGACGATTCCGGCGTGAAGAATTTCGATCCTGACGTGTTTGTGCAAGGTTCTTTCCGGTTAGGGACGGTGATCAAACCGCAATCTGACGAAGAAGAGTACGATGTGGACTGCGCCTGCGCACTGACCGCGTTGGGAAAGCCCAACATTTCACAGTTCGCGTTGAAAGAACTGCTCGGTGAAGAGATCAAGCTGTACCGCAAAAGCAAGGGCATACAAAAAGAGGTTCATGAGGGCCGCAGATGCTGGCGTCTGGAATATGCCGATGGCGCACAGTTTCATATGGATATCGTCCCTTGCATTCCGAATGCCGACGATCAGCGCCTCTTGCTTGAAGCCCGCAATTTAGATGCCCAGTTTGCTGATACGGCTATAGCCATCACTGATAACGAAGTTCCGCAATACTATGAGATCACGGAGGATTGGCCTCGTTCTAATCCACGCGGTTATGCGGAATGGTTCAAGTCCCGCATGGGGGATGTTTTCATCCGCAGGCGTGAACAAGTGCTCAATGAGATGCGTTCAGAAGGCGTAACGGCGAGCGTTGAAGATATTCCGACTTATCGGGTCCGCACGCCACTGCAGTCCGCAATCATGATCCTAAAGCGTCATCGCGATTCGATGTTCGCCGCCGATCCGACAGATAAACCAATCTCGATCATCATTTCCTCGCTGGCGGCACACGCTTATGAGGGTGAAGAGACGATAGGTTACGCCTTGCTGTCTATATTGAGCCGGATGGAACAATCCATCGAGCATGATGGTGCCAAATACATCATCAAAAACCCAACGGATGCGCTCGAAAATTTTGCAGACAAATGGGAGGAGCATCCTGAGCGCGCTCAAGCGTTCTTTGGATGGCTAGAACAAGCACGCGAGGACTTTGCCTCTGCTGGTCGCCTTGTTGAACACCGTCGGATGTCGAGTGTTCTGGCAAACCGCATGGGTCGAGATATCACCGATCAGGCAAGTGATGCTGCTCTGCAACCCTCACGTCCAAGCGGGTCAAGCCTGCTTGGGGCCGCTGCGGCCGCATCATCGTCTTCGGCACCAAGTGTGTCATTTGCAGATACACCCCGCACCCCGAAAAAACCCGACGGGTTTGCATGATCTGGTGGCTGTCTAGAAATACGAGACTATCAGCCGAGAAAGCTGCGCTGGCAGAGCTGGAAGGCAGCGTCGACTGGCTTCAGGTTGGCAATTGGCAGGCCAACCCGGATTTGGCCATGTCCGTTGATCTCAAGATTGAGCACAGTGGCGAAGAATTCGGTTTCGAGATGAGGTATCCGAGCATATTCCCGGATGCGCCACCGATGATCTTCACGGATGATCAGTCTCGCATTTCGCTTCATCAATATGGTCCCGACGGTGAGCTCTGCTTGGAGCATCGGCCAGATAATTGGCAGCCCGCGACAACCGGTGCAGATATGGTTGCGAGTTGCCAAAGGCTACTTGCAGAAGAACAGCAGGATGGTGGTGACACTGTGCATGCTCGTTCTGCTCATGTTGCTTCACTTGGACGCGATTTGCGTTCAAAATTTTGTCGCCTATTGATGACCGAGTCTGATCTCAAAGCCGTCAACGGATTGCCGGAATACACCGGTGAGGCTGTAAACCTGTCCGAGCGAAAGGCGGCATCCTCATTCATTTCGTCGATCAATCACATTGGGTCTAAGGAAGATCCAATTTGGATCAGTGATCTGGTTCTGCCAAAAGCTGACCGAGAGGAATTGGGCACTGTGGTCAGGGTGCCGGGGTCTGGTACCTGCGGAAAAACTTCCGCAGATGATCTCAGAAATGTGCTCGAAGGCGTGAAGCTCCAAGATCTTGCGAGTGAACTCTTTGGCACAGACGCGACCACTCACTTGTTAATGGGCGATAAGGACAAATGGGAGCTGTTTTGGATCTATGGCGAAGCCAAAGCGCGGAAGGTGTTCAACTACTCGATGGTAATCGTCCCTACTGAACGGCAGCGTCTGCCAGCCGGTTTCGATGATCTTGCAAATAAAAAAGTTGGTATTGTGGGTTGCGGTTCGGTGGGATCAAAGATCGCTGCCAGTCTCTGCCGCACCGGCGTCGGAAAGTTTCTATTAATTGATGAGGACATTTTCTTTCCAGGCAATGTGGTGCGCAATGAATTGGAATTAAACGAGACCGGTGCTCACAAGTCGCACGCATTGCGAGATCGACTCACGAATTTGGCACCCAATGCAGATGTGACCGCGCTGCGTATGACATTGGGTGGTCAGGAGAGCGCAGAAACCATGACCGGCGCGTTGGAAGCGCTTGGTGATTGCGATTTGCTCATCGATGCAACAGCGTCACCCAAGGCATTCAATATGATCGCCTCCATAGCGACGCGTCAAGAAAAGCCAATGGTTTGGGCCGAAGTCTTTGCGGGAGGGATTGGCGGCGTTGTGGCGCGTGCCCGTCCAAATCTGGATCCCGTCCCTTTGGCAGCGCGGGGTCAAATCGAAGTTTGGTGTAACGATCAAGGTGTCGATTGGATCAGGCCCGAAAATGCCGGCCAATACGATGGGCAAGGCGATGATGGCGCTCCACTGATTGCAGATGACGCAGAAGTCACGATAATCGCGTCTCATGCCGCGCGACTTGCAACCGATATTCTGGCGCGTCCTGATTCCGGGATTTTTCCGATGTCCGCTTACGTAATTGGGCTCTCATCAGAATGGTTGTTCGAACAACCTTTTGATACTCGGCCTATCGACCTCAAACCAGATGGTGAATGGGGTGAGACAAGCGATGCGTTGGAGCCGGAAGAGCTATTGGCGATTTTGAAAGAGCATTGGCCTCCTAAGGAGGATGCTGATGCAACTGCTGCTGCCGAGTGATGTTATTCGAAAAATGCGTAAGCATATGTTTCGTGCCGGACGGCGAGAAATCGGCGGTATGATCATGGGCGAGCAGCTAAGTGATCAGCAGTTTCGCATTGTCGAATTTTCAGTTGACGCGACCAGCGGCACACGAGCCAACTTCGTGCGGGACGCGGAACAGCACGACAGAGTGCTTAAAGAATTCTTTGAACGAACAGGCGAAGATTATTATCGCTTCAATTACTTGGGCGAATGGCACACGCATCCAAGCTTCAGCGTCAACCCAAGTCTGCAAGATGTTAATGCGATGCAAGATTTGGTGGACGGAACCGGCGGTGTTGATTTTGCTGTTTTGCTCATTTCTCGACTGAAGTGGTTTTGGCAGTACGAGTGTAGCGCAAATCTCTTCCTGCGCGATCATCAGCCAGTTGGGGTTGAGATCAAGCGCGACGATGCCAAAACCGAAGGAAGTTTGTGAAATGCTGAAACGTCTTTTTGAAAACTTCGCAACCAAAGCGATAGACTGGTGGTTCCGCGTTTCGGCGATCGAGCGGTTTCTGGTCACTTCTGGGGTCGGCCTTCTGATTGCAACTTTTGGTGGGGTTCCCTTGATCGCCGAGCTGTTGCGTATGGCAATCGGCGCTGTTCCAGAGGCGTACCTCAATGCGCAAGGCAAGATTGATGCCATCGCTGGCTGGATCCTTGGGATAGGCTTCTTGATGATAGTGGTCGGTCTTGGGCTTGCTATTGCTCGGTTTGTCGGTGATGCGAAGTCTCGCTCCAAAAAGCGTACTATCGTGATTGAGGGCAGAGGATTGCGGGATGATGATGGGTCACCGCTCGAGGGGACAGTTGGCAAGCAGATCAAGGGTCAGGTCGTTCCTGTTTCGCTCGACCTACGGCACAGAATGGACGGAAAGGTGATTGAGCCTGAGCTTGCCTTGGAGGATATCGCCGCCGCCCACCGGTCTGTGCTTCAGCATCGCAGAGATATTGATCGTAACGATCTGACCGTTGTCTACGGTGGCCTGACGTCGGTTCCTTATACGTTTCTGACCGGCCTCCTTATTGACGATGAAGGAGACATCAAGACATATGACTGGGATCGAACACAGGAATCCTGGCGCGATCTTGAAGGGAAGGACGACGGGTTATCGCTCCAAATAAGCGGTATCGATTCCCTTTCAAATGCCCCCGAGGCGGTACTGGCGGTCGCTTTTTCCTATCCAGTCGATGATGAGGACCTGAAGAGCACTTTCCCTCACCCTGTGGTGAGGCTCACTCTCGATGGTATGTCCTCGGATGCTCACTGGTCGAAATCGAAACAGAATCGCCTGGCTCAGGAGTTTCTTGAAGCTGTGAAGCGCATGAGCGCGGCAGGTGTGAAACGTATCCATCTTGTCATGGCTGCTCCTAACAGTGCTGTGTTCACCTTTGGCCGTAGGTATGACAAGCGCAACTTGCCAGAGATTGCAGTGTATCAGTTCGAGCGCGGAACCAAGCCAGCCTACCCATGGGCAGTTCTCATGCCGGTTGCAGGCATCGACCGTCCGGAAATTCTCTATCAATCTTGCAATGGAGGCGGGAATGCAGGTTGACTACTCGGACCTGAAACAAGGTGCTTTGGAAGCACGTACGCGTGCAGCCCAGTTTGAAAAGCAGTGGATGACGTGGCTAACATTAGCTTCAGCTGGTGGGCTTGCACTAATGTTATCGTTTTCAACAGGGATGGCGCATCCCAACCACACTTTGCTGGTGCTGCTGCCGGCATACTTCGCTTTCCTGCTTGGCATGGCAGCAGCGGGTCTTTCTTTTGCAACGAAATCGAGGGAGGAAATGGCACAATCGAGCCACTCGGCTTCGGCCTTCAATCGGGAAGAGTACAGAACTGCTGCAGGTGCACTTCCAACTGTAATAGCATCTCCTCCTCGGTTGGCAGATGAAGCGAACCGCAACAAGGACGCCATAGTTGCTAAATGCAATGCCGCTCATGACCTTGCCGAAGAGGCTTGGAAAGCACGCGTCCGTTGTTTGTGGTTAACGCGCATTCTATTGGCCACTTCGGTCTGTGCGTTCATCTTCGGCGTCGCCTGGCCTGGGTTATTCGTATTTTTTGGCGGTGATCTGGTCGGCGGCAGCTGAATGCACGCATCTTTATTTTAGGACTTTCTGCCTACGATTTGAACAACCGACGCGTGATTTCAATCGCATTTTTCGCGGCTGTTTCAAAACTTAGCTTATACATGAGCTGGTCGAAAAGCGCAGTAGTATCAGATCAACCTATGGTCGAAAAACGAAACCCCCAACCACTGCGGCTAGCCTTTTTGGTTCCAGCTTCGATGAAATCGCATCCAGCTCCAACAATTCGCGCGTCAGATAGGGGTGAAACTTCTCAGTCAGCAGATTTCCGGCACCCGCAAAGAGATCAACGTCTTCGCCTTCGCCAATCCT
>RCMY010003273.1_pt1 | contig 14398 bp, 14 predicted proteins | sample 2041341 | NCBI WGS metagenome assembly RCMY01 (sample SAMN09708234, study PRJNA481090) | Marine sediment metagenome, whole genome shotgun sequencing project.
ACCTGCTGGGTTAGCGCGATGGCAACCAATGCTGTAACCGCCTTCTCTTTGATTGCGCTTTTATTTCTGTTTGGATTTGCCGTATCCGCCTCAGTGTTCTTTCCTGTGCTGCTAACAGCCGCATCAGTGGGCGTATGGCTATTTTACCTTCAACATCAATTTGAAGACGCACATTGGGATAAGGGCGAGAATTGGCCTTTCTATGATACCGCCTTGCATGAAAGCTCTCACGTCGACCTTCTACGGGTTTTGCGTTGGTTTAATACCAACATCGGTATGCCTCATGGCGGGAAAACGTTGCCGGAGAGTTTGCTCAGAAACAGGTCTGTTGAGTCGTTCTATTATCGCAGGATTACAGATTTGGGAGAAATCCCGGGCGATGCCAGATCACGCGATCTAACGCAGACATAAACAGCTTACTTGTTGTCCATAACCAGTGTGGCTTTTTTTTCATTCAGGGCTGGAGCCTTCTCATCGATCACCAGAATATTGTTTTCCAACGAACCATCGATGAGTTGCTCTGATGATCGTAACAACATTTCGTTGTTACTGCCTAACTGCGTAATCGAATCTATACCGGGGTTTTTCGTGGATGGGATAGCCAAACCAGTGGGGCCAATTAAGTCCCCGAGACCGCCTTTGGCCACATCCGTAAGCAGAAATCCCTTTAAATATGTTGCAAGACTATCGGGCAGCGTTTCAGAAACCGCGTAGTTGCTAGTGAAGGCTTGAAGAGATCCGCTCCGGCCTTTCCAACGGTAGAATATGTGAGCACCAATCATGTTCAGTTTGCTCAAACTCGAACTCCAGAAGGGAACCACCCATTTTGTGTGATAGTGTGTCGCGTGACCAACGGTAGGTTCGACATAACCCGCAAGCGACATCGTTGCAACTTGCCGCGCTCGTGCCCAGGCATACGTCGACGGCCGTCTTGCGAGGGATCCATCGCAGGTAAAACTGAATTGACACCCTGTCTGGCGGCTTGATCCTTGGAAGACGACACTACAAACCGAGTTTGGATAAGCGGGATGCTGTACCCGGTTCAGAACAACTTGGGCTACCGCTCTCTGCCCGACAGGACTTTCCGACGCAGCTTCATAATAGATCGCTGCTGTAAGACAATCGACAGCCCTTAACTGGTCAAGGCTTTGCGCACGCCCGGAAACGATCAAAAGCGATTTGGCCGGAACAATCGGCTCTGTCGAAGCAGGCACTGCGGCATTGATGGCTTCCGCGTCGGCCGCAGCTATCCCCTCCTTGAACTTGAAGCTTTCAGGAGGTGGAGGCGGGATGTTTGACTCTGTCAGTGTTTGACGATCATCAAACCAAGCAGGTAAATTGGGATCGCCAAGCGCAAACCAAATGGTAGCAACACCTGCAATCATGCCAAGTGTGCTGAGAGAGCCCAAGATAATCAAGTGACTGGAGCGCATATTCGATCGCTTTACAGGGATGTAATTATGCGTGGTACAAGCTTAAAACCATAAGGGCCAACTTATCCAGCCGGCCCTTACAGAATACAGAAATAAAAGTGCAAAGTTTACGCAAACTGGAAGCGTACCTGCGTCTTCTGACGGCGACGCATCTGGAAGCCAACAAAGCCAAAGCCCATCAGCATGAGCAACCATGTGCCTGGCTCAGGAACAGCAGTTACAAGTGCCGACATCTTGAGGCCCGTAGGGTTCCCAGAGCCGCGGAAGTTCCGAACCGTGACTGCTAGAGTGTTCGTCCCGGACACAAAATTTGATTGAAGCGAAGAACCAAAAACAGTGCCGGGGTCATTAAATGTCCCGCTTGGTGCAGTCAGAATGTTGACGCCGTTCAACAAAATTGACTGTACCTGATTGTCTGACCAGAAAGTTCCAGCAATTGATGTAAGTCCAACAATATTTGGAAGCGTGAAAACCGTTGAATACAAATAATCGGCATCTGTATTTGGGTCGTACGACTCATTACCATTGGCGCTTGGGGTCAACCATTTTGCATTGTTTGCACCTGCAACGTTGGCGATACCACCATTCCAATTAGAGTTTACAAGCATTGGAATAAACGCATCAATCCCGTTAAGTTTCCAATTCGAATCAATCGAACCATTAGCACCAAGACCAGTGCTTACATTTACGGATGTGGCTGCGGTTGCCGGGCTAGATAATGTCACAGTTGCCAAAGCCAGCGCTATCACTGCAGTAGTTTTTGTCAATATAGTCATAACCATTTGCTTTCTTTCTTGATACAAAAAGCCCGGCCAAATAAAAACTTAGAGGACTATATTGTAAAACTCATCCCAAACACCTTGATCCCTTGTTCCGTTCAACCTAGGAAGAGATGGCAATCGAGCAATCGTTTGATGAACTTATTTGCTAGTCAAGAAACTCAGTCTACAATCATTGTTAAACAGAGAAATTTGGAAGTCTATATTTTAGCAAACCGATTTCACTAAGCTTTTGCTCATCTGATGCTCAGCACCTTAACGATTCGTTAATCTTTGTCAACGAGCTGTTAACCCATTCGGTCCTTTTTGAAATTTTATAATCTGTGAATGCACACGTGGTTGCGATATAGATCATTAAGTTATTGTAAAGCTTACTAATTATAGATTTTCCACTCATTCTCGGATCTTGAAGAATTTGCGCAATTTGACATTGTGTCGTTTTGGGACATTGTTTCAGTGAGCCATTAATAGCGGCAAAATTTTTCTGTCTAGCGTAATTGTTAAATTCATTGAGCAATAGGGTTTCTGTGCTAGTCACGGGTCCGCAACAGCCGAAAGCTACAAATGAATCCTCTTGAAATTCCCGGCAAAACTCACACCGATAATCGCGGCTGGTTTCGAGAGACCTGGAGCAGACGTGCACTTTCCAACATCGGAATTGACGCCGATTTTTGTCAGGACAATCACTCATACACACGTCATGCTGGAACGATACGCGGCCTCCATTTTCAAAAGCCTCCTTTCGCCCAAGCTAAACTGGTAAGGTGTTTAAAAGGCAGCATTTTTGATGTAGCCGTCGATATCCGCACAGGCTCACCCAGCTTTGGAAAATGGGTGGCCTGCCTGCTTTCGGCGGAGCTCGGCAACCAGTATTTTGTCCCGTCCGGTTTCGCTCATGGCTTTATGACTCTGGAGAATGATTGCGAAGTTGCCTACAAAGTTGATAGTGATTACGCGCCTCATGCCGATAGTGGTATGATCTGGAACGACCCCACAATAGATTTACACTGGCCTTTAGACCATTTGCCGCCGATATTGTCCGAAAAGGACAATCAGCTTCCCGGTTTGTCAGTTTGCGAAGAAATTTTTAAGTATAACCCGGCAACTATGCGCCCACTACCGATTCGAAAGTAATTCATGACAAAGCATATTTTGGTTACTGGCGGCGCTGGATTCATTGGATCTGCCTTGGTAAGACATCTTATAGATCAGACCGATTATAAAGTGCTCGTTATCGACAAACTCACATATGCCGGAAATTTGTCATCACTTGCGTCTGTTAGCCATTCTGACAGATTGACCTTCGTGCAAGCTGATATTTGCAATCAGTCGGTTATCTCGGATCACGTTGATAGATTCAAACCTGATATTGTGACCCATCTTGCGGCAGAATCGCACGTCGATCGGTCGGTGGATGGCCCCGCTGACTTTATTCAAACAAATCTGGTTGGTACTTTCTGCATGTTACAGGCATCGCTTGACCATTGGCGGAAGCTTGACGGGAATGCTCAGGACAGTTTTCGCTTTCACCATATTTCAACTGATGAGGTTTTTGGCAGCCTTGGCAACGATGGCTTTTTTGACGAGAATACAAGATATGACCCGCGATCACCTTATTCAGCTTCCAAGGCTGGTTCGGACCATTTGGTACGGGCTTGGCACCACACGTTCGGCTTGCCTGTCTTGATAACCAATTGTTCCAACAATTACGGGCCATACCACTTTCCAGAGAAGCTCATTCCATTGGTCATATTGAAATGCCTCTCGGCAGAACCGCTTCCTGTTTATGGTGATGGCAGCAATGTTCGCGATTGGCTTTTTGTCGATGACCATGTGTCCGCTCTAGCAACTGTCTTTGAGAAAGGCCGGGTTGGGGAAAGCTATATGGTGGGTGGCAACTCCGAGCTTAGTAATCTAGATGTGGTACACGCTATCTGCGACACTTTGGATGTGTTAAAACCAAGGCATGATGGGCAGAGCTATCGCACTCAGATCCATTTTGTAGCGGATCGGCCAGGCCATGATTTCCGCTATGCTATTGATCCCTCCAAGTTAAAAAATGAGCTTGGCTGGGCGCCAAAAGAGGATTTTCAGTCAGGAATGATGAAAACAGTCAAATGGTATCTTGAAAACGACTCCTGGTGGAAAGACATCTTGTCTGGAAGCTACTCCGGTGAGCGTCTTGGTCTTGGTTAGTGCAGACGGAAAAGATGCTCCGATTCTTATCACAGGAGGAAGCGGGCAGATCGGCGGCGCTTTAATGCGCTTATGTGAAGAAGCCGGGATCCCGGCGGTTGCCCCGCAGCGCTCCGAATTTGATCTCGGAAATAATGCTCAAATGACCGATTTTTTCAGGTCGCGACGCTTCGCTGCGGTTGTCAATTGTGCCGCATATACTGCAGTTGACAAAGCCGAAGTTGAGCAGGATCTGGCTTGGCAGATTAATGCACGCGCGCCGGGTATAATTGCAGGATTTTGCACGGAAGCCTCTATCCCATTCGTCCACATATCAACCGACTATGTGTTTAACGGCAGAAATGATGGATTTTATGTCGAATCCGACCCCGTCGATCCATTAGGTGTATACGGAAGATCCAAGGCGGCCGGTGAGAGCGCGGTAGTCGAGTCCGGAAATGACTATGCTATCTTAAGAACAGCATGGATACTGAGCGAAGGAAGCGAAAATTTTCTTGCGACCATGTTGAGAGTTGGCGCGGAGCGGGAAGAAGTGAAGGTTATAAATGATCAATTCGGATGCCCGACTTATGCCACCGATGTTGCCGAAGCGATCTTGGCCGTGTTACGCCGACGCAGGAAAAACAGCGGAATTTGGCATTGTGTCAACGAGGGAGATGCAAGCTGGCATGAGTTAGCTGCGTATATTTTCGAATTCAATCGTATGCATGGATTGAAAGCGCCTGAACTTTTTGCCATTTCATCGGACGAGTATCCGACCTTGGCTCCACGGCCAGTTAATTCGCGTCTTTCGACCAGACGGCTTTATGATGAGTTTGGCATTAAGCTGCGACCTTGGCGCGATGCAGTTACCGCAATTCTAGAAAAAAAATTTGCAGATCACTCAGACATATAATGGGGGCTTTATGAAAGGTATCATTCTTGCTGGAGGTTCAGGAACCCGGCTTCATCCTGCGACCTTGGCAGTTAACAAGCAATTGCTGCCAATATACGACAAGCCCATGATTTATTACCCGATGTCCGTTCTGATGCTAGCAGGCATCAAGGATATTCTGATTATTTCCTCGCCCGAATATCTGGATAACTATCGCCGCTTGTTTCAAGACGGATCGGACCTCGGCATTGCGATGAGCTATGCTGTTCAGGAAAGACCGGAAGGTTTGGCGCAAGCCTTCCATATCGGGGCTGAATTCATAGGCAGTGATCCCTGCGCGCTTATTCTCGGAGATAATATTTTTTATGGCGCAGGTTTTGCAAATCTTCTGCAGAATGCGTGCAAAAGAGGTCAAGGGGCAACGATCTTTGCGTATCGTGTCACCGATGCGCAGGCATATGGCGTCATCGAACTCGACGCAGCGGGACGTGCGATAAGCATTGAAGAAAAACCTGCAAACCCAAAGTCGGATTTAGCCGCTACAGGTTTGTATTTTTATGATAACAAAGTTGTGGAGCTCGCACGGAAGATCAAGCCATCCGTACGCGGTGAACTCGAAATTACCGATCTGAACCGTCTATACATGGAACTTGGCGAACTTCATGTTGAGCAAATGGGACGAGGCTATGCCTGGCTCGACACAGGCACGCATGACAGCCTGGTAGATGCAGGCGAATTTGTTCGTGTCATCCAGAAAAGAACGGGCACACAGATTGCGTGCTTAGAAGAAATCGCCTACCTGCAAGGTTTCATTGATCGCGATCAATTGCGCGCGCGTGGCGAGTATTTTGCAAAAACTCAATATGGGCAGGCCTTAATAGACCTTGCGTCGCGCGACGAGCCTAACTAGCGGCTGTAATATTTGTCGTATTTCCCGCCATACCCATAGGGATCACCAAACCCGCCGTCAGAACGGTTAAACACCGTACCTAATATGGGCGTAGGTTGAAGCAATTGTATCGCACTTTGTAACTGTTTTTTAGTGGTTACGCCCTGTTCAACGACTATCAGCATGCCGTCTAACTTGTTCGCCACCAATATCGCATCGTCATTTGCGAAAACCGGAGGAAGATCAAACAAAACAATCGAATCCTGCGGCAGTGCGCGTGCACTGTCGATTAAGGCATCGAAACGTTCTCCAACCAGAAGCTCGACTGAGCTCTGATGTTGAGGAAGAGCTGGGTAGACAACAACATTGCTTTCACCGATCTGGCGGCCGATATCGCGCAATGCCACGGGCTGACCGGATAAATAATCTGCAATTCCCGGTTTTGCCTCGATGCCAAATAAGTCGGCGATGCTCCCACGGCGAAGATCAAGATCTACCAAAAAGACGCGTTTGTTTGAAAGCTGCCCGATAGACATAGCTAAATTTGAGATGACAAAAGATTTCCCAGCTCTAGGTGCAACTGAAGTTATACCAATCAGGCGACCTCCGTCCTGCGCCAATATCTTTATCAACTGAGAACGCAGCAGGTTGAAAGGGCGTGAACGGGAGTCAGTGGCATCAGCCGAGACCAGTTTGGCGTTCAACACTAGCGTATCAAGTTGCTGCACCGTGCTAACACCCGGCAGTGCCGACGTGCTGGACGCAGCATTGTTCAGTTGGTCCGTTGAGGAATTCTGCGGAAAGTTGGTCATTATGGCCGTTCTGTTATATTTTGCTTGCGCCGAAAAAATCCGAATATTTTCATTATGCTAGTCCAACGCGCCGAATTCACAGAGTCATCCTCGATGGTCGGTATGGAGATCAACGGCATACTACCCGTCACCTGTCTGATATCGGCTGCATCCCATATTGGCCTGTTAATTAGTTCGACCAGCAGAATGAGAAACATTCCGAATGCCAGGCCGAAACCTAATCCACCTGCAATTAGAAATGGACGGTTAGGAGAAATCGGTTCGTCTGCCACAACCGGTGGATCGATAACGGATAGACGCTCTCCCTTCTGCTCGTTTTCCGCTTTTGCGTTCGCCTTTGCCGATAATAGGCGCGTGGAAACAGCCTGATATTGTGTGTTCAGCGTGTCGAGCTTTTGTTGCTGTTGCGCAATTTTCTCCATGATGACAGGTGCCTTTGCCTGCGCAATTTGTGTGGCGGACATCCTGGCATTTTCTTGCGCCCTCGCCGACTGCAAGGCAGCGATCTGGGCATTATTAGAAGCTATCTGTTGTTCAAGGGTGTCAGCTGGCATCTTGGCTAGATTACTGGTCGCGAGCTTTCTCGCTTCCGCGAGACGTCGTTTTGCGATTGCGACGTCAGGATGATTATCTGAGTAACGTGCCTGCGCAGCAGCCAATTCGATTTCAGCGGATGAAACAAGAGGGTCGCGTTCGGCGGATGTTTTCTTTGCCTCACGTTGCGCACGTAACATGGCATTATCACGTTGCAAACCGATTATCTGGGCATCATATCCCCCGGTTGATCCACCAAATGCCATGGAGCCGTTGTTGGACAGCGCAAAACCGTTCTGAGACTTCACATTTTCGAGATAAAGTTCGAGTTCAGACATTTGTGACTGTAACGCGGTTGCCTGATCTGTCAAAAACTGGACCGTATTCGTTGCTTGTTCGGAGTTTTTTGTCGCGTCAATCAGCAGGATTTGCTCGGTCATGTCTTGCGCGACGGCCTGCGCTTGCGGAGCAGCACGATAATCAAAACTTAGCGAAAAGGCTATGGTCGATGACCTGCCATTCACAGCTCGCTGTAGTTCTGCGGAAACCGGGCTTATAGTTGTAGCATCGCGCATGTCCTGGATCACTTCAGACAGAGATTTGCTGGCACGTTCTTCGATATAGAGCCTGTTCTTCCGAATTAATTCGATCAGCCTTGGCCGGCTTAACACCTGCTGACGGATTTTTGCGATCCGCTGGTCAACAATATCTACGTCTTGAGCACCGGCGATATCTTCGGGAAGCATAGGCGATTCAACAAGCAGGGTCGCCGTCGAACGATATACTTCAGGCATCAGAAATGCTGCTGCAATTCCGACCGTCCAAAACAGCAGAGCTGGGATGACGAGAAAGAGATATCGTTCTTTGATTATTGTGGGAAGATACGAGAGAAAGTTGCCAGTTTCTTCATGTTCCGCATCATATTCAATGGTGTTCATCTGATTCTTCCAAATCTATAGGAAAATCCTAATAAGACCTGTAAATTCGATTTACTAGTGGTCAGCTGCTGAGTGCTGTCGGTGTATGAGGTTGACCCCGTCAAAGACAATCGTTCTGTCAGCCGTCGTTGATAATTCGCATATACTCTGACACTGTCAAATTGTTCAAGTCCGCCAGCCAAGGGGGCAGATGCCCGAGAAATGCTGGCGCCAGCTTGAATAGTATCTTTTGATGACAAGCGTCTTGAATACGACGTCCCAATAGACGTTTGGGTACGTAATCCGCCGAGTGCAGACGGCACGAGTTGACGTTGACCATTCAGGCAGAAACCACTTTTGCTATCTTTGTAGCAGAATGTTCCGCTTCCCGAAAAACCAGTCGAGTTTAACTGTCCTGTTGGTAGATTAACTCGCGTAAACGTAACACCAAAACTGCCTGCTACATTTATCCTGCTGTTAAGCCGGGCATTTATGACAAACTGCGGCGATATTGTCCGTGAATCACCATATTGTGTATATTGAAAATCACCGGCAGAAACTTCAACGGCTCCACCCAAAGACAGATTTTCATCCATCTGCCGCGCATATGATAAGTTATGTGCGACAAAATCGGAGTTGCCGAGTCCGGAATTGTCTGCATATCGTCGAATGTCAAAACTGCTCGACAATTTTAGCCGGTCATACTCACCGCTGCGATATTGAATCAGCGTCTGCCCAGAATAATTTGTGCGGCGTTGCTGGGTGCCTATCAATGTAATGTCGTTTTCAACGATCGGCAAAGTTGCCTGTAGATCTGCCGATTCAAACCCTATTTGCTGACCTGTATTGTCAGTAGTTGATATAACGCTGGCCGCCGAAAAATTAACTATAACCTCAAGCCGTTCGTTTATCCGGGTGCGCGCATTAAGTTGCGCACCCAAATTTTGAGCAGAGTTATATTGCCTAGAATATTCGACGTGTTCTGCCCTTGCCGACAAGGTGAATTCCGAAATACCGTCATCATTCTTTATGGTCGGTACCATCTCTAAACGGAATGAAGCCACTTCGGTATTGCCGTTTTGCCCAAAAAATGGATTGCTATCAAAGCCGGCCGAGGACGACAGCCTTATGTCACTGGTCGTTTCGGCCGATGCTGTGCTTACCCCGCAGACGTGCGACCCAACGATGGCAGCAAAACTAAGAACTGTTTGTAAGTAAATATCTGGAGTAGGTCGATCTAGTGCTTTCATGGTACGATGACGGTATCGCCGCTTTCGATCATAGGGATGTTGTTTATGGCGCCGTCCGCGGGAAGCTTATTTTTAAGGACATCGCCTAAACGCGCCCGGATGACTATCAAGCCTTCAGCAGTTTTTCGGATAATAGCGATGTTGTCCAGATTCGCAAATTCATCTGCTCCACCGGCAAAGCTCAACGCTTCCAGCAGCGTTAAATATCGACCAGGCGTAAAAGTGCCGGATGATTTTACCTTTCCCATTACGGAAAATTGTAAACCAGCAGGCGAGCGAACAGAGACGTTGACGTTGGGTACTGTTCCATCGACATATTGCGGCCGCAGTGCGGTAGTTATACCGGACTCGATTTGAGAGGCGGTTTTCCCGGCGGCCATAATTGTTCCAACCAACGGAAAGCTGAAAGTACCATCGGGCAATACCTTAACGGCCCGCTGTAGCTGTTCTTCTCGCCAAACGTTTATTTCCAGCTCGTCTCCGGGATTGATACGATATGTACCCACGCTTGGTACGGTACTGGTGGACACGGGTAATTTTTCAAGTGCCGACTTGCCAGACGTGGATTGGCTATGAGCAGAAGTATTAGCCAGAATCGAGACGGAAAGGAACGCAAGTTTTATCGCTTTTTGCACATAGTCTCCTAGCATATATCTTGAATGGTTGAGAAGCGCGTGGACTGGATTCAATTCCCAAAGTCAACAGAGTTTACGCTATGGCAAAATTAAAGTTCTAATACTATACAAAACCTTATCGTAAATCCGGAGCTCGATGCATTTGTTAAACTTTTCGCAGCCCAGCGTAGTGCCGAAATGGCTGGCCATCACATGTATTCTTTTGTTGTTAATGAGTTGCACGGATAAATACGAAAGTGCGGCCCGCTACGCGACACAGTCTGAGGCGTTGTACACGGCCGGTAACCTGATGGAAGCGCGACTAAATATTCAAAAGGCGATCGCACAGCGCGACGACGTTGCTGCTTTTTACATCTTACTTGGGCGTATAGAAGTCCAGGCAAAACAGCCGATTAGCGCATTCAACGCCTATTCTCTGGCTCTCGATCTGGAAGCTGATAATCTCGAAGTGCTTCAGAATATTGCCGATATTGGTCTTCAGACCGGCCGTGTGCAGGAAGCAGAAGACGCCGCCAGCCGTATATTGCTGCTTGCACCAGCATCAACCGGGGCGATGCTAATTAAAGGCTTTATTGCCATCGATGAAGGGCGATTTGACGATGCTCAAAAGTCATCCAGCGATATTATAGCGATCAATCCCTCTGATGAAGGCGGTGTGATATTGGGAGCAAGAATTGATGCGTTTGAGGGGCGAAGCGAGGCGGCGCTTGCAAAAATCGACAAATCAATTGCAACTATTGGCGAGACAAATGCATTAAACGTCACGCGTCTCGAAATCCTGCGGCTTCTGGGTAATGCAAAAGGCATGGCGAGCGTATTTCCCGCCATATTAAAAGACATGGACGACGATGCTGACTTTCGATTGGATTACATAAATTTACTGTATAAAATGAGGAATAACGCGGCCGCAAGGCGGGAGGCTCGGGTGCTGTTGTCTCAGGAGGCTAACAATCGCGCTCCTTTGGAAAAACTGACCGCCCTTTGGAGCCAATATGATGAAGCTCCTTTGACGGAAACCGAACTAAGGGCAATTGTCACTAAGGCTACGATGGTCACACAAACCGTGATGGCGCGCCACTATTATAGCGAGGGCAATTTTGACATGGCCGCAAGACTTATCGCCGGCCCAGTCGGCAATAAGGTGACGGAAGGCATTGCATTGCTGGCGCGGATTAAGTTAGCCTTAGGTCAGAGCAAGGCAGCTAGCGATCTTGCGGGGAAGGTCATTCAATCTGATGCTCGAAATGAGGACGCGTTACTAGTACGCAGTGCCATTCATTTCGATGCCAAAAACTATGATCGTGCCATTGAGAATGCCAATGTGGTGGTTAGCGATGCACCGCTAAACCCTGCGGGTTATGTTGCTCTGGCTGAGGCTCATTTTGCAAATGGTGCTATTGTGAGGGCCCGACAAGTATACGAAAAGGGGATGAGTTCGACGCCGCAGAGTTTGTATCTGGCTTCGCACTACGGCCAGTTTCTGATAAAAATTGGCGATACCCAACGGGTTGTATCGCTGGCGCGCAGTCTCGCGTTGGCAAGTCCTTCCTCTACTAAGGCATGGCAAAACTACCTATCTCAATGTGAGCAGTACGCAGACAGCAATTGTTCCAACAAGGCAAGCGCGGGCCTCGCGCAGGCGGGTCGGAGTTATTTCATAGATGAACCGCCCGGAACTCCGCGACGTCGTGGACTTTTCGCCAGAATTACTCCTGAAAAAATTTGTTCAACGACCGGTGGCATATGCACGGTCAATTAAGCCACCTTCCTAGCCGAGCGAACGGTCACATTCGCTTCACATCCAATGTTCTCAGAACACTCGGGATATTGAACGACATCTTCTGTTGCATGCTTGCCTATGGCTGTGCGGTATTAGCATATGATTATTTCGTCGGCTATTATTATGATGGCGGTTTGCATGTGACAGGCGCTTTCATTCTCTTCATCAATTTCTTTCTGATCCGAATTTCACGCGACGGTTACGCGGTATTTCGCGGGCAAAGCGAGGATGTGGGTGGTAGTACTTTGACAGATTTCCTGCTGGCTTCCAGTCTAACTATTCTGGTCGTTATGCAGCTGGGAATGATCCGTGAATTTTCACGCGGTATGGGATTGCTGTTTATTTCATTCAGTCTGATAAACTTGTTTTTGAGCCGTATGATGTTCCGCCGGCTTACGTGGCTACTCATGGATAAGGGAATTATCGGTCAAAGAGTCGCAATTTACGGTGCGAATAGCTTCACAGTTTCTAAAGTCTTGAGCCTATTAGAAATCGAAAGATTGCCCCATTTGCGTATAATCGGATATGCTGATGATCGGGAGTGGGTATCCAGGAGTGATGAGGCGCTCTCGCGCGATCATGATCTGCCATATTTAGGTGGCTTTGAGCAGTTGCTCGCCTTGGCAAGGGCTAGTCAACTTGATCAAGTCATTTTGGCGTTGCCGGAGATAACTCAGGATAGATTGGATTACATATCGGAAACCTTAAGTTCGGCAGCTATCGACTTGTGCATGTTGCCCCGCGAAGCCCTCGTGCTGAATTCGAATTATCGCGTGACGTTTTTGGGCTCACTGCCTGTTCTAACCGTCTGGCAGCAGCCCATCCGAGACATTGATGGTATTCTCAAGGAATTGATAGACCGGAGCCTAGCATTTGTTGGCTTGGTGATTTTGTTACCGCTCCTCCTGCTCGTTGCATTCGCCATCAAAGCGGAGAGTAAAGGGCCGGTCTTGTTTCGGCAAAAACGCTTTGGTTTCAATAACAACGAAATTTCCGTTCTCAAGTTCCGATCAATGTATACTGACAAACAGGACGTAACAGGCGCGGAAAGAACCCAGAAAGGTGATCCCCGTATTACGTTCGTAGGCCGCATTGTCCGTCGAACAAGCGTCGACGAATTACCGCAATTATTCAATGTTCTGATAGGTGAAATGTCTCTTGTTGGCCCTCGCCCTCACGCGACCCAAATGCGCGTGGGTGATAAATTCTATTTCGATGCCGTAAAAGGCTATTCTGCCCGCCATCGCGTGAAACCTGGGATTACAGGCCTTGCTCAGGTCAGAGGACTTAGAGGAGAAATCGCAACCATCGAGCGTGCGCGGAAGCGAGTGGAATATGATATTTATTATATTGAAAACTGGTCACCGCTTTTCGACGTGCGAATTATGATCGAAACTTTCGCCAAGTTGGTCTGGGATAAAAATGCGTATTGACACAAATATGCCTTCCGCGACTGATCCGGATTGGAATAGAGAGCGAAAGTCGCTATTTGAATGGTCACCGTCCCGATCATTACTGGCTAGCTTGCGGAGTTATCAATATTGGCAAAGGCGGGGTGCTACGGGCCTGGTTTTTTGTAAAATTGCGGCTATGCGCCATCGAATCTGGTCAGTTGTTACCGGGTCCGACATCCCCATCAACACCAATATTAGCGGCGGACTGCTGATGCCGCACCCCAACGGGATTGTGATACATCCTGAATGCAAAATCGGACCGAACTGTTTGATATTTCAGCAGGTAACATTGGGCAGTAATGCACGCGGTTCGCGCAAGGGAGTGCCAATTCTTGGGGGACATGTAGATATCGGTGCCGGTGCGAAAATAGTCGGAAGAGTTGTGATCGGCGACCATGCTGTCATCGGGACCAATGCCGTTGTCCTGACCGACGTTCCTGCTGGAGCAGTGGCGATCGGCATTCCAGCACGGATTATATTCCCGAAAAAGCAAACTACAGAATGACTGTTTCCTCCAGCATTTCTGTGGTGGTGGTCAACTTTCGTACGCCATATTACGCGATCGACTGCGTGCGATCCCTGGTCCAGGAGAGGTCAGACATCCCTGATCTGGAAGTTGTTCTCATTGACAACGCGTCTGGTGACGGATCTGTAGAAATCTTCAAGGCAGAGCTTGCGGACCTTATTGAAGATCGTTTCGTGGAGCTTATGCCGCTAGAAATAAATGGCGGTTTTGGCTGGGCCAATAATCAGGCGATATAGGCACATAAACATGGACAGCGTAATCGCAACCATGCAGATTCCAAGTGCATAAGGCAGAATCATCATTGCTTTTCTCCTGACTG
>RCMY010003274.1_pt1 | contig 14396 bp, 8 predicted proteins | sample 2041341 | NCBI WGS metagenome assembly RCMY01 (sample SAMN09708234, study PRJNA481090) | Marine sediment metagenome, whole genome shotgun sequencing project.
CAGACAAATGCAGCGCGGCCCAGCAGCTTTTGGTGTGGCTGCTCGGGGCTGCACACCGCCATACGTTCTGGCCGGAATCCGAGCAGACCGCGTTCGAGCGAGTCGAAGCAGCACTGGTGCGGCTTGCGAGCCTCGACACGCTCGAACCAAATCCCTCCCCCGCGGTGTTCCTCCGAGCGCTCCGTTCCGAACTCGACGTTGCTCGGGGCCGCCACGGACGATTCGGCGAGGGCGTGCTCTTCGGTCCGTTGTCGAGCGCGGTCGGCCATGATCTCGACGCAGTGTTCGTCTTGGGTGCCGCCGAAGGGTTACTGCCGGTCCCACGCCGCGACGACGCCGTCTTGCCCGACGACATCCGCATCGCCACCATGGAGAAGCTGCGAACCACCGACGCCCGTCTACCCGACGACGTTCGCATCGCGTCGATCGATCAGCTCGAAACCAAGGCAATGAGGCTCCAGCATCAGCACCGCGCCTTCCTTGCCGCACTGGCTGCGGCGCCTGCTGGGGCAGCAACGCTCACCTTCCCCCGAGGCAGCCTCCGCTCCAGTCGACGCTCGCTGCCTTCCCGATGGCTCCTCGAATCGGCCTCGGCACTCGCCGGTCGCACCGTCTACGCCACCGACTTCGAGCTGCTCGACAGTGCTGCTCTCGACAGTGCTGCTCTCGGCAGTGCTGCTCTCGACCGGGCAGTGGTCGACACCGTTGGTTCCCACGCGTCGGGCATCCAACGCCCCGGTGAACCCGCATCCGAGCACGATCGAGAACTCGGTGTCATCGCCAACTTCGTGGCCGACGCTGGCCGGGCCAATGACCATCCCTTGACGCTCGACGTCCGGTCGGGACTCGAACTCCAGCTGGCACGAGCGAGTCAGAACTTCACGGTCTTCGACGGCAATCTTGCCGGCAACGAGGTGCCGAAAACCGACAGCCGGTCGATGTCGCCCTCGAGGCTCGAAACCTGGGCGGCGTGCGGGTTCCGCTACTTCCTGGCCTACGTGCTCGATCTCTCCGACCGTGACGACCCCGAACGCCTCGACGACATCAGCGCCATGGATCGAGGCTCGCTCATCCATGTGGTGCTCGAACGCTTCATTGCCGAAGCAATCGAGGCCGGGCCGCCAGCCCCAGACACCGAATGGAGTGCCGAGCAGCGTGACCGTCTGCACGAGATCGCCGCAGAAGAGTTCGATGCGATCGAGGCGAGGGGGCGCACCGGCCGAGCGGTCCACTGGCAAGTCCAGCGAGACGATCTCCGCGACGCCCTCGACCGATTCGTGGTCGCCGACAACGCCTTCCGAGCATCGAAGGTCGCAACACCCGTGAATGTCGAGTTGGCCTTCGGACTCGATGGAGAGCCACCGGTCGAGGTGGCGCTGCCAAACGGCCGCACGCTCGCCTTTCGGGGCTTCGCCGACCGGGTCGATGTGAGCGCCGACGGTCGAGCGGTCGTCACCGACTACAAGTCGGGCAGAGGTGCCAAATACGACGCGCTGGTGCCCAAGAAAGACGCTCCAATCGATCCCGTTCTGGCAGGAACAACTCTCCAACTTGGTCTGTACGCCGAGGCCGCAATGCGCCACACCGGGCTCGACGAAGCCGAAGCCAACTACTGGCTCGTCGATGCCCCGGTCGCGAAGGAGTTCCGGGGCTACCGATGGGAGCCCCACCATCGGAGCCGCTTCCTCGATGTGCTGGAAACCATCACCGATGGGATCGACGCCGGGAGCTTCGCCGCCGACCCGGGGGATTGGAACACCTTTCGTCAAACGAATGAATCCTGCACCTACTGCACCTTTGACTCGGTGTGCGTTCGCAACCGGGGCGAGCAGGCCGCAGCAAAGTCCGAGGCCGAAGGCGTGACGATTCGGCGGCGACTACGGCCACCCGAAGCGGCAAATGATGCTCCCATCAGCGATGCCGAGGGAGCGTCATGAGCCCGCAGAACACCGTGATTGCAGCCGACGCATCGATCGCCGACAGCCAGATCGCCGACAGTGCCGATCGCAACCGCATCAGCGTCGATGGCCTCGAGGAAACGCTCTTCGTCGAAGCCGGAGCCGGTACCGGGAAGACAACCCAGCTCGTCGACCGCATCGTCAACCTCGTGCTCGAGCATGCCGACCGTCCTGTCGAGTTCGTTGCCGACGATCCGGGTGCCCGTCCGCTGCAGTTGCGAGACATCGCCGCCATCACATTCACCGAGGCGGCGGCGGCCGAGCTTTCCACCCGCATCAGGGTCGCGTTCGAGAAGCGAGCAACCGACGCGGCAACAACGCCATCGCAACGCGCCGCATGCCTCGTCGCAATCGCCGACAGCGACCAAGCCGCCATCTCGACCGTGCACGGCTTCGCCAGCCGGATCCTCAACGAGTTCTCGATCGCCGCCCACTTGCCGCCACGGGTCCATGTCCTCGACGAAGTCTCGTCGCAGCTCGCTCACGAGCAGCGCTGGGAACGTTTCGTCGACCGCCTCCACGACGATCCAGCCAACGCCGAGTTGCTCTACCGTGCGGCGTTGCTCGATGTAGCTCTCACCCCGCGCTACACCGGGCAGTCGTCATTCAAAGATGTCGCCGCGAACTTTGCCCAGAACTGGGACCGGCTGGTCGAACTGGTGGCCGCACCGTCGCCGGAGCTTCGACCGATCGACTTCACCGACTTCGACGCTGCCGTCGCAGAGCTGACCATTGTCGCAGGGGCCAGCTGCACCGACCCCTCCGACATTCTGTACAACCACGTACACGAACGGCTGCTGCCGACGATGCGTCAGATCGTCGACACCGCTGATCCTCACCGGAAGCTCCGATGGCTCGGCGCCCGCCCCCACTGGGGACCAGGCAATGGCGGTGCGAAAGGGAAATGGTCGTGCCCCCCGGCCGACGTGAAGGCGCTGATCAAAGACGTCGAGGCGGCAGCGAAAGCGTTGATCACCCGAGCCGCCAACGATGTCATCGATCAGCTCATGCGTCTCACTGCCGCCGAGGTCGTCGAGGCGGCACAGGCTCGCCAGGCCGAGGGCGGCCTCGAATTCCACGATCTGCTCGTATTGGCTCGGGGGGTGTTGCGGCACTCGGCCGAAGTGCGGGCCAGCCTGCATCAGCGCTACCGACACATACTCCTCGACGAGTTCCAAGACACCGACCCGATCCAGATCGAGCTGGCATCGCTGATCGCTGCGACCCCGGCCGACGAACAACACCCCGACTGGCGTGAACATCGCATCGAAGGTGGCCGGCTGTTCTTCGTCGGCGACCCGAAACAGTCCATCTACCGATTCCGTCGAGCCGACATCAAGCTTTTCCTCGACGCACGCGGCGCATTCAGCGGCGACGTACCGGTCCGGTTGCGCACCAACTTCCGCACCGTCGCACCCATCATCGATTGGGTCAATGGCGTGTTCGACGAGGCGATGCCCGTCGAGGTGGCAGGCGCCCAACCCAAGTATGAACCGCTGATCGCCCACCGGCAGGCCGACTCCGGCGCCGACCACCGCCCGGTGATCCTCGGTGGGCCGCATCCCGATCCGAAGGTGAAGGCGGGAGCGCTTCGAGAGGCCGAGGCAAACGACGTCGCCGCCGCAATCGCCTCGATCATGGCCAACCCCGAGGCGTGGCCCGTGTACGACACCGACTTCACGGTGCCCGACCCTCATCCCGAGCAACGGCCCAAGGCATGGCGCAAGGCGACACTGGCCGATGTCACCATCCTCATTCCTACCCGCACATCGCTGCCGTATCTCCGAGAAGCGCTGGAACGCTTCGGCATCGCCTACCGACTGGCAACCGGAACGCTCGTCTACGACACCCAAGAGGTACGAGACGCGCTGGCAACGCTGCGCGCCATCGACGACCCCAACGACACACTGAGCCTCGTTGCTGCGCTGCGTTCCCCGCTGTTCGGCTGCTCCGACGCCGACCTCTTCACCTACCACCAGGCCGTTCGGCGTTGGGATCTCCGCACCACCAACCACGGCCCGCTCGGTCCCGAACATCGCGTCGTGAGCGCCCTCGGCTACCTGCGTACGTTGTGGCACGAGCGATGGTGGCTCGGGCCTGCGGCTCTCCTCGAGCGACTACTGCGTGAGCGCCGCGCCTTCCTGCTTGGCTTCGGCGATCCACGACCAGCCGAGGTATGGCGCCGGCTTCGCTTCCTGCTCGATCAGGCTCGGGCGTTCGAGGAAGCGAACGGGGTCGACCTGCGTGGCTTCCTCGACTGGTCCGAACTCCAGAGTGCCGACGGGGCACGCGTGCACGAACCGCTGCTTCCCGAAACCGACGACAGGGCGGTGTCCATTCTCACGGTTCACGGCGCCAAGGGGCTCGAATTTCCCATCACCGTTCTGTCGGGGATGACCACCAAACCAGCGGGCAATCGGCGGGGTGTGAGCGTGTTGTGGCAGGGTGACGAACCACCCTCGGTACGGCTCAAATCCGATCTCGAAACGATCGAACACAAACCACGGGCCGACCTGGAAGAAGAGATGGGCAACTACGAAAAGTTGCGGCTTCTCTACGTTGCCGCCACTCGTGCCAAGGATCATCTGATCGTTTCTGGCCACCACAAAGCCGGGGCGAAGGACCCGACCGAGACGTTCGCCGGCCGACTCGCATCATTCAGTGCCGCCAACCGCGAACTTGGCCGCACCATCGACCTGCCCGAGCCACCCACCATCGACGAGGCCCTGCTCGCGCCTCAACCACCACCATCGAGCGAAGTCGTTCACTCCGAGCAAGAAGCGTGGCGGGCGAGACGGGCCAAGCTCCTCGAGCCGGCATCGCGGGCGAGAACCCTGTCGGCCACCGCCATCGCCCGGTCCGTCGACCCGACGATCGTGGACGTCGATGACGACACCGGCGGGTCAGAGGGTCCCTCGGCCGCCCCACCCGGCGAAGCTCGGCCAATCGTGCGACGCAGGGGTCGGGCTGGCTCGGCCATCGGTCGAGCGGTGCACGCCACCCTCGAACACGTCGACTTTGGTGTCGATGCTTCGGACCGTCCGCACGACCTCGACGCCCAGATCGAGCGGCAGTGTGATCTCGAAGCGATTCCTGAACACGCCGACACCGTTGCCGCGCTCGTTCGGTCGGCTTTGGCATCCGACGCTGTCGCGCTTGCTCGGCACTACCCGTCGCATCGAGAAATCTATGTGGCAGCACCACTGGGCGACGGGACTGCGGACGTCACCATCGAGGGATACATCGATCTCCTCGTCGAAGGACCCGACGGCCTCATCATCATCGATTACAAGACCGACTCGGTCTCCTCCGACGCCGAGGTCGCAGCCAAGGCTGCTGGCTACGAACTTCAGGGCGCGGCCTACGCCGTCGCCCTGGAGATCTCGACCGGCCGCCACGTTTCTGACTGCCGGTTCGTCTTTTGCAACGCCGCCGGGGCGAAGGAGCACGAAGTTGCCGACCTCGACGCCGCAAAGGCCCGGGTGCGGGCCGCCGCCGTGCAAGAAGCGTCGCCGTCGATAGAAGACTCTCAGTAGAACACACTCAGTAGAAGACCGAGCGAGCACGGTGTCGGGGAACGGCCTTGTACCTGGGTTGTCCGCCGCGCTCCCACAGCATCAGGTCGAGATCCATCGGCCGGAGTCCTGTTCGCGCTGCCAACCATTCGACGGCGACAACACCGCCAGCTCGCAGTTCGATTTCGCAACGAGCGCCCGCGTCGAGACGGCGACCGGCGTCGATCGCCCTGCTCAGAACAGGATCGACGACCAGGGCACGGTCGACCCGGAGCACGTGGGGTACCAGATTGTCGGCAAAGGCAGTGAGGCGGGCGAGGTCATCGAAGAGACCCGGTCCGCAGCTGCGCTCGAGGTCGGCCGGGGTGATCTGTGCCCGCTTGTAGAACGACACCTCGGTTGGTCCGCCGGCAAGTTCGACCCGCTCGACATCGCGGTAGTACGGCATCGTCAGCAACGACTCGGCCAGCGCAACTGCCGAGCGGTCACAAGCCTCGATCGCCGCGATGATCGACCCCCCGAATCCCGCTTCCAGCCAAGCCCCGAGATCATGCAGGGCGATGGCGAAGGCGGTCATGAGTTCTTCGAGTGCGCCGCCATCGAGCTCCTGACCAAAGATCTGCGAACAATCACCGGGGGTGATCCCGATGAGACGCTCTGTCGTCAGCGGGCCGCTCGCCTCCACGTGGGACTGCAGCCGGGCCGCCATTGATCGTGCCCCTGACAGCCCCACATCTTTGCGGATCACGTCGTGGTAGCCCGAACCGAAGTTGATGGCATCCAACGCCACAACGAGGAGCGCCCGATCGGCGTCGATCGACGTGAGGGGCCGTCGCGTCACCTTCATCGGAGGTGGTGTGCTTGCGACGGCGTAGGTATCGACCAATGCGGCAAGTCGGTCGAGGTCGATCCGCACCAGCTCGGCCTCGGCCATCAGGGCCGCACACGATGCGCGGACACGGTCGGGAAGCGATGGCACCGCTCGCAGGGTAGTGGAGCCCGTTGCGTGGCGAAGCCCGTGCCGAACGACCGGTACCCGAACTCTCGGGTCGGTGCCCCGATGCGCGACACTTCGACGGTGCCCACTTCTGCGTCCCCATCATCCGCGTCCCCATCGGCCGACGAACTCGCATCCGCCTGCGAAGCAGCACGTCGCTGGCTTGCCAATGATCCCGATCCTGCGACATCGAGCAAGCTGAGCTCCCTGATCGAGGCGGCCGAGTCCGACCCGAGCTCGCAGGCGGCAGCCGAGCTCGTGTTGTTGTTCAACGGTCGGATTGCGTTCGGTACCGCAGGTCTGCGTGCTGCGCTGGGTCCCGGCCCGAACCGGATGAACCGCCTGGTTGTCCGCCAAACGACCGTTGGGCTCATGCGCTGGCTTCAGGCACAGGGCACCGAGCAGCCGGTGGTCGTTGTTGGCTACGACGCTCGACACGGATCGGCTGACTTCGCCGCTGACACCGCAGGTGTCGTTGCCAGCCTCGGTGGGCGGGCGCTCGTGCTCCCCGGCCCGTTGCCGACCCCGGTGTTGGCCCATGCGGTCCTTGCCCAGTCGGCCGACGCCGGTGTCATGGTCACAGCGAGTCACAATCCGCCCGCCGACAACGGCTACAAGTTGTATCTGTCAGATGGGATCCAGCTGGTAGCGCCGGCCGACGCCGAGATAGCAGCGGCGATCGATGTCGTCGCTGCCGGCGAGCTGCCCCCGATCGACCTGGATCACCCTCGCATCGAGCGACTCGGCGACGAGGTGGCCGCCGCCCACATCGACGCCGCTGTCGGTGCGCTGTTGGGAAAGGCCCGATCGGTGAAGACGGTCTACACCGCGATGCACGGCGTCGGTGGCGAGCACCTCATGGCTGCCTTTGCGCAGGCCGGATTCCCGGCCCCGAAGCCGGTTGCGGCCCAGTTCGATCCTGATCCCGACTTTCCGACTGCAGCCTTCCCGAACCCTGAGGAGCCCGGGGCGCTCGACCTCGCGCTCGCGCTGGCCGCCGAGACCAACGCCGACCTCGTCATCGCCAATGACCCCGACGCCGATCGTCTCGCCCTTGCGCTGCCTGCCCGTCCGGGAGATCTCGAGGCGAGCGGCGGGTTCCGGGCGCTCACCGGCGACCAGATCGGCGTATTGCTTGCCGACCACCTGCTGAACTCGACGTCGGGCGATGATCGGATGGTGTCCAATTCGATCGTCTCGAGCCAACTTCTCGGGCGAATGGCTGCGGCCAATGGTGTCGAACACATCGAGACGTTGACCGGATTCAAGTGGGTGGCGCGTCCGATCGTTGATCGACCCGACCGTCGGTTGATCATCGGCTATGAAGAGGCGCTTGGCTACTGCGTCGGCGACGCGGTCCGGGACAAAGACGGTATTTCGGCCGCGCTGATCGCCGCTGAAATGGTGGCCGAGGCGCTGACCAACGGTGAGACGATGTGGGATCGCCTCGATCGTCTCGCGCTCGCCTACGGCCTGCACCTGACAGGACCCGTCACGATCCGACTGCCCGGTGCCGACGGTGTTGCCCGTCGGTCGGAACTCCTGGCCGACCTCATTGCCAATCCGCCAGAGTCGATCGCCGGCGCCAAGCTGACCGATTCCCTCGATCTCTCGCTCGGTCGCGATCTTCCCCCGACGCCAGGATTCGTCATGCGATTCGGCGACGGCACGCGAGTCATCGTGCGACCCAGCGGGACCGAGCCCAAGCTCAAGACGTACATCGAGGTGGTGGAGCCGGTCGAGGGTGCATCCGACGTCGATGCCGCTCGACAACGTGCTCGAGCCCGGTTGGAACAGTTCCAAACCGAGCTCGGTGAGCGATTCTCTGACTGAGATCTGACGGAGATCTCGAGGAAGGGACCTCGAGGAGGGTCAGTCTCGAGGAGGGTCAGCGACCAGCGTTCGGCTTCCGGCCGTGGTTCGCCTTTTTGCGGCGAGCGTTGATTCTCTTCTTCTTGCGGCGCTTCGACATGACCCACGATGCTATCGGGCCGATCGTCAAACCTCTCATGGGGCATCCAAGTCGGCCGACAAGAATGTCAATCGACGGTGTCAAAGGAGCCCCAGTGGCGAGAAGTTGGGATGCGAGAGTTCGGGGAGCGAGCCAGAGAGCCGCGGCGCCGATCGACGCGCCGATGCGTGAGACCTCCGGCGATGCAGCGCCACCGAGCGTTGCTGTCGAGCCGAGCACGACAGTTGGAGATGCAACGGGCTCCTCAGCCGTCCCGGCGCTCGGGGATCGCGGTGCCGTCGGAGTCGGGCTCGCCCTGGCGGTCAACGCCCTCGATGTTCCCGTCGTCGTGATCGATCGCGCTTCCGGCCGAATCGAGTTTTGCTCACAGCGGTGGGAAGAGCGCTTCGGTACACAGTCGACATGGGCGAAGCATTCACCCGAAAGCGGGACAGGAGGCGAGTCGCCGCTGCCCCCACCAGGACAATCGTGGCAGCGCACCCGTTCGCTGATGTTCGCCGACGGTACCGAAGACCTGGCCGAGCTGATGATGCTCGGAGGCACCGACAGCAGCGGGGCCGAAGTCGTCTCGATCGTCGCCTTGGACCGAACCGGCACCGGACCCGCCATCACCGACCGGGCCGAGGTGATCGCCATCGTCGATGGCACCCTCACCGATCAGCCGGCCAATTCGGTCGCAGTGCTGTACATCGACCTCGATCGCTTCAAGGTCGTCCATGATCTGGTGGGCAACGTCGAGGCGTTGCGCCTACTCGACCTGGTCAGCCGACGCATCGCCGGCATCGTGCGCCCCAATGACCTGATGTTCCGCCTGCCATCCGACGAATTCGTCGTGATCACCACCGACCTCGAACATCCGGCGATCGCCGAGGAGCTGGCCGAACGAGTCCGGGTCAGCGTTGCCACACTGTCTGATGTCGGTCACGATCTCGCGCTGACTGCGTCGGTCGGGGTTGCACTCGCCGAAGAGAACCAGAGCGGTGACACCCTGGTATCGGCGGCCGAAACGGCGGTCTACCTGGCAAAAGGCCGTGGCCGTAACCGTGTTGCTGTCCACGACGAAGAACTTCGGACCCGCTCGCAGCGTTTGCTCGTCGTCGAGCGCCAGCTCAGAAAGGCGATCGAGCAGCGCGATGTGCGATTCGCGTATCAGCCCGTCGTTCACCTCCCAACCGGCGAGGTCATCGGAGCCGAGGCGTTGCTTCGTCTCGGTGGCGATATCGGGCTTTCGGCCGTGGAAGTGGTGGCTGCTGCCGAACACAGCGGCCTGATGGGCACGCTCGGCGCCCTCGTCTTCGAGGGTGTCGACGAGCAACTCGGATCCCTTCTGCGCGCCGATGAGCCCCGCATCGTCATGGTGAATCTGTCAGCCACCCAGTTGGCCGACGATCGGCTTCTTGCATCCCTGGCCGCCATTGTCGCTGACGACACAATTCCCAATAGCCGGTTTGCCGTCGAGGTGCCCGAGATCGTCATTCGTGAGCATCACGAAGCGTTCCGCAGGCTCTGCAAGATCCTCCAGCCAAAGTTCCAGCTCGGTGTCGACGGCTTCGGGACGAACGTGGCGTCACTCGATGTCCTTCATGGGCTTCCGATCGATTACGTCAAGCTGCATCGCAGTCTGACCACCTCGATCAATACCGATCAGGGCAGTCGGGAACAGCTGGCCGACATGATCAAGACGGCAAACCAAAGGAATATCGGTGTGATCGCTCTCGGTGTCGAGCGAGTCGAGCAGGCGAAGGTCCTCGTCGACCTCGGGTGCACGATGGCGCAGGGCTTCCTCTATGCCGGCGCCGTGACCGCAGATGACCTCATGGGACTGATCGCCCGCAGCTTCGAACCAGCGACGGCCACGACACGAACCAGCTGATCCTCGTCCTATCCTGGCCCGGATATGGAGAAATTCGGATTCGTTGGGCTCCCCAATGCTGGGAAGTCATCGCTCTACAACGCGTTGACCGGGGGAAGCGCGCTCGCTGCGCCCTACGCCTTTGCAACGACCGACCCCAACATCGGTGTCGCCAAAGTGTTCGACGAGCGGCTCGAAGCGCTGGCCAAGGTCAGCGGATCGAAGAAGCTCGTCCACGCCACCGTGCAGTTCAACGACATCGGCGGACTCGTTGCCGGTGCCTCGAAAGGTGAGGGTCTTGGCAACAAGTTCCTCTCGGGCATTCGTGAAGTCGATGCGATCGTGTTCGTGCTGCGAGCGTTCCGAGACGATGATGTCCCGGGCCCCGACGACCCAATGGAGCACCTCGGCATCGTCGAAACCGAGCTGACGTTGGCCGATCTCGACACGGTCGAGCGCCAGATCGACAAGAAGCGCAAGGCGGCCAGGGCCGACAAGTCCCTTCAGCCCGAAGTCGACGCCGCCTCCGCCGCGCTCGACATCCTGTCCGAGGGCACCCCGCTCTATCGCAGCAACCTGAGCGACGAGCACCGGGCCCTGCTCCGTCCGTGGTTCCTGCTCACCAACAAGCCGGTGCTGGCCATCGTCAATGTCGATGAGGAGCAACTCGACGACATCGAGTCGATCATCGCTCCCGTGGTCGCGGAGCTCGGAAAGATCGACCGCACCGACGACGGCTCCGAGGTCGGCAACGTCTTTGGCGCCTGCATCCAACTCGAAGCCGAAGCGTCGCAGCTCGACCCCGAAGACCGGGCGGAAATGCTCGACGCCCTCGGACTGGGTGAAGGAGCAGTTCCTCGCTTCATCCAGGCGGCGTACCACGTGCTCGGACTTCGTACGTTCCTCACCACCGGGCCGCAGGAGACTCGGGCATGGACCTTTCGGGTGGGGTCCACCGCCCCGGAATGCGCAGGCAAGATTCACTCCGATCTCCAGCGAGGCTTCATTCGCTCTGAGACCATCCGCTGGGACGAATTGGTCGAGATCGGCTCCTGGTCCAAGGCGAAGGAGATCGGCAAGGTGCGATCCGAGGGCAAGGACTACGTTGTGCAAGATGGCGACGTGGTCGACATTCGTTTCAACGTTTGAGAATCGCGGCGATGGCAACTGACCCCAACTTGGATGTCTCGGAGTGTTGGCTCGTTCGCGACGGGCGGGTGCTGGCATCGCTGGAGATTCCGCGCAATCGGCGGGCCAAGGCGAGGGGCCTTCTCGGGCGAGACGGCTTCGACGGCGCGATCCTCTTGCGGGGGGTGCGTTCGGTGCACTCGTTCGGCATGAAGTTCGATCTCGACATCGCCCTGCTCGACGAGCAGAACGTCGTGATCAAGACCCTTCGGTTGCACCGCAATCGGGTCTCGGCCCCGATCGTGCGGGCGCGCGCCGTGCTCGAAGCCGAGGCTGGAGCCTTTGGCGATTGGGAACTCAAGATCGGTGACGAACTCGAGATTCGGGAGTGACCAACGCCGGTTCTCCGGAGTCGGCAACACCGACCACACGTCGCCCCGGGTCGCTGGTGATCGTCGGGACACCAATCGGCAATCTGGGCGATATGTCGACCCGGGCGATCGAGGCGCTCACGACCGCCTCGATCATCGCCTGCGAAGACACTCGGCGCACGGGGAAACTGTGTTCGCTGCTGGGAATCGATCGTCCTCCCTTTCTGGTGCTCAACGAACATACCGAGGTCGCTCGCAGCGACTCGATCGTCGCCCGGATCACGGCCGGTGACACGGTGGCCCTGGTGTCCGACGCCGGCATGCCTGGCATCTCGGACCCGGGTGAGCGGTTGGTGCGAGCCGTCCTCGATGCTGGGCTTGCTGTCGATGTCGTGCCGGGACCGACCGCCATGACCACCGCGCTGGTGTTGAGCGGCCTCGCCACCGACCGATTCGTGTTCGAGGGCTTTCTTCCACGCAAGGGCGCCGAACGACGCAGGCGTCTGGCCGAGATCGCATCGGAGCAGCGAACGGTCGTGTTCTACGAGTCGCCCAAGCGCATCGCCGCAACCCTGGCCGATCTCGAGGCAAGTTGTGGACCGGCCCGATTGGTGTCGGTGGCCCGCGAGCTGACCAAGCTCCACGAGGAGGTGGTGCGTGGTCGCCTCGATGAGGTCGCGATCCGTTTCGCCGCCGAGGCATACAAAGGCGAGTTCGTCGTCGTGCTCGGTGGAGCGACCGTCGAAAGCGGGGAACGTACCGACGACGAGCTCGTCACCATGCTCCAAGCCGAGCGGGCCAGCGGAGCCAGCACCCGCGATGCGGTCGCGGCGGTCGTTGCTGCCACCGGCCTGCCAAAGCGCCGGATCTACACGCTCGCCACCACCATCTGACCCTCCTCCCCAAGCCCAAACTCATCGCGGCATGGCGGGCTAGCTTGGTTTGCCATGGGCTGGCCACGCGGTGACGAGGAGCACGAACAGCGGCGGACGGCGGCGCTCGAAACGCTGAACAACCCGAACCTGTCGGTCGTTGCCGCACCGATCCGGGCCATCAGAGCTGATGAGCCTGCCCGTTGGATCCAAAGCCAGATGGCACGATTCAGCGACGGCCCCGATCATCTCGAACGTCGAGCTGCGGTCGAACAGCTGCTCGCCACCATCCCGGTCGCACCGCTGCTGAATCACAACCGAGACGAGACCGAGGCCAGGTTGGCCGAGTTGGCCGACGGGTGGGCTGCCGAGAGACGGCTCGACGGCGGCGATGCCGCCTATGCCCGATGGCTCGAGTCCGGCGGAATGACCCTCGACGCCATGCCGTACTTCGCCCGTCGACGCCCGGTCACCTCGCTCCTGCAGTTCTTGCTCCCCGACATCGATGATGTCGAACCGCTGGTCGATGACGTGCGATCCCTCGTCGGGGCGCTCGCCCCGGGAGCAACACCGACGGTCGACGACAACCAGGCAGCCAGGCGATTGCTTGGTCATCTCGGCGACGATGCAAAAGGGCTGGCTGCCATCTCGATCGTGTTCCAGACACACGACGCAACCGCCGCGCTGATCGGCCAGGCGCTGGCCATCGACGAGCCCGCTTGCACGGCACGTGATCGGGTGACCTGGGCCGTGCTGCACGGCGCTCCTGTCACTCGGACGCTGCGATACCGACCCACCGAACGCCGGTTGGCGTCAGAGGTCGCCGAGGCGATCGTGGTGCCTCTCGATTCGATCGGTCCGCTGCCGCTCACGTTCGGCAGTGGCGTCCATGGGTGTCCCGGTCGCCATCTGGCGGTGCTGTTGGCCGAAGCAGTCATCGGCCCGTTCGTCGACCGCAACTGGCATCCTCTTGCCGACGCAGTGGTCTTCGAGGAACGGGCGAATCTGTCGCTTCCGGCAACACTGATCGGCCGACTCGAAACGTCTTGGCCATGAGAAGGAGTCTGAAATATGACCGACCGCCATCAACGCCTCGCCGACCTGCATGCGTCGGGGATCTTTCTGATCCCCAATGCCGGCGACGCAGCACAGGCGCTCATGCTCGAACTCGCCGGAGCGCGGGCCATCGCCACCAGCAGCGGTGCCCACGCGGCATCGCTCGGACGCGTCGATGCTGCGGGCGAGGTGAGTCGGAACGAGTGTGTCGAGCGCACCGCCCAGATCGTCGTGGCGACGTCGCTCCCGGTGTCGGTCGACGCCGAAGAGGGCTATGGCGCAACGCCGGAAGGTGTCGCCGAAACGATTCGCCTTCTGGCTGAAGCCGGAGCGTCGGGCGCAAGCATCGAAGACTGGACCGGTGACGCCGATCGAGGATTCTTCTCCCTCGACGAAGCGGTGGCACGAGTTGCCGCTGCTTGCGAGGCCGCTCGCTCGCTCGATCATCCATTCGCCATCACTGCTCGCACCGAGGCGTTCCTCCACCCCGGTGTGTTTCCCGGTCAGGTGACACTTGCATCGGTGATCGAGCGTCTGAACCGCTTCGCCTCGGTCGGTGCCGACTGTCTGTACGCACCGGGCGACAACCGGCTCTCGACTCTGCAGCGGATCGTGGATGAGACCGGAGTCGCCGTGAATGCACTGGTGCCGATGCAGTCGTCGCTGACGATGAAC
>RCMY010003275.1_pt1 | contig 14393 bp, 15 predicted proteins | sample 2041341 | NCBI WGS metagenome assembly RCMY01 (sample SAMN09708234, study PRJNA481090) | Marine sediment metagenome, whole genome shotgun sequencing project.
GTGGGCCGGGCGGCCCCCGCCTGCCATACCGGCCAGACCAGCTGCTTCTATCGCAAGATTGTTTCCGGCAAGCTGGAGCCGGTTACATGAGGTTAGCCGTTCCGCTGCTCTTGACGATTGCTCTGGCGGGCTGCGACCTTGGGGACTCTGCTACCGAGGAGCCCGCTGCAAAAATTTCGTCGCTGGAACAGGCCGCGATTGACGCCGGTGTCATACCCGACGTCCGCAAGGTCACGCTCTCTGGCGCATTTGAACGGAAAAGCGATTTGGGAACCGACAGTTTCTGCGCGGTTGGCAATGATGAAAATGGCTATCAGGTCGGGATGATCGCGGTGTTCGGACCGGATAGCAAATGCGAGGGAATGGGCGAAGCCGAACGTGATGGCGAAAATGTACGCATCACCCTTAACAGCGGAGAAAAATGCAGCTTTACCGCCCGTTTCGACGGCGTTGAGTTGAACTTGCCGGGGGCCATGCCGAAAAGCTGCGCGAGCTATTGCAGCCCGCGTGCCGGTTTCAACGGGGTCAGCTTTTATCTGATCGGGGAGGGTGATGCTGTTGCCCGTTCTACCAGCGGCCGCGATTTCGATAATCTGTGCCCCGCTCCCTAGTCTTGACGTTTACGTTAGCGTAAGCTATGAAGGTTGCATGTCGCAATCGCTAAACCACGCTGAAATTGACACCCCCGACCTGCAAAACCGGGAGGCCTATACCATATCCGACTTGTCGGAAGAATTTGGTGTCACCGCCCGGGCCTTGCGTTTTTATGAAGATGAAGGGCTGATCGCTCCGAACCGCAAGGGACTGTCGCGCATCTATACCAAACGTGACCGGGCGCGCCTCGCCTGGATCATGCGCGCAAAAAATGTCGGTTTCAGCCTGATTGAAATTCGCGAGATGATCGACCTTTATGATGTTGGTGACGGCCGCAAGACACAAATGCAGGTTACCGTCGAGAAATGTCAGGAAAAGGTCGATACGCTGAAGAAGCAGCGCGCCGACATCGACAGTTCGATCAAGGAACTGACCGGCTTTATCAAGACTGTGCAGGACGCCATGGCGGACGCAAAAGCGCAGCATCAATAGAGGATTAACGCCGGTACCATCCGGTTGCCCCATTTGAGTAGAAAGTTATATATCATGCCTAGTTATACCGCACCGATCGGCGAAGTCCGGTTCATTCTCAACGAAGTTCTCAATCTCGAAACATATGCGAACGTCCCCGGCTTTGAAAATGCGACACCGGAAATGGTCGACGCAATTCTCACCGAGGCTGGAAAATTTTCAACGGAAGTGCTCCATCCGCTGAACCAATCGGGCGATGAAGAAGGTTGCACCCGCCACGAAGATGGCTCGGTAACGACGCCAAAGGGGTTCAAGGAAGCCTATCAGCAACTGACCGACGGCGGCTGGACGACCTTGTCCTCGCCAGAAGAATTTGGTGGTCAGGGATTGCCGCGTGTGGTCGGCAATGCGGTCATGGAGTTCATGGTTTCGGCCAATCAGGCGCTGGAAATGTACACCGGCCTGACCCAGGGCGCGATTGCTTCGATCCTCACAGAAGGTAGCGAAGAGCAAAAGAAGGTCTACGCCACCCAGATGATTTCGGGCAAATGGACCGGAACAATGAATCTCACCGAAGCGCATTGCGGTACCGATCTGGGTCTGATCCGCACCAAGGCGGAACCAATAGCGGGCGGCTATTCAATCACTGGCCAGAAGATTTTCATCTCGGCCGGCGAGCATGATATGGCTGAAAACATCATTCATCTCGTACTGGCAAAAACCCCGGGTGCTCCAGACAGCTCCAAAGGTATCTCGCTCTTCATTGTTCCCAAGTTTCTGGTCAATGAAGATGGATCGCTGGGCGAGCGCAACGGCGTAAGCTGTGGCTCGATCGAAGAGAAAATGGGCATTCACGGCAATGCGACTTGTGTGATGAACTATGACGGCGCGACCGGCTATATGGTCGGCGAAGAAAACAAAGGCCTGCGCGCCATGTTCATCATGATGAACGCGGCGCGACTGGGCGTCGGTTTGCAGGGCCTCGCCCAGGGCGAAATCGCTTATCAAAATGCGGTCGTTTATGCCGGTGACCGTCGTCAGGGCAGGGCGCTGACCGGAGCACAGGATCCGGAAGAAAAAGCGGATACGTTGTTCGTTCACCCCGACGTTCGCCGGATGCTGATGGACGGCAAGGCGTTTACTGAATCGATGCGCGCATTGGTTCTCTGGGGCGCGTTGCAGGTCGATCTCGCAGACAAGGCCGAAACCGAGGAAGAGCGCGAACTGGCCAATGACCTCGTCAGCCTGCTGACCCCAGTGGTCAAAGGTTACGGAACCTATATGGGCTATCAGATCGCCACGGAATCGCAGCAGGTATATGGCGGACACGGCTATATCCGGGAATGGGGCATGGAACAGTTCGTGCGCGATGCGCGGATTGCGATGATCTATGAAGGCACCAACGGCATCCAGGCGATGGATCTTGTCGGGCGCAAGCTTGGCTACAAGGGTGGCCGTGCGGTGCAGGCCTTTTTCAAAGTGGTGGCCGACGAGATTGCCGAAGCCAAGAAGCACGAGAAACTCTCCGGATTTGCCGGAGCGCTGGAAAAGGCCAATGGCGAACTCCAGGCGGCAACAATGTGGTTCATGCAGCACGGCATGACCAACCCGAACAATGCTGGTGCCGGCGCTTATCATTATATGCACATGATGGGCATAATCTCCCTCGGACTGATGTGGTTGCGGATGAGCAAGGCGGCTCAGGCGGCACTGGATGCGGGCACCGATAATCCGAAATATTACGAAGCCAAACTGGTGACCGCGCAATATTTTGCCGAGCGTTTCCTGCCCGATGCCGGATCGCTTCGCCGCAAGATCGAAGGCGGTAGCGAATCGATCATGGCGCTGGATCCTGAAATGTTCGGGGTTGCCTGATCGGTTCGATCAAGCGGCTTCATTCTGCTCCGCTTGCTTATAGGCTTCTTCCCATTTGACCAGGTTTTGCCGGGCATCCTGCACAAAGGGTGACCGGCGAATGCCCCATATGGCCAGATCGTTGGCAAGTCTGCCGAGCAAACGCATCGGGCGCTTTACCTGTATCAACAGGATGACCCGCCGCTGATCAGTCCGGTTGTGCACTTCGTGATACTGGCTATCATCGAAGACCAGCCATTTGCCTTTTTCCCAGAAGCAGTTGGTCACTTCTACCTGCATCGTGCAATCCTCCGGCTTATCGGGAATGATCAATCCCAGATGGCAGGTAACCAGACCACGAGTGACACCGCGATGGCGGGGGATGACGGCTCCGGGTTCGAGAATCGAAAAGAATGCCGAATTGAGATCGGGAATCCGGCGGACCAGTTCCGCCGTGACCGGTGCACGCGCGCAGTTTTCCGGAACTTCATAGCCATAGCCGACCAGAAAGAACGAGCGCCAGTTGCCATCGCCGGCAATCCTTGCATGGTCGGGTGAAATATCGTTGAGCGGCGGCACAGCATCGCGGTGACGCAAAATAGAATCGGCTTCCTGCGCGATTGCTTGGCAGTTTTCGCTCAAGCGACTGGTCCACGGAAATGCGCTGGCCTGAAGAATCGGCCCATTCGGAATTTTAGACTGGGCCGCCGATATTCTGTTCATCGCCCCGCGCAGGCGTTTACCAAGCTTGATAATCAATGGCCGGCTATTTGTTCCCACCGCCGCCGAGGCTGTTTCCTGAACCTTCTTCCTGGACATGGCTGACAACCTTTCCGTTGAACTGCCCCGGACCCGTTCTTGCGATTATAGCGGAGAATGTGACCATTTTTCGACAAACTGATGCCGACAATCTGTCAAAGACCACATCAATGGCGGGGTCCGGTGAAGAGTGCATATTTGCCGACAGGCTGCAGAAATCAGCCGTTTAGCGCCACTTTAAACCATGTGGTCGAAGGCCGCTGGACCCGAGATCAGAAATCCGCCAGCAAGCGGGTGACAGGGGAATGATATGCATAAGGAGTATATGCAATGCATTCCAATACAGCCTCAAATCGCCTTCGCCGGATGGTGCCCTATCTGATTACCGCGTCCTTGGGACTATCGGTGGCAGCGAGTGCCGCAGAGCCAGAATCTTCGGATGAGGTGCAGAGCGAAATCCCGGCTCCGACCATAGACACAGATGGTGATGGCATCATGGACGCCTGGGATCGTAGCGGTGATGGTCAGCCGGACGCCTGGGATGCCGATGGCGATGGCCAGCCCGATGCGCTCGACAATGATGGTGATGGCAAGCCTGACTAAGTCAGATATTCGACAATTTGTGAAACACCGGGCCGATGCTGGTCCGGTGTTTTACTGATATTGGCCTGGTGTTTTATTGGTTTCGAACACTTCTTCAAACATGCTGAGCATCGCTGCCTTGCTTTGACGGTCTGCCGATGCGTCATATTTGACCGAGTCCATCGACCTCGAACTGCTGTTGATATCGGTAAAACCGTGGAGCACGCCGGAATATATGTGCACGTGACAATCGGCGCCGGAAAAATCCATTTCTTCCTGAAATGAACGAACCTGTTTCGGCGGTACCAGTGGATCGGCGCGGCCCTGAAACACCAGAATCCGGCTTTTTATCATCCCGCGCTTGGCTGGCAAAGGCGTCGCCAGCAAGCCGTGAAAACTGACCACTATCGCGATATCCTCGCCACCGCGGGCCATTTCCAGGACAATTTCGCCGCCCATGCCATAACCAATTGCTCCGATGCGGTGATTGCCGAGCTTGGACCGTTCGCGCAATTGAGCGAGCGCGCAGCGGGACCGTTCGCGGTAATATTCGGCATCCGCGCGCAATTCGTTCGCCAGCGTGCGTGCTTCGCGCATGTCTTCGATCGCGCCCTTTCCATAAAGGTCACAGACCATCGCGCTATAGCCCAATGAGGCAAGCCATCTGGCGCGATCCTGCATCTGCTTCGTCGGTCCGACGATGGTCGGGACGATCAAAATCGCTCCGCGCGGATAACGGCTGGGTTGAGCCATATATCCGGCCAATTCTACATCACCATGCCGATAGGTGAACTGCTGGACTTCGATGGAGCTCATTCTTCGGGCAGAAACTCTGGGACGGACAAATAACGTTCACCGGTGTCATAATTGAAACCGAGGACTTTTGCACCACTGCCGAGTTCGGGCAGCTTCTGTGCAATGGCTGCCAAGGTGGCCCCCGATGATATGCCAACCAGCATGCCTTCTTCCTTTGCCGCTCTCAGAGCCATCGCCTTGGCATCGCTTGGCTCGACCTTGATCGCTCCGTCGATGCTCTGGGTGTGCAAGTTGCCGGGGATGAAGCCGGCGCCAATGCCCTGGATCGGGTGCGGACCCGGTTGGCCGCCGCTGATCACCGGTGAGGATGACGGTTCGACCGCATAGACTTTCAAATGGCTCCAATGTTGTTTCAGTACTTCTGCAACGCCGGTGATATGACCGCCGGTGCCGACACCGGTGATGATCGCGTCGAGCGGGTTATCTTTAAAGTCGTTGAGAATTTCGATGGCGGTGGTGCGTTTGTGCACCTCAAAATTGGCGGGATTTTCGAACTGCTGCGGCATCCAGGCGCCGGGCGTCTGGTCGATCAGTTCCTGCGCCCGCTCGATCGCGCCCTTCATGCCTTTTTCTTTCGGGCTCAGGTCAAAACTCGCGCCATAAGCCAGCATCAGGCGGCGGCGTTCGAGCGACATCGACTCGGGCATCACCAAGATCAGATTATAACCTTTGACCGCGGCAACCATGGCCAGTCCGACACCGGTATTGCCCGATGTCGGCTCGATGATCGTGCCGCCGGGTTTGAGCGCGCCGGATTTCTCTGCATCCTCGATCATCGCGAGGCCAATCCGGTCCTTGATCGATCCGCCCGGGTTGGAGCGTTCCGACTTGATCCATACATTGGCGTCGCCGAACAGGCGCTGCATCTTGATATGCGGCGTATTTCCGATGGTTTCGAGAATATTATTTGCAATCATTATCCTGCACTCCTGGTTATTTTTTCATTCCTGCCGCCGCTTCCGTTTCCAGATCTTCCGGCGGATCAAATGTTTTGGCAGCGCCCAATTGGGGAAACAGGCGCGACCAGAGTCCGGTCACCACTATAGCACCGGCTCCGCCCGCGACAATGGCCGCTATTGGTCCGACAAGAACGGCAAGCCCGCCTGACAGAGCATCGCCGAGTTCGTTTGATGCGCTGATCGTCATCTGGCTGACCGCACCGACCCGTCCGCGCTTGGCATCAGGTGTATGCAACTGGATCAGCGAGCTGCGGACATAGACCCCGAACATGTCGGCGGCACCGCAAATTCCGAGGCAGGCCATGGAGAGATATAGATTGGTGCTGAGGCCAAAGCCGATTGTGCCCAGCCCGAATACAGCCATCGCGCCGAGCATGCTGTTACCGACATTCTTGCTCAGCGGAGCAAAGGAGAAGATCAGGGCTACAATCACCGCGCCGACCGCTGGCGAGGCAGCAAGCAGCGACAGGCCGATTTCACCGGCGTGCAATATGTCCTTGGCAAATACCGGGATCATGGCGGTTGCGCCGGCGAGGAACATGACCAAGAGATCGAGCGTGATTGCGCCGAGCACCAGCTTGTTGGTCCAGACATAGGACATGCCGTCGCCGACCTGCTGGAGCGGGCTTTTGGTTTTATCAGCCGCAGCGCGCGGTACCGGGCCAATCAGAAAAATCGCCAGCGTCGCCAGCGTATAAAGCGCCGCGCAGACAAAATAGGGCAGGGCTGCATCGACCTTGTAAAGCGGACCGGCCATGCCGGGGCCCGCTATCACACCGACCTGCCAGGCGATGGTCGACAGCGCGATGGCGCGGGGAAGCGATGCTTTGGGAACCAGATTGGGTGCTAGCGAGGTAATCGCCGGTCCGAGAAACGCCCGGCAAATGCCGAGCAGTACGGCGATGATATAGATGGTCCAAAGCGTAATCCCGTCGGAAGCGGTCAACATTCCCAGAGCCAGCGCAATCAACGCCTGCGCCGCGAGCACGATGCGCGCGATCCAGCGCCGATCCATATGGTCGGCAACCCATCCGACCAGTGGTGTCAGGATGAAAAGCGGGATGAACTGGAGCAGCCCGAGCAGGCCCAATATGCCAGCCGATGCGCTGATTCCCATATCGACGCGGGCCAGATTATAGGCTTGCCAGCCGAGGATCAGCATCATCGCATAAAGCGCGAACATCGATGCCAGGCGCGAGAACCACAAATAGCGATAATTGGCTATGGTGAAGGGATGTGGTGCGGTGCTGATCACAGGGTGACTGCTAGCGATTCCCGTAACTTGCTGCAATCAATTCGTGCTCCGGGCGAAGAATTTGGCGGAATGCGGTTGGTCGATAAACGCTGGCCAAGGCACCGGGGCCTATGCCATTCGATACCCACGGAAGAGCAGAACGAAAAATTCCCCGGGGAGATGAAAATGAAGATGCGAAATTTGATGCTGGCGGTATCGCTGGCTGCCTTGACGGTGAGCGGATGCAAAAAGATCGAGGATGAGCCGGTTGCTGCGATGGAGATCGACGAGGCAAGCGCCTGGGGCAGCTATCTCGCGAGCTTTCTCGATGGTTATTTCCCGATCAATCCGAATTTCGCCGTCTATCAGGGCAAGCATGAATTTGACGGCCAGCTCCCCGACTGGAGCGCCGAAGGCCTCAAAAAGGCAATCGATATCCGCACAAAAGCGATAGCGGACGCGCAAGCAATTGATGCCGCTGACTTGAGCGAGGCCGAAAAATTTGAACGGGACTATCTGGTCAATGAGATGGAGGGCGAGCTTTTCTGGCTGGAAACTGCTGACTCACCGCACAAGAATCCTGCTTATTATGTCGGAGCGCTGGACCCCAATGTCTATATCGCTCGGCCCTATGCCGATGCGACAACCCGGATGAAGGCATTTATCAAATATGCCAATGCCGTTCCGGCGGCCGCCGCGCAGATCAAGGATAATCTCAAGCTGCCGCTGCCCGAAACCTATCTCAAATTTGGTCAGGCCGGCTTTGGCGGTTTTGCCGACTATTTCACCGGTGACGCCAAGGCCGCCTTTGCCGAGGTCAAAGATTCCGAGCTCCAGCGGCAATTTGACGTTGCAGCGGCAGCGGCTGCGGCGGCGATGAAGGATCTGGCCGGTTATATCGGATCGGTTCCGGCGACCAAGGACGGCTATGCTCTGGGGGCTGAGAAATTTGCCGCGATGGTCAGCAAGACCGAAGGTGTCAATGTCTCGCTCGACGAGCTGGAGGCCATCGGACAGGCAGATCTCAAGCGCAATCAGGCGGCTCTGGCGAAGGCTTGCGGTGCCTTTGCTCCGGGCGCGAGTATTGTCGACTGTTTTGCGAAAATGGCGGCGAACAAGCCTGAGAACGGACCGGTGCAGGAAGCCCGCGATCAATTGCCGCCCTTGCGCGCATTTCTGATCGAGAAAGATCTGGTGAGCATTCCCGGCACCGAAGTCGCCCAGGTCGAGGAATCACCGCCCTATAACCGGCAGAATAGCGCTTATATCGACATTCCGGGGCCATATGAAAAAGGCCTGCCGAGCGTCTATTATATCTCGCCGCCGGACCCATCGTGGGACGAGGCCACTCGCGCCGCCTATATTCCCGGTAAGATGGACCTGCTTGGCACCTCTATCCACGAAGTATGGCCGGGTCATTTCCTGAATTTCCTCCACGCCAATCGCGCAAAATCGATCTTCGGAAAATTGTTCGTCGGCTATGCCTTTGCCGAGGGATGGGCGCATTATACCGAAGAGATGATGGTCGAAGCCGGTCTGCATGACGGTGACCCGGAAACCAAAATCGGTCAGCTGTCCAACGCTCTGCTCCGCAACTGCCGCTATCTGTCGGCAATCGGTCTGCACGCACGGGGAATGACCGTGGCGGAGAGCCTCAAGATGTTCCAGACCCAATGCTATCAGGATCTCGGCAATTCCACCCAGCAGGCTGCGCGCGGCACTTATGATCCGGCCTATCTCAATTACACGATGGGCAAATTGATGATCCGCAAATTGCGCGAAGACTGGACCAGTGCCAATTTTGCCGAGCAGAAAGCCGGTGAAAATGGCGCGACCGCTGGCTGGAAGGAATTTCACGACGAGTTCCTCAGCTATGGTGGCCCGCCCATTCCGATGGTGCGCAAGGCGATGATGAAGGAAGCCGAAGCCAAGGCGGTTTTCTAGCAGCAATTGCGAAAAGGGGCGCCTGCCAGCGCAGGTGGCCCATGCCGCCCGTTAAGGCTGCTCTTTAACATTCCTGTCGCCGTCGTGCCGCTGCGGGACGGCCCGAAAATCGGCGATTTCTCTGCGCCAATCCATGGTAAATACTCTCTTAACGAATGGAGTATTGGTGATGGTCGAGAAAATCGCATATCGGGTGAGCGCATTGGTTTTGCTGATGTCTGCTCTGGCGATTGTCGCGCTGCTGGTGATGGGACTAACTCGGGCCGCCGCCGATTCCACCCGCCCGATTGCTCCACTGTCAGCGCCGATCGTTGCCGAACAACCGGCCCTTGATCCCCTCGCGGAAGAAGCCGCCGTTTTTACGCCAATCTCTTCCGGATCTGCCGAAACATCGACCAATCAACCCACCAGCGACAAATTCGTGGTCAAACGCATCCTCGAGATCGACGAGCCCTTTGTGCACGGCTATTATAAATGGGATGATGAAGGCGTGCCGGAAGGCGAGCTGGTGGTCACCGTCGATCTCAAGGCCGAAAGCATTTCGGTGTTTCGCGGGGGCTATGAAATCGGCGCGGCGGTGATCACCTTTGGTGACTCGCTCAAGCCCACGCCGACCGGCGTCTTCCCGATCACCCAGAAGAGCAAGGACCATGTCTCCAACATCTATGGCTCGCCAATGCCCTATATGCTGCGGCTGACCAATGACGGCGTCGCGATCCATGCGACGGATGTCAAATGGGGTTGGGGCACACGCGGCTGTATCGGCGTACCGCTCGAATTTGCGCGGCTCTTGTTCCAACAGGCCAGCCTCGGCGACCGGGTGATCGTGACTGACGGCAAGATGATGGGTGTGGGCGACTCCATTTTGTGAGTTTGGCGTGGCCTGCTTGCGCTGATATAATATCGTCCGGTCGGCTGGCCGGGATCTAATTTAGGCAAGAAGCGCGAAAGCCTTACAAAAGCCCTCCTACTTCCCTATATAGAGAGCAGGCTCTCGTGATTGCCAATCTGCAGTCCCGACCGGCATTGCCTCTTCACGCTCAGAAATGATTCTGATCGGCTTTCCTGAGGCAGGACATCATTCGCAGTACTATCGTTTGAATTTGTTCGCCGACAGTCGATCCGGTCGGTCGCCTCTTTGAGGTGAACCTGCTGGCTGCCGCCTGAAAATCATCCTGGAAGGAAATATCATGGCCAAATCACAAAAGAAATCCAATCGTGAAGTCCGCAAGCCCAAAGCCGAGAAGAAAAAGACAAATGCGTCCAACCCTTCGGCCAAGTCAGGCATTGTTGCGGGCCTTGAAAATATGAAAAGCAATCGCGGGTCATAGCGCGAAAAAATAGGACTAAAAAGATGCGCGTTAAAGCCGCTACATGTCGTGAACAAGAAGCGCGGCAACTCGATCTTGCTGCCAATGATCCGTTGGAAAGCCGCCGCAAAGTCGCTGCGGCTGCCGCCAAGGCGTGGGGTCTCGAAGCGATCCAGGCCGAAAAACGCGAAGCCGGCCACCTGAGCCCGCGCGATAAGCTTGACGCGGAAATCGCGTCTGAATTTGCCGAAGAAGATGAAGCGGACGCGCTGGAGGACGAGGCCTGATATGGAGCTTCGACTGATAATCGCTTATAGTCTGATCGCGCTGATGGTTGTCGGCCTCAGCACGGTCGTTGTTGTTGTATGGAAGAAAAACAAAGATAAACGCGGAGGATATTGAGGGAGGTTCGATTGGCAATTCAAACTGCCATCTGCCGCTTATCCACCTTGCTATCCTCCCATGAACAGGTGGTGCGAGATGAACTCCGTTCGTGGTGAGCTTGTCGAACCGCCTCTCTGTTTGTTAGACGTCCTCCGACAAGCTCAGGACGAACGGACTATTTGGTTCAGGATCGCGATCAACGCGAACGGTAGCCCTCAAGCCACCTCCACAAACGAATCCAACACCCTTTTGTCGCCCGACTTCTCGAACGCGATTTCCAGCTTGTTGCCTTCTTTCACCTTCACTTCACCATAGCCGAATTTTGTGTGGAAGACGCGCATGCCGACCTTCACGTCGTCGCGGCCCTTGTTGCCTAGGGAAACGGCGCTGCGGCGGGCTTCTTTTATGACGCGGGGGTTTTTATCAAAGTTCGACGATGCTGCGCGCTGCCAGCCGGGGCCGCGTTTGCCGGCTCTGGTGGCGTTGGCCGCAGCGAGATGGGAGAAGGGATCGCTATTCTCGCTCCAGTTGGCGCGCCACAGGCTTTCGCCGCCGCTCATGCTGCTTTCCTGTTCGACATGGTCTTCGGGCAATTCGGCGATGAACCGCGAGGGTATCGCGCTGTTCCACTGGCCGTAGATCCGCCGGTTGGCGGCGTGGAAAATGGTGCATTTCTTGCGGGCGCGGGTGATCGCGACATAGGCGAGGCGGCGTTCTTCCTCGAGGCTGGCATTGCCACCTTCGTCAAGGCTGCGCTGCGAAGGGAACACGCCTTCCTCCCAGCCGGCGCAAAATATATATTCATATTCCAGGCCTTTGGCACCGTGCATCGTCAATATAGTGACCTTGGCCTCGTCGTCGCGCGCGTCATTGTCCATGACGAGGCTGACATGTTCGAGAAATTCGCCAAGCGTTTCATATTCTTCCATCGCGCGCGCGAGTTCGGTCAGGTTTTCCAGACGGCCGGTGGCTTCGGTCGAGCGGTCGGCCTGCAGCATTGTCGTATAGCCGCATTCATCGAGCACGATCCGGGTTAGCTCGGCGTGATCGGTGACGCTCGCCAGTTCGCGCCAGCGCCCGAAATTGCGCATCAGTTCAAGCAACGTGCTGCGAGCGCGGGTGGGCAGTTCGTCGGTATCGCAAATGCTGAGCGCAGCAGCGGCCATCGATATGCCTTGTGCGCGGGCGAGGCGATGGACTTTTTCCACAGTTTTATCCCCGAGGCCGCGCTTGGGCATATTCACGATCCGCTCGAAGGCGAGATCGTCGGCGGGTTGGGCGATCACCCGCAGATAGGCGAGCGCATCGCGGATTTCCTGGCGCTCGTAAAAGCGGAATCCGCCGACAATCTTGTACGGCATGCCGATCGAGATGAAACGGTCCTCGAATTCGCGGGTCTGGAACTGGGCGCGGACGAGGATCGCGACATCGTTCAGCGATGCCTGTTTGATCTGTTGCAGCGCTTCGATTTCGTCACCGGCGCGGCGGGCTTCTTCCGGACCATCCCAGACGCCGATGACCTGCACCTTGTCGCCTTCGGTTTCTTCGGTCCACAGGGTTTTTCCGAGGCGACCCGAGTTGTGGTTGATCAGCCCGGATGCGGCGGCCAGAATATGCGGGGTGGAGCGGTAATTCTGCTCCAGCTTGATCACCTTGGCCTCGGGGAAATCCTTCTCGAAGCGCAGGATATTGGCGACTTCCGCGCCTCGCCACGAATAGATCGACTGGTCATCATCGCCGACGCAGCAGATATTCTGGTGGCTCTGGGCGAGCAGCCGCAGCCACAGATATTGCGAGCTATTGGTGTCCTGATATTCGTCGACGAGAATATATTTGAACCGCTCCTGATAGCGCTTCAAAATCTGCCGGTCGGTCTTCAACAGGTTGAGAATGTGGAGCAGTAGATCACCAAAGTCGCAGGCGTTGAGCGCCTTGAGTCGCGCCTGATAGGCGGCGTAAAATTCTTGCCCGCGGCCATTGGCGTAACGTTCATTTTCACTGGCGTCGAGATCCTGCGGATTGAGCCCTCGGTTCTTCCACTGGTCGATCAGACCGGCGAGCATGCGCGGCGGCCAGCGTTTCTCGTCAATCTCTGCCGCGCGGATCAGTTGCTTGAGCAGTCTCAGCTGGTCATCGGTATCGAGAATGGTGAAATTGCTCTGCAGACCGACCAGTTCGGCATGACGGCGCAGCATTTTTGCGCCGATGCTGTGGAAGGTACCGAGCCATGGCATGCCTTCAAAGCTCTCGCCGACGATTGTGCCGATCCGCTCCTTCATCTCACGAGCGGCCTTGTTGGTGAAGGTCACCGCGAGAATCTCGCTGGGCCAGGCTTTGCGCGAAAACACGATATGCGCCAGCCGGCGGGTGAGGGCAGCGGTCTTGCCGGTGCCAGCGCCGGCCAGTACCAGGACGGGGCCCTCGGTCGTGAGCACGGCTTCGCGCTGCGGCGCGTTCAATCCTTTCACATAAGGCGGATCGGATTCTTGCGGATGTTTGACAGGTTCGGACACGCGTGAACAGTTAGGGAACATCGGCGACGGCGGCAAGTGGATTAGGGCCTGTTCGGGAACTTTTCCCGATCCGGATCATTGTAACATAACCGGATCCACCGAGAATGAAGGAGATTGAAATGAGCAAGCGATTGATATGGACCGCTATTGCGGCAACCGGATTGATGATCGGCAACGCGGCCAATGCAAATCAGCCTGAAGACGGCGCACCGGCCACGAAACCCGTGGCCGCAAAGGACGGCAAAACCGTGACGGTTGACGGAAAAGAGGTCGCTGTCTGCACAAATGATGTGCTGGACAGTTGCATCAACCCGCGCGAGGCCGGCCTGAACTGGGGCAATCGGGCGCTGGATTACTGGCCCGGAAAGCCCGCCAGTGACAAGAGCCCTGCAACCGAAGAGCTGCCAGCCGCTGATGGTGATGCTCCGATCGACGAATAGCCTATAATATCCGGCGGGGGAGCCAATGATGCGCCCCCGCCTCTATTCATACCCCTGAACCAAAGGACAGGTTGATAAATATGTTGCAACGCACCATTTGTTAACTAATGGACGTCAAAGCATCCCCCACGGAGTATGAAATGAGCAAGAGACTGACCGCAAGCGCAATTGTCGCTACCCTGTTGATGGCCGCTACGAGCTTTTACAGCGTCGCGCAGCAAAGCCATGTTGAAACAGCATCAATGACCGTCCTGATGGGCGGCTAAATGCCTTCCGGGCGCAGGAGATGAATCCGCGCCTTGCTGCTGTTACGTACAGTATCCAGACTATATCCCTTTACGACTACATCCTCGTTCCGGCTGGTTTCAATCGCGATCCAGCTTGAAGGCGCGAACCAGCCGTGGCGCCCGAGTTTGTCCAACGCCACCGCGCCAGCGCCGGATTCATAAGGCGGGTCCATCAATATAAGATCATAAGGCTTTCTGGCCTGACCGAGATGCAGAACCGAACCGATCCGGACATCGGCGTCGGCG
>RCMY010003278.1_pt1 | contig 14384 bp, 14 predicted proteins | sample 2041341 | NCBI WGS metagenome assembly RCMY01 (sample SAMN09708234, study PRJNA481090) | Marine sediment metagenome, whole genome shotgun sequencing project.
TGTTTATGTCCATAGGCGAAGAAGCTTCTCTTGAGCTGCTTCGTCGATACGCCCGCTTCCAGTAACTGCGCCTGTGCCACCAGCCAGCCTGAGTTGGACAGTCGGTCGGCATAAGCCAACACCTTGTTGCGAAGATCCAGCCAACCCGTAATCGATGATCCTTGCGGGCGAATCAGATACGACTGGTACGTCGGAGTGTCTTGATAGAGTGGCACTGCCAACAGGGAAAGCCTTGATTCGTACTCAATGTAGGGATAGCCGCACAGCCACGCCACGTCTATCTGCCGCTGGAGCAACATGTCCAGAACAAGCTGGTACTCGGTTCGGGCAACGAAGGTGACGGTCCCGCCAATGCTTTGTCCAAGATAGGTCGCCCACCGGGTAAGAAAGGCCGCTTGATCAGCAAGAATCACTGGTGTCAGACCAATTTTCAACTCTATCCTGGCCGCACGCGCGATGGCTGGCGCCGCTAGCACGAGTCCTGTCTGAACAAACTGTCGTCGGGTTGGATTCATCAGTCGGTGGTTACGTTAAGGTAACAACAAGGGGTGTAAACAGGTTACCAAACGCAGACATAGAATGGAAATTATATTTCAACCTGTTGATATATATAGCTATTTATTGTGGTACGCAGATTGCGATAACTGTTTCTGATCAACAGGATCAGTCACTGGATTAGCACCATGAAATCATCACCCATCAGCCGTCGAGCGTTTCTTAAATCCGGCACCAGTGCCGCTGTGGCGGGTACGGTGGGCGTTGGATTGAATTCGACGGCGGTCCACGCCGACTCGGCAAGCTTTGCCACGACGCTGGATTACCCGGCGAGCGATGTTGGCAAGGCTGCGGACATGCTCGTGAGTGAACCGATGACATTCAGCTACCCCGACGCAAGATCTCCTTGTATGGCGATAAAGATGGGATCACCCGTTCCTGGTGGTGTGGGTCCGGAACAAGACATCGTCGCCTACAGCATCCTGTGTACACACATGGGTTGCCCAGTCGCCTATGACGGCGACAACAAAGTGTTCAAATGCAATTGCCACTTCTCGATGTTTGATGCTGAGAAAGGGGGGCAGATGGTCAGCGGGCAAGCCACCGAAGACCTACCTCGAGTGCTACTGGAATACAACGCAGATAGCGATACCGTAAGAGCCGTCGGAATTGACGGGCTTATCTACGGCCGTCAAGCCAACATCCTTTGAAGCGGAGCTGCGATTATGTCAACCAAACAGAATGATCGAATAGCGCTACCGCCAGCGGATGCGCAAACCACCAACATGACCTGCCACTTCTGCATCGTTGGCTGTGGCTATAAGGTCCACAAATGGGAGGCCCACCGTGAAGGGGGGCGCGCCGCTGATCAGAACGCGCTTGGGGTGGATTTCACCACTCAGGTGCCGCCGTTGCAGCTCACCATGACGCGGGCGATGACGAACACAATCACGGACAAGGCCGGGAAACGATGGAACGTGATGATAACGCCTGACAAGGAGTGCGTTGTCAATTCAGGGTTATCGTCCACACGCGGCGGCAAGATGGCCTCCTATCTGTATTCGAGTGATGGCTTGGGAAAAGAGCGACTGAAAAACCCGCGCTTGTTTCACGGTGACCAATGGCTGGATACCGGCTGGGACAACGCTCTGGCACTCTACGCCGGGTTATCCAAGAAGATCCTGGACAATGACGGTCCCGAGGGACTGATGTTCGATTGCTTTGATCACGGTGGCGCGGGCGGTGGCTTTGAGAATACCTGGGGCACCGGCAAACTGATGTTCAGTGCCTTGCAAACGCCCATGGTAAGGATCCACAACCGGCCTGCTTATAACTCGGAGTGCCATGCCACTCGAGACATGGGCGTTGGCGAACTCAACAACAGTTATGAGGACGCGCAGCTGGCGGATTGCATCCTGGCCACTGGCTGTAATCCGTATGAAACCCAGAGTAACTATTTCCTGAACCATTGGGTGCCCAACCTGAATGGTCAAACGGTGAGTAAAAAACAGCAACGTTTCCCGGATGAAACCGCTGCCGCCGCCAAAGTGATCATTGTCGACCCACGTCGTTCGGCCACCGTATCGATCTGCGAGCAGATCGCCGGTGTCGACAATGTCCTGCACCTGGATATTGAACCCGGCTCGGATACCGCGCTTTTCAATACACTATTGACCTACGTCGTCGACCAGAGCTGGCACGACCAAGGGTTCATCGACCAGTACACCCAGGGATTTGATGAGGCGATGGCCACCAATCGTATGTCCCTGGAAGAGGGTTCTGCAGCAACAGGCATTGCGGTGGAGCAGCTGGTCAAGGCGGCTGAGTGGGCCTATAAGCCAAAGGAGAGCGGTCATCGACCCCGAACGTTCCATCCGTATGAAAAAGGCATTATCTGGGGTAACGACAATTACGTTATTCAAAGTGCGTTGGTCAGTCTGACACTGGCAACCCACAACGTGGGTCGGCGAGGCACCGGTGTCTGTCGCATGGGTGGTCATCAGGAAGGCTATACGCGGCCACCTTACCCGGGGGATAGCAAGATTTATATCGATCAGGAACTGATTGCTGGCAAAGGATTGATGTACACCTTGTGGGGCACCAATCCCTTCCAGACGACACTGAATGCCGAACAGCATCGCATGGCCTTGCGAAAGCGAGCCAATATCGTGCATGAAGCGATCGCCCAGGCCAAGGGTGTCAGTACCGAGGAGCTGATCGATGTCATCTACAATGCGTGCAAGAACAACGGTGGGTTGTTCGTGGTCGGCATCAATCTCTACCCAACCACGATCGCAGAAGAGGCACACATGATGTTGCCAGCCGCCCAGCCTGGTGAGATCAATCTGACGTCTATGAACGGGGAGCGCCGACTGCGACTGTCGGAGAAGTTCATGGATCCCCCGGGTTCTGCCAAAGCCGATTGTTTGATCGCAGCGGATATCGCGAACACCCTGAAGTCTCTTTATGACGCTGAAGGCAATGCGGACATGGCTGCCCGCTTCGGTGGCTTTGACTGGAGTACCGAAGAGGATGCGTTCAACGACGGATTCCGTCGGGCAGGACAACCCGATGCGCCACCCATTGACAGCCAGGGCGGCGGCACTGGACATCTGGCCACCTATGAATTACTACGCAGCGCGGGCACGAACGGCGTGCAACTTCCCATCAAGGAGCTCAAGGACGGCAAGTTGATCGGCACAGAGATGATCTACGCCGACTACCAGTTCAGCACCGATAACGGTTTGGCTCATTTCAAACCAGCACCGTGGAACGGCTTGCCGACCATGGTTGTTGAACAAAAAGACAAGCATGACTTCTGGCTTAACTGTGGCCGAGCAAACGAGGTCTGGCAAACGGCCTATCACGATCAGTACAACCCATTTGTTCGCGATCGAATTCCCATGGCCTACCTTGAGATGAACCCCGATCAGGCGAGTGAAAAGGGAATCGATGCCGGGGATGTGGTTGAAGTCTGGAATGATTATGGCAGCACGTACGCGATGGCCTATCCCATCAAGTCCATCAAGCCAGGGCACACATTCATGCTGTTTGGCTATGTCAAAGGTGTGCACGGGGATGTCGTCACGCCGTGGGTAGATCGCAATGTGATTCCCTACTACAAGGGCACGTGGGGAAGCATAAAACGGATAGGTCCTGTCGAGGACTGGCAAGAGACCATCAGTTTCAAGAATCGCCGATTCACCTAGTGTGACTGGCACCCTCGATCACTTCTGAGGCCGAGGGTGCCATTGCTTTGGTACGCAATCTATTCGTTCACGCTTTGATGTCGAAGGAGAATCAAGCAATGCCCTACCCAGAAGCGAAGTGCGGGAACGCAGAAGCGCATATCAGGCAATACGAACAATGCCCCAAGCGTTCCGGTGAGACGGCGAGTAGGTCCGTTGAGACGATACAAGAACTCATACTGACTCGGTGTCACACATCGCCGCGTCGTCTGGTGTCGCCAGGGCCTACGAGCGAGCAGACCGACACACTCTTTACTTTGGCAGCGTTTGCGCCTGATCATGGTTTGTTGGTGCCATGGCGTTTCGTGATCATACCCACAGGACAACGTCAACAGCTGGCAGAGGCCTTCGCGTTGGCCTTAGCGCAAAGAGATTCTGCGGCCACTGAAAAGCAGATGAATGATGCACGGGAAAAAGCGTATCGTTCACCGTTTCTGGCCATTGCTATTGCTCGTCACGAACAGTGCAAACCGGATATTCCCATCCCTGAACGCATGATTTCCATGGGCGCTGCGATACAGAACATGCTGATTGGGTCCAACGCGATGGGTCTTGGCTCAGCGCTGACCAGCGGGCGTGCCATGAGCTCACAGCCCCTTCGTCAGCTGTTGGATCTACAGGGGCATGAGCACGCTATCTGTTGTATCAACATCGGTACGATTGAACGAGTAAAAGCTCGATCACGCAGACACCCATCGTTATCGGAATTTGTTGGTGTATTGGGTGAGAGTCCCACGATGACTGCCGCGCGTTCAGGGCTTTGAGCCTTACGTGATCCAGCCAGGGATTCTGCATAAAATTCAGGAGGTGAAGCAACGAAGTGATAGCTGAGTGAAATACCAATGAGTTTCCGTTTTGAAGCAGCATTCAAAAAGGACGCAAAATTGTTGTTTATCATTATTGGAAAAATCATCAAAAACGAAGCAAAGAGCGCGTACTTTTGCAGCCACACGACCGGTTCGGTTCCGGCAGATAGACAGAGAAAAGGAGCGCAATGAGCATATCGAACACAATAATCAGCGTCATATGATCTTTCATTGCATCAATAAACTTTTGAATCATTGTTTCACTCTCTCTAGCTAAACCGCCGTGCCGACCAGTGCGCCAATGCCTGCCGTCAGAGCCATGGCGAGTGCACCCCAGAACGTGACACGCATGGTCGCCTTGAAAACGCGCGCACCGCCAGCTCTAGCACCAACAGCCCCGAGCAGAGCCAAAAACAGCAATGAGGTAATCGAAACGATTGGTGCCAAAAGCGATACCGGACTAACGATCACCATTAGCAGCGGTAGTGAAGCGCCAACCGAAAACGCCGCGGCGGATGTCAGAGCCGCCTGTATTGGTTGCGCTGTCGTCACCTCCGATATGCCGAGTTCATCCCGCGCGTGGGCACCGAGTGCATCCTTGGCCATCAACTGATTGGCGACGTGGCGAGCGAGCTCCGGTTCCAGGCCGCGATCGATATAGATCTGGGCCAATTCGTCTAGCTCGAATTCTGGCTGACTTGTCTGCTCTGCGCGCTCGCGAGCGAGATCGGCCTGTTCAGCGTCAGATTGTGAGCTGACTGAGACATACTCACCAGCGGCCATGGACATGGCACCTGCTACCAGTCCGGCGATTCCGGCAACGAGCACTTCACTGGTGTCCTCTGATGCTGCTGCAACACCTACGATCAGGCTGGCGGTGGAAACAAGCCCGTCATTAGCGCCGAGAACAGTTGCCCGCAGCCAGCCTATGCGTGAGACAAAGTGGCGTTCGGCATGTGGGCGGCTCATTCGTGCCTCCGGTTCGTTCTTCTGTAGGGGGGGATCATGAGTACCTGCGGGAGGTAAATTCGCAGATGCTGGTCGTTATACTGCTGATGACCTTGTGTGTGATTTGATTTCGACCATGGAGGTCCTCCTCAAATCTTCGGTTCGGTCCCGGCAACCAGATATTCTGGCATCTCGTCTGCCGGCTTGGCGGCAAGCTGTTCGTCGGACAGACGGGCATAGATTTCGATCAGGGTGCCGTCGGGGTCCTTCAACCACAGCTCATGCAGCGGTGTTCCCTTCCAGGTTGTGCGCGGGGGCTTCTCGACGTGCGCGCCAAAGGCAACGGCGCGATGGTAAGCATCGACCACCGCTTCACGATCAGTGACGCCGATCCCGAGATGATAAAGCGTGTCATGGCGCAGTTTCTTGCCGTCCGCGACGAGCAGGACGAAATTGAGATTGAGGTCCGGCTGGATAAATGTTGCGAAACGATGCGTCCATTCCTTTGGCCGGATACCGAGTAGCCAGCTGTAAAAGCGAGTGCTTTTCGGCAGATCACCAACTCTGATACTTGTGTGGAACTCCTGTGCGTCCAGACCTGGCGACACATCCATGAGGGATTCAAGGACCGCGAGGCGCATATCGATATTGTCCCGCGTCGCCGCGAACCGGGCACGGCAGTCATCCGGTGTCAGATTCGGGTTATCGTTCGCCGGATCATCAATTGACCAGTGCAACCGATTTGTCGAGCCTGACAGAATGGGACAGACCTCTTCGGCACATAGCGTGATCACATAGTCGAAGTCAGTGGCATTCATGCCATTGACGGACCTGGAAGTCTGAGCGCTTATGTCGATGCCGATCTCAGCCATGGCCTCAATTGCATAAGGATTAGGTTTCGTTGGCTTCGATCCAGCGCTCGTAACGTCAGTGCGTTCGCCGAAGCGATGGCGGGCGAGCCCCTCAGCCATCTGGCTGCGCGCAGAATTGCCGACGCATAGAAAGAGAATTTTCATGGGCGTCCTCTAGTGTTCCGGAAAGGCGTTACGAGTGCGGTTGGCAAACGCGACAAGAGACAGCATCACCGGCACTTCGACAAGAACGCCAACGACCGTCGCGAGCGCTGCGCCGGAGTTCAGGCCGAACAAGCCAATCGCCACTGCGACGGCAAGCTCGAAGAAGTTGGACGTGCCGATCATCGCGCAGGGTGCAGCGATATTGTGCGGTACTTTCCAAGCCCATGCTGCAGCATAAGTAATGGCGAATATGCCATAGGATTGAAGAATGATCGGAATAGCGATTAGCACAATCAGCACAGGTTGCCCAATGATGGTCTGCGCCTGAAATGCAAATAGCAGCACGACGGTCGCCAATAGGCCGATGACAGAGGCTGGCTTGAGGCGTGCCGTGAATTGATCTACTGCCTCGACATTACCGTCATGGCCCGTGATGACCATGCGCCGTGTGATGGCTCCGGCGGCAAGCGGAATAACGACATAGAGCAACACGGAATAGAGCAACGTCTGCCATGGAATTGCAATATCGGTAACACCCAGCAGCAATGCGACAATCGGCGCAAATGCCACGATCATAATCAGGTCATTTACCGACACCTGCACCAACGTGTACGCTGCATCCCCCTTTGTCATCTGCGACCAGACGAACACCATGGCTGTGCAAGGCGCTGCCCCCAGCAAAATAAGGCCTGCAATATATTGTTTTGCATCATCCCCGGATATGATGCCGCTATAGATATATTCGAAAAACAGCACCGCGAGAGCCGCCATGGTGAACGGTTTGACAAGCCAGTTGACTATAATGGTAATGATAAGCCCCTTGGGCTTTGCGCCAATGTCTCGCAGACTGCCAAAATCGACCGCTACCATCATCGGATATATCATTGCCCAGATAAGAACGGCAACAACCAGATTCACATGCGCGATCTCAAGTGTAGCCACGATAGCGAAGAACTGTGGAACCACCAGACCCAAGGCAAGGCCACCACCGATGGCCAGCGCCACCCATACGCTCAGGTACCGTTCGAACGTTCCCATCCGCCTAAGCGCTCCGTACCGATGAGGACTCTATCCCATCAAGTCGCAACTTCAGGCTCACCCTGTCCACTGATGGGATGGGTAGATTGAGCAAGTGGCTGATTCGAGTGCGCAGCATTCGATAGTAATCAGCAATGACCTGATGCTTGTCGATGTCATTGCCTTCGACCACCGCTGGATCGCGAATGGTGCGAACCGAATTGCCGGTGCAGATGAACAACACCGAATAGCGTTCAGGATCTGTGCTCATGTGCCTCTCGTTAAGTGTGATGGACGGCTGATCGCGTCTCAGGCGGGATGTAATTGGCGAGCAGCCGGGAGCTTCAAGACGATCACGGCCGACAACACAACAAACAGGGCCGATACCCACAGGCACATCTCCAGACTGTAGCGTTGGAAGAGCCAGCCTGAGAGTACCGTGCCCAGCAGTCGGCCCAGGGCATTGGCCATGTAGTAAAACCCCACATCCAGTGACACACCATCGCGGTTGGCGTGGCTCAAGATCAGGTAGCTGTGCAGGGACGAGTTGATGGCGAATACCGCTCCGAAGGCCAGCAGGCCGATCACCAGTGAGGTCTGGATGTGGAACTGGGTGTTCAGAGCCAGCGCAATACCGGCAGGAATGAACGCGAGCAGTGCCGCCCAGGCAAAGGCGGTTCGCCCACCCGGTTGCCTCGACTCCGAGTTTCCAGTCAGCCGTGGCGCGAGCGCCTGAACGACGCCATAGCCGATGACCCAGAGGGCAAGAAAACCGCCGACGTTCCAGTGGTCCCAATCAAGGTTGGCCGACAGATAGACCGGCAGGGCCACGACAAACCAGACATCTCTGGCACCGAACAGGAACAAGCGGGCGGCTGATAGGGTGTTGATGGCTCGACTCTTGGAGAAGATCGCGGTAAACGGCGTCTTCTCTTTGGCCTTACCCAGATCCTTGCTCAACGCAAAGAGGCTGAAGACCCACACCAGACTCAACACCGCTGCCATCAGTAGCATGGCACCGCGAAACCCGACCAGCGTCAGCAAGGCGCCGCCAAGAAAGAAACCCACGCCTTTGAGCGTATTCTTGGACCCGGTCAGCACGGCCACCCAGGTGTACAGGCGGCTCTGCTGGGCGTCGGACACCAGCAACTTGATCGAGCTCTTCGCGCTCATCTTGTTCAGGTCCTTGGCGATACCCGAGAGTGCCTGGGCGGCCATCACCCAGGGCACACTCAATGCACTGGGTGGCACCAGTAACATCGATAACGCCACGATCTGTAGTCCCAGACCGATATTCATGGTGCGATTCAGGCCAAGCCTGGCCCCCAGCCAGCCTCCGACCAGGTTCGTGATGACGCCAAACACCTCGTAGAACAGGAACAGAAAAGCGATCTGTAGCGGCGAGTAGCCCAACGCATGGAAATGCAAAACCACCAACATGCGCAAGGCACCGTCAGTGAGCGTGAACGTCCAATAATTGCCGGTAACGATCGCGTACTGCTTGATGCTCTCGGGCAGGTGGGACCAGGCTGGCATGCGCATACCCTTCTGTTTCAGCGCTGATCGAGTTCCGCGACCAGCCGTGCGAGTTCAACGGTGCGGTTAGCGTAACCAAACTCATTGTCATACCAAGCATAGATCTTTACGTGCGTGTGATTGACAACCATCGTTGACAGCGCATCGATGATGCTCGAACGCGGATCACTCTTGTAGTCAATCGAGACCAGTGGGCGTTCTTCAAAACCCAGAATACCCGACAATTCGTTGTTGGCCGCCTCCTTGAGCAGCCGATTGACTTCCTCAACGCTGGTGTTGCGGCTAGCGTCAAACACGAAGTCGGTCAGCGAGGCATTTGCCAGGGGTACGCGAATCGCATGCCCATTCAAACGCCCGGTCAGTTCAGGAAAAATTTGTGTGATGGCCGTGGCAGAGCCTGTGGTCGTGGGAATCAGGCTCATGCCGCACGCCCGTGCGCGGCGCAGGTCCTTGTGGGGTGCATCCAGAATGGTCTGCGTATTGGTCAGATCATGAATGGTGGTGATCGATCCCTGTTCGATACCAATGTGCTCATGGAGCACCTTGACCACGGGCGCCAGACTGTTGGTCGTGCAGGACGATGCTGTCACGATACGGTGCTTGCTCGGGTCATAGGCGTCATGATTGACGCCCATCACGACGTTCAGCACCGCCTCTTCCTTCACCGGTGCAGTGACCACCACACGCTTGACACCTTGATCCAGAAACCCTTGCAGTTTATCGCTCGTGCGCATCGTCCCTGAAGCTTCTATTACAACATCGCAGTCGGACCAGTCAGTGTCGGACAAGGCTGTATTACGTGTACAGATTGTCGTGATGCCATTGACGATCAGGTGTTCGCCTTTACCCACCACGGACCGATCCCATATCCCGTGGACAGAGTCAAAATTCAACAGGTGAGCCAATGTGTGCGCATCAGCGCCCGGGTCATTGATGCGTACGATGTCAATGTCCGTTGAGGCGCTGGCAACTCGAAAGGCGAGCCGGCCGATTCTGCCGAATCCGTTGATACCCAGTTTTATCGTCATGATCGTGTTAATCAGTTATTTCAGTGAAATGTGCCTGCACGGATGAACGACCTCGCTTCAATCGCTCTAAGCCGCCCTCCATAACTATATACGCCTATCCATATACAAATGCAAATGACCGTTGTATAGTATTTGAATGTTCAAACCGAAAGACGGCGTATGAAGGGTCGTCAGTCGCTACAGTGACACGAGCGGTTAAAGTACTTCGCACTGCCCCTGACCTTCGAGATCTCAATCAATGACACCGGTGACGTTGTTCAAGTGTCTTTCCGACGAGACACGGTTGTTGTGCCTGTTACTCATCCGTAGTGAAGAGGAGTTATGTGTGTGTGAGCTCACCGAAGCGCTGAGCCTTAGCCAACCGAAAGTGTCGCGCCACCTGGCGCAGCTCAAAGCGTGCGGGCTGGTGCTCGATCGTAAGCAGGGACTATGGAGTTTCTATCGCCTCCATGACCAGTTGCCAGGCTGGGTGAGCACAGTGATAGACACAACCCTTGCTGACAATGACTCGTACTTGCGTCCTTATCTGAAGCAATTAAACAAGATGGGCTCTCGCCCTGATCGGATCGCTGTTTGTCAGTGATCGCCACGTGGCACTTGGACCAGACAGCTTTGAGTCAACAATTATTTTAGAGGTCGTATGACTACTGAAACGCATGATATTGGACACCATCGGGACACCACAGACTGGCGCTGGTACGTCGGTGTTTCCGCCGCAGGGCTGATTGGGTGGATCATGTACGGCCAGCTGATTCCTTTTTCCGAGTGGGCGACATCGCTCCTGCCAGTAGCGCGTGATAGCCACACCGGGGAGGCGGTAGCGTTCTTTGTCTATGATGTTCCGAAGGTACTGTTGCTGCTGACCGTGATTGTGTTCGTCACCGGTGTCCTTCGCAGCTGGTTCAGTCCTGAAAAAACACGTGCCATCCTGGCGGGTAAGCGTGAGATCCTCGGTTATCCCATCGCTGCTTTACTGGGTGTGCTGACGCCGTTCTGTTCATGCTCCTCGGTGCCGCTGTTCATCGGTTTCGTCTCTGCGGGTATCCCGTTGGGTGTTACCTTCGCATTCTTGATCGCGGGGCCGATGGTCGGGCCAGTAGGCCTTGGCCTGCTCTATGGTCTGGTGGGGTGGCAGGTGGCGACGATCTATCTTGTTTTTGGCTTTACCATCGCGATGGTTGCGGGCTGGGTGATGGGACGTATGAACCTGGAACGCTACCTTCAAGATTGGGTGCGCGAGTTGAACGCCGGCCCCGTGGGAGAGCTACTGGAGGAACGCCTGAGCCTTGCTGATCGGTTAAAGATCGGTCTTGAACAGGTGCGCGAGATCGTCGGCAAGGTGTGGATCTGGGTAGTGATCGGGATCAGTATCGGTGCGTTGATTCATGGCTATGTGCCTCAATCGGTGATGCTGCGCATCATGGGCGGCGAGGCGTGGTGGTCTGTCCCAGCGGCGGTGGTCGTGGGGGTACCGATGTACACCAATGCGGCGGGTGTCATCCCGATCGTGGAAGCGCTTCTGGGCAAAGGCGCAGCCCTTGGCACGACGCTGGCCTTCATGATGTCGGTGATCGCGCTCAGTCTACCCGAGATGATCATTCTCAAACAGGTGCTGACCCTGCGCCTCATCGCGATCTTCATCGCGGTTGTGGCGACAGGAATCCTGGCAACAGGTTACCTTTTCAACGCCATTCTTTAGAGGAAAAACTCATGAAAACCGTCAAGATCTACGGCCCCGGCTGCAAGCGATGCGAAACCACAGAAGCAATGGTCAGGGAGGCAGCGGCAAGGCTCGGGCTCGAAGTTGATGTCGAAAAGGTTACCGACAACAAATCGATCGCCATGGCAGGGGTCATGTCCACGCCAGGACTATCGATCGACGGCAAGCTCGTCCATGCAGGCGGCCTACCGGACGCTGCAAAACTCGATGGCTGGCTTTCGGCGTGATCCGCGCGTTGGTGTTAGCGTCCTTCCTTGTCGCCCCGAGCCTTGCCGTTGCTCAGGCACTCCAGGTCCAGCCAGTGACCGAAGGAGTCTGGGCCATCGTGGGCGAACAGAAGCAGCGCAGCCCCGAGAACCTTGCTAACAACGCAACTTTTGGATTAATCGAAACCGAGGCGGGCACAGTGCTGATAGATCCAGGTGGATCATGGCAAGGAGCCAAGGCCCTTCATGCGAAGATTCACAACGTCACGAGCCGCCCGGTCGCCTATGTCATCAATACCGGAGGTCAGGATCATCGCTGGCTCGGCAACAGCTATTGGAAGGAACAGGGTGCGACCGTCATCGCCTCCGAGGCCGCAGTCGAGGATCAGCGAGCTCGAGCCTCGATGCAGATGACGGCACTCGCGCAGCTTATCGGCGATGCATTCGACGGCACCGAACCCAGCTTCGCCGATGTGACTTTCTCCGACAGCTACACGCTGGATTTCGGCGGCATGAGCTTTGAGATCGTCCATCCCGGCGCCGCGCATACACCCGGGGACAGCTACGTATGGGTGCAGGCAAGAGATACCGTATTCACCGGCGACATCGTCTATGTTGAACGCATACTAGGCGTGGGCGATCAAAGCTCGATGTCCGAATGGCCTGCTGCCTTCGAGGCGGTCGCGGCGACCGACGCATCTCACGTGGTTCCGGGACACGGTAGTGCCACGACGATGGACCGTGCGCGTAGCGAGACCTACGACTACCTGATGAATCTGCGTTTGCAGATCGGCAAATTGATCGATGAAGGCGGAGACATCATGTCCGCGCCGGGAGTGGATCAATCAGCCTTCGCGCATCTGGAACAGTTCGACGCCCTCGCTGGGCGTAACGCTCAGAGTGCGTACCAGCAGATGGAGTGGGAGTGATGCTCGACTATCGCGTCAGTTAACAACGCATTGAAAGTCACGGTACGGAAGAGCTCGCGAAGGAAGCACTGATCGTGCTCGACATCGACCGGGCCGATGCATTCAACCCCCCCAGGTGCTGCTCGGTTTTGGGAACAGAGGTTGTATCGATTGTACCTGCCGCTAGTTAATCGTCGTGTTCGACGACTCAGACAGTCGGAAATGTCTGAGCGACCTCCGGGTGGTTCAAAAATAAACACAATGATCAATAAGGGGTCGACAGAGGATTCGGAAATCGGCGTACGTTAAGCCAGTCTGAGTGAACAGTTTGCGAAATGTTCACTTTCTTGAAAACCCATGAATCATAGGGTAAGCGGACATTCCCCAGAAAGTGAATTACCGCTGCTCTTGGCCGATTTCAGCCGGCCAAGCTAGCCAGCAATCTGGCTCCCAGAACATAAACGGGTGTAAATTTCCGTTCAGGTTCCCTAAGTTTATGAAATACGAATATTGATGTTGTCGTTATTGGTACAACGCGGAAACTCGTCTGCTTAGTCTCCTGATCTTGTTTTGTCAGTGTACACGTTGTGATGTTTCATCTTGAGAAGCCCGGTAGACAGCGCGTTCCGAGGGATACATCAAGTAACTGCCTGACAGAAACACAGACAAATTGAGGCAGAATCGTGCCTTTTCGTCGCTACCAAAAGATGAGGCATCATTTCTATAATTTACAAAGAGATAGATGTCACGAACGGAATTCTGGACCCGCTTATATTCTTGGAGCCGATATCAGTGACATAGCAAAGGTTTGACGTCGTCAAGGGTCATGTCAAAACGTTGTAAAATAGCGAAAAAACTCTGTTTTACGTGTAATATAGCTGTATATATTTATAGCGCATAATCATCATTATGTTAAAATACGCAGTTAGTGCCATTTATTTGATTAGTAGTCCAACCGCAGACAATCAGCTGTCTTAGACGGCTCCATTCCTGAAATTCAGCCCTGTAAATAGCAGCATAAGGGGGTTATGTGATTATAAAATGAAATTCTCAAGCTACGGACACGAATCACTATCTCGTTGGGTAGCTTGATGATCAGACTGCCAGTCAGTTGCGGAACGGGGTTGGCTAATGCCTCTTCAACGTCGGACAACCGGCCGAAGCCAGTTTTCGTGTCGACAGGACACTCAGGGGAAGTGCCCTGGAGTGCAGGCTGCGTACCGCAGACCAATATTTGAGTGCGCTGGCGTTTGTTAATACGCAAGGACCCAGCAGACATGAAAGGCGCATTGTTGCTTGACAGCGCCACAGCGCATTGGGGCAACGCAATCGCTGTGGGCCCACGTCGCGTCCGGCTGCTGCGCCATTTGATCGAAGGGAAGGCGTGCTGAGCACTTCTCAGTGAAGGATTAAAGTCAACTACGGCTGCGTTCATCGATCGTCTCCAGGGAACGGG
>RCMY010003279.1_pt1 | contig 14383 bp, 12 predicted proteins | sample 2041341 | NCBI WGS metagenome assembly RCMY01 (sample SAMN09708234, study PRJNA481090) | Marine sediment metagenome, whole genome shotgun sequencing project.
TATAAACGGGAAAAAATATACAGATTCGAGCAGTGGATCATCTTGCCGGCTTGATCTGAAATAGCCTTCACCAACCCCGGATGATTATGCCCTAAGACGTTTACGGCAATTCCACCTAGGTAATCTATATATTTTTTCCCGTTTATATCATATACATACGGCCCTTCACCATGATCTAAAACGATTTGATAACGAGCAAATACAGGAAGATATGCCTCTTTATCTTGTTGATATATTTCTTTATCTGTCATATTAGTGCCTCCTATTTGATGACTTCTGTCCCGATGCCCTGTGGCGTAAACACCTCAAGGATCAGAGAATGAGCCAAACGTCCATCAATAATATGTGTTTTTCCCGCGCCTGCTTCAAGTGCACACAGACAAGCCTCAACTTTCGGAATCATTCCACCAGCAATCGAACCCGCCTGAATCATTCCTTTGGCCTGCGCTTGTGTCAATGTTGAAATAAATGTGCTCTTATCGTGATAATCTCGATAAATCCCCTCAATATCGGTAAGCAGCAAGAGCTTTTCCGCGTTCAATGCCCCGGCAACCTCTGCCGCTACATAATCGGCATTGATATTGTAACTTTCCCGGCCTTTACCAACACCGATTGGGGCAATGACTGGAACGTAATCTTGGTCGAGTAAATCATTTAATATGTCCGTGTTGATTTTTTCAACTTCACCGACATAACCGATATCGACTTCTGTCACTTGACCATTTTCATGAACAGCTGCCATTTTTTTATGCGCTTGGATAAGCCCTGCATCTTTTCCGCTAAGCCCTACCGCACGCACACCACCAGCATTCAATAAGCTGACGATTTCAGAATTTATCTTACCGACAAGGACCATTTCAGCAATCTCGACAGTTTCTTTATCGGTAACGCGCAATCCACTGACAAATTCAGTCTGTTTTCCAACGGACTTTAAAAAATTGGTGATATCCGGACCGCCGCCATGAACGATAACAGGGCGCATCCCTACATATTTCATCAAGATGATATCCTTGATTACTTTTTCTTTCAAATCATCATTGATCATAGCATTCCCGCCATATTTGATGACAATCGTCTTTCCGTAAAAATCCTGTATATAAGGCAACGCTTCTACGAGGATCGCCGCTTTATCTTTGGATGAAAACTCCATGCTGACAGCCCCTTCTCATCAGGTGTGATATTCACCATTGATCTTAACGTATTCGTAGGAGAGATCACACGACCAAACCGTAGCCTCAGCTTCTCCTAAACCCATGTCGATATCGATGACGATATCATGTTCTTCCATGACTTTGTGGAGTTTTTCAACCGCTGAATCGACACCCATGCCATTTTCAAAAACAGTGACACCGCCAAAGGCAACTTTCGTTTTTTCAGGAATCATTTCTACTCCCGCATAACCAATTGCACAAATCACACGTCCCCAGTTAGGATCTTCGCCAAAGAAAGCGGTTTTAACCAAAGGAGATTTCGCAACGCTCATCGCAACCGTTTTTGCATCTTCAAAAGACGGTGCGTTTTTCACTTGAATCGTGATGAATTTTGTAGCACCTTCGCCATCTGCCGCAATTTCTTGTGACAAGCTTTGGCAAAGCTCTGATAATTTCGTGCAAAAAACGCTATAGTCTTCATTTTCTTCTGTAATCAATTGGTTGCCAGCTGCACCGTTTGCAAGTACGACTGCCATATCATTTGTGCTCATATCACCATCAATAGAAATCATGTTGAACGAAGTCTCCACAACCGTCGACAAAGCTTTTTGCAGCAAAGTCTGTTCTATCGCAGCGTCCGTCGTGATAAAGCAAAGCATCGTAGCCATATTCGGCTGAATCATGCCGGAGCCTTTAGCAATCGCTCCCATGCGAACGGTTTGCCCACCAAGAACAAATTCCATTTCACGTGTCTTTGAATGAGTATCCGTCGTAATAATCGCGCTGCCTGCATCCACGCTGCCCGTTTCGGATAATTCGCTCACTGCCTTTTTGATACCTGCATCCATTTTATCCATTGGCAAATTGACGCCGATAACCCCAGTAGATGCCACGATGACTTCTTCTGCCTTGATGCCAAGCTGCGCTGCCGTAATAGATGCCATTTCTTTGGCATCTTTCATGCCTTGTTCTCCTGTGCAAGCATTTGCACAACCGGCATTGGCAACAATAGCATGTGCCGTTTTATTTTTCACTACATCTTTCGAAACATACACCGGCGCTGCCGCCACTGCGTTTTTCGTAAATGTTCCTGCCACAGCTGCTGCCTTAGCTGTATAAATCACCGCTAGATCTTCATTGCCGCTTTTTTTGATTCCTGCTTTGATTCCTGCTGCGGTAAAACCTTTAGCATAGGTAACACCCTGTTTCATATCTTTTTGCATATAAATGCCTCCTGTATTCTGCTTCATTATTATGGATATACTGGAACATTTAACAGTCCCATTTTTTCATCAAAACCACATAGTATATTGAAATTCTGCACGGCTTGTCCAGCGGCTCCTTTTACGAGGTTGTCGATTGCCGACAACACAATCACACGGCCGACGCGAGCATCAATATGCCAGCCTAAATCGCAAAAGTTCGAACCGCGGACTGCTTTGGTCGCCGGATAACCGCCTCGCCCTAAGAGCCTAACAAAAAATTCATTTTCATACATTTTTTGATAAGCCTCATCTACCATTTCGGCCGTTACGCCTTCTTTGAGCTTAGCGTAACACGTACTCAAAATGCCACGTGACATCGGCACTAAATGTGGTGTAAAGCTAAGCACCACCGACTCTCCTGACAAATGACTCAAAGCCTGTTCAATTTCTGGTGTATGTCGGTGACCACCAACGTTGTACGCTTTAAAATTATCATACATTTCCGGGAAATGATTATCTAGTTTCGCCGATCTTCCCGCACCGGAAACTCCTGATTTCGCATCGACAACAATTGTTGAACAATCAATCAGCTGATTTTTAGCAAGTGGTGCCAAGGCCAATATGCTTGCAGTCGTATAACAACCAGCGTTGCCTACGATGCCTGCTTTTTTAATTTTTTCTCGATTGAGTTCTGCCAACCCATATACACGATCCGCATCCTTATGCGTATGCTTTACTTTGTACCACTTTTCGTAAACAGCTGTATCTTCAAATCGATAGTCTGCTCCAAGATCGATGATTTTTACATTTTTACCTGCAAGTGCTTTACCAACTTCCATAGCATGCCCATGCGGTAAGCCGATAAAGACAACATCACTGGCTTTTCCAATCATTTCAATATCTTTCATACTGACCAAAATCTGATCATAAATTCCTCGTAAATGCGGATATATCGCCGAAATCGGTTCGCCTGCATGGCTTTCCGATGTCATATATACAACTTCTGCTTGAGGATGATTATTCAAAAGCCGCAGGAGTTCTGCCCCAGCATACCCCGTCGCACCTATAACACTAACCTTCACACCAATCCCTCCCTCGAGTTGTCTGGATAAATATTATGTTTATAATTATACATCTTCCATGCATAAAATTTCAATAAGAAATTTAAATTTTTTTCTTAATCCAGTAAATTTTTTTCAGACCTATGAAAACACACGTTCCAATGCTATAATAAATCCATAGAATATCAGGGGGTTTTTATGAGAATTTTACGCTTTTTATTTTTTCTTTGCCTCATCTTCATCCTATGTTTCATTGTTTCTGGTGGCTATGCTGTCTCTCTTACCGATGGCCTGGAATCGCGCCTAGAAAAACAACTTCCCACATTAACCAACGCAAAAAACAGTCTGACAGAACGCGTCCCAGATACGCAAGGCGATATTTCTTTAGGCGCCCGCCTATCTAGGCTCGCTTTTTTGAAGCAGTCTGTAAATAAGGCATTGCCAACCAAGCAGTATATTACAATCGATCACATCGCCCTTCCCTTGCAGCAGTCCATCATTGCCATTGAAGACAATCGTTTCTACTCGCATTGGGGCTTTGACATCACCGGAATCTTACGAGCCTCTTTGGTCAACCTCCAATACGGCCGTATCGAAGAAGGGGCTAGTACCATCACACAACAGCTTGTCAAAAATCTCTTTTTGTCACGCGAACAATCCATGGGACGAAAAGCCGAAGAGCTTCTGCTTGCCCTAGACGTAGAAGCTCGTTATTCCAAGGAGCAGATCCTAGAGCTTTATCTCAATACCATTTATTTTGGCTCAGATTATTATGGTATCGCCGAAGCCGCTCAAGGGTACTTTGGCAAAAAGCCGCAAGATCTGACCTTGGCAGAATCAGCTATGCTATCGGGACTGCCAAATGCGCCATCACTTTATTCTCCATATGTCAATTATGAATTAGCTAAAAAAAGACAAGCTGTCGTTCTCGACGCGATGGTCCGAGGCGGTCTCATCGCTCCATCGACTGCCGAAAAAGCAAAAACAGAACGCCTTGACTTTGTTCATGAAACCAAATAATGTATACAAAAAACGTATCAAACAAATGCCTCGCATTTGCTTGATACGTTTTTTTCTCAACTATTTAGCTTTTTCACTATCTTTGATTTGCTTTTGGACGCTTTTGTCAAAAGCACGATAAAACTTCTTTGTCAATTCCTGATATGTGGCCAATGTATCCGGATCCGTACGATCGGCAACGACTTGATACGTGTAAACGAGCTTATTATTAGCAGCTGAATAAATATCATAGAAAATAACTACACGGTCATTATGCACGACTGTCGCTACCATGTAAGCATCTGCATAATCCGCAATGTTTGCTTGGAAAGCTGCGTCTGCCTGTTTTTTATCAAGTGCTGTAAGATCTACTTTCTTATCACGTTGCAAGCTCTTGCTGATGACATCGTTCGGGATGAGCTGTAATCTTGCTTTTTCACCCATCACATATATCATATTGGAAATATCAGCTTTTGTTACCCCATCCTTGATTGGCGTATACTGCGGGTCAGCGATGGCCAGACGATGGATCGATGACAGTTCAAAGTCCTTATCCGCCGTAACCTTTTCTCCGCTGGCAGAAACTATTTGCACGCTTGCCAACACAAGGCAAATAACCAACATCATTTGCATTAGTTTTTTCATTACAGTTAAATCCCCCTATTTTCAAAATAACCTACACTTATATCTATATTCTTTTTGTTTAGCATAAATCCTTTATTTTAAAGATTTTAGCAGGAAATATTTTTTTGCCGCAGAAAGAGAATATACAACGCCACTGAAAGGAAATGATATTTATGTTAAAAACACTCGTAGAAAAGAATCGCAGTTATCGTCGTTTTTTTGAAGAAAAAAGCATTTCTAGCGATACGCTTAAAGAATTGATTGAACTGGCAAGATTGACGCCAAGCGGCGCTAACAAGCAAGCACTGCGCTATTACCTCACAACCGAGAAAGACGAAATCGAAAAGATCTTCCCGCACTTAGGCTGGGCAGGTTATTTAAAAGACTGGGCCGGCCCTGAAAAAGGCGAACGCCCTACGGGGTATATCCTGCTATTGCAAAAAGAAGATTATAAGCTCGGCTCACCGTATGATGCGGGTATTGCCGCTCAGACGATTTTGCTCGGGGCTGTAGAGAAAGGCCTCGGCGGCTGCATATTAGCAAACATCCATCATCAAAAGCTGAAAAAAGATCTTGATTTACCTGAAGATATGGATATCCTACTTGTTTTAGCCATCGGCGTACCTAAGGAAACTGTCGTGATCGATGAAATCCCTGCCTCTGAGGATATCAAATATTGGCGCGAATCAAATGGCACGCATCATGTACCAAAAGTAAGAATATCTGATTTGATCATAAAATAAGAAATGCTGCGCACCGTAAAGATGCGCAGCATTTTTTTGCTATCAAGCCTCTTGTTTTGTGGCAAGCAAGAATGCCGCTATAGCCGAAACCAGAGGAACCGTAAAGACCACACCAAAACTTCCCGCCAGACCTTGCATGATTTCAATATTCATGGTGTTTGAATTGATAACCTGCAAGTATGGCAAATCATATACATAATTGAGTACAAGCACCCCCAAAGAGCTTCCAGTAAACGCCAAAATAAGGGTCGTTGCCATCGTTCCCATGATATCACGCCCAACATTCATTCCACTTGCAAATAACTTTCGCCGGCAAAGTTCGGGAGAATGTGCATGTATCTCTGCTATTGCCGCTGCAATATCCATAGCAATATCCATGACTGCACCCAAGGTAGAAATCAATACCCCTGCAAATAAAAGGCCACCGATATCTATTTTTGTGTTTTGCCCAACAAAAAGGAGCGCTTCGATATTTGAGACATTATAACCAGAAAGACCCGCGCAATAGCCAAAGAGCAAGGCTGAAGCACCTGCAACAAACAAACCAAAAAAAGAACCAAATACTGCGGCCAACGTTTTTTTATTGCAGCCACCAATCAAGGACAAACTTACCGTCACTGTTAAAAACGCCGTGAAAATCGCCGCCCATACAGGTGAAACACCACGAAAAATCAGCGGCAAAAACATCTTCCATAAACAAAGCAACGTAAAAAGCAGTGCCAGTGCAGACTTCACGCCCTTTTTTCCACCAATGAGGCCCAACATCAAGAAAAAAAAGGCAATAAATGCATAAACCGGCAAAGAACGATTCAAGCTGTATACCGTGATTGACCGTGTGCTCCCAGCTTGACTGACAATAGCTATGACCTTGGTACCGCTTTGGCAAACGGCCCCAAACAAAAAACCATTTGCACTCGTTGCCTCTAAAACCTCGCCCGCAAAATCGCCAGACTCCATTTGGAGCCTTATCTTTTGATCACCGATCCGGCTGCCATCTTCTTGTAAATTATCCTCAAGGACTTCAACAACTCTGCCTTCTTCAAAAGTCCTGCCATTCGTATTTACCAATTGCGGTTTAGCCGTCGGCTGCAATTGATAAAGAAATACTACAAAAATCGCTGCCAAAACAATGCCCGCAATCCACTTCATGCTCTTTTTCTGCTCCAGCTGCATCCACTTCATCTATATATCGATCCTATCTGTAAAAATAAAAATGCTGCAGCAAGAGTGCAGCATTTTATCTCTCTTATTTTTTTACAATGGTATACGCATCATCGATTGCCTGGCCAGTTTCCACATCATATGTTTTGATGGTCAACGAATCTTCGGTGACGTCCACCACCGAATACGTCGGTCTCCAGGTTTGATTGCGAGCGGCAATATAATCTTGCTGCATCGGCAATAGTTCATAGAACTTCGACCCCGTCGCCGAATTTGCTGTCATATAAAAAATCCCTTTCGGATTAAAAACTGTACCTTGGCCTTTATCGGCAATCGTATAACAATTGCTTTCTGCCAAGAAATCCGCTTTGACCTGGGCATCTTTAAAGTCTATGTTGTTGGTAAACGCCTTATGCTGACGGGCATCACTGCTGAGTTGATAGGTGCGGGCATAGGTATGGTCATGTCCCTGGAATACCGCATCTATATGATTTTGGTCAAAAATCGGCGTGAGCTGTGTGCGCAAGATCACGCCATCTGAATCCGAGTGATCCAGCCCCGATCCATAAATATCCTGATGGATCATGACCATGCGCCACTTCGCCTTTGGATTTTCCGCTATGGCTTTTTCAATCAACGCCTTATGATCCGCAACGTTGTAATTGTTCGTGTTCAAAACAATGAACAGTGCATCCCCATAACTGTAATAGTAGCCATGGCCTGCTGCCGTTGGGCTTTTTTCTGCCTGGAAAGGATTTGGTGTATTGAAATGATTTTGATACCCCGTCGTAAACGAATCATGATTGCCAATCGTGGTCGCTACCGGCAAAGAACGCAGTGCAGCTGCCGATAAATAGCCTGCATACTGATATTCTTGCAATTGTCTTTTTTCTGGACTTTTATCTTCGACCGCTTCATTGATCTGATCGCCAGCTGAAACGATAAAGTTGATTTCAGGATGCTGTGCTTGTGCGGCATTTAACGTCTTATTCCAATTATAAGCATCATTGCGCGTGGCAATATCACCATTTTGCTTTTGATCTCCATCGGATGGAACTTGCCCAATCGATGCTCCGATCTGGGGATCACCTACAAACATAAAAGAAAATTTCTTGAAGCTTTTTGTTTTATATTCCTGAGCTTCCTGCCATTTTCCATCGACTTTTACTTGGTACCAATAGGATTTATTTGGTTTGAAGCCATCGGCTGTGACTTTATTTGCATAATATTGACTGCCTGCGATTTCACTGCCCGGCAAAGAGGTCCCCGAAAATTCCTTGGCATTTCTCATCGCTGCATCGGTAGAAATTCTTACCGCTGCGCCTTCTTCCTTAGAACACCAAGCAAAGTTGAGTTTGCTCGCATCACTTCCCGGCGATAAGGAAACCTGCTCATAATTCGTCTTCAATGCATCCCAGCCATCTTTCCACGCCTGCCAGTCCGTCTGAGCTGCCATCTGCGTCGCGGTCACCGAAGAAGGTGTCAACGATGCATCATTCCAATGCTTTGTAGCAGCAAAACTCGTCAAACTCCCTACACTGATTGCCGTAATGATTGCCGCGGTCAAAAATCTTTGTCTCAATTTCATTTTCCAATCCCCTTTTTATTAGACATTTTTGGGCATAATAAAAATCTATTGTTATCATATCGCGGTTACGAAAAAAACAGGTTATCCTTTTGTTATTTTTCTGTAAAGTAAAAAAGCAGACAGAGATATATTCTCTGCCTGCCCATTTTATGACCAATTACAAGATTTTTTATTTTTTATCACGGGCTTGCCAATAACCTGCGAGCAAGGAACCCGAAAAATTATGCCATACACTGAAGATTGCCCCCGGAATCGCTGCCACAGGATCTAAGTGCGCGATGGCCAGCGCCACGGCAAGGCCAGAATTTTCCATACCAACCTCAAAAGAAACCGCTTTTGCTTTTTTGTGACTCATGCCAAAAAGCCGAGACGCACCATAACCAAGCCCTAGCCCAAAACTATTGTGCAAAATAACCGCCCCAAAAGCAATTCCGGCAACCGTAGCCAATTTAGCAGCACTCAAAGCTACGACAATCGTAATGATGATGATGATTGAAACTACCGAAACAAGCGGAATAAACACCATGATGCGCTTTACAAACTTTGAAAAAACTGCCCGGATTACCAGACCTAAAACGATTGGCAGTAAAACGATCTTCAAAATATCAATCAACAATGCCTCGGCCTGAATTGGAATCAAGGTACCCGCCAACCACAGAAAAATAAACGGCGTCAAGATCGGCGCCAAAATTGTATTGACACTCGATATGGTAACCGATAAAGCGGTGTCACCCTTAGCAATGAACGTCATGACGTTGGACGCCGTCCCACTTGGACAAACGCCGACCAAAATCAATCCAGCAGCCAAAAGAGGCGGCAGTCCCAAAACCTTAGATACCGTAAACGCAATCAACGGCATGATAAGATATCTAAGCACCACCCCAAAGGCAACATCCTTTGGCCGGGTGAAAACCAATTTAAAATCCTCCGGTGTCATGGTAAGCCCCATGCCCAACATGACCAATCCCAAAAGCGAAGAAATCGCCCCGCCAAGGGGTTTAAATGGCTCTGGATAAAAAAACGCAATACCGGCAAACAACACTACCCATAGAGGAAAAAGTTTATTGATGAATCCTACAATCTTTTGTGACACAAGCAACACTCCTACGTAAAATAACATTTGTTTTTTTCACAAAGTCATTTTTAAAAATTTTAGGACTTATTATATAACAGTCTTAATAAAAACACAATAAGCAACTTTATAAATACACAAACTTGCAAAACAAGGCTGTTTCACTTGACACGATGTAATTATTTTTGATATACTATCTGTAAATTTGTAAACTCCGTGGCCATTGCTGCGCTAGAAAGAAGTGTTCCTCATGACAAATGCCAACCGATTTTACCGCTTAATTCTAATTAAGCCGTAGGACTGAAACGCTAAAAGACAATTTTAGCTTGTTTGAGTCCTGGTTTGCATGGCAGATGGGACTGAACCTCTCATCCATCGATGAGAGGTTTTTTAGCCAAAAGATTTATCCATCGACTATTCAGTTTACACTTAATCCCACAAAAAGAGAGGCTGATTCAACATGCGTAGTGATACGATAAAAAAAGGCATCGATAAAGCGCCGCACCGTTCCTTGATTCGGGCAACCGGAAAAATCCATTCAGAAGAGGACATGAACAAACCGTTCATTGCAATTTGCAGCTCACATATAGACATCATTCCCGGACACGTGCATTTGCATGAGTTGGCCGAAGTTGCTGCTGAAGCCATTCGAAAAGCCGGTGGCGTTCCATTTGAATTCAATACCATCGGCGTTGACGATGGCATTGCCATGGGCCACATGGGCATGCGTTATTCCCTGCCAAGCCGTGAACTCATCGCCGATTCGGCCGAAACAGTAATCAACGCCCATTGTTTCGATGGAGTATTTTACATTCCAAACTGCGATAAGATCACCCCTGGTATGCTTATGGCTGCGGTCCGGACGAACGTGCCGGCGATTTTTTGCTCTGGCGGCCCCATGCAGGCAGGCTTTTCTGCCGATGGTAAAAAATTGACATTGTCTTCGATGTTCGAAGCTGTTGGCGCTTACAAAGAAGGCAAAATGACCGAGGAAACGTTTAATGACTATGAATCAAACGCCTGTCCAGGCTGCGGCTCATGTGCAGGAATGTTCACCGCAAACTCGATGAATTGCCTAATGGAAATGCTTGGCATGGCGCTTCCATTTAACGGCACGACCTTGGCCATCAGCCAAGAGCGTCGCGACCTAATAAAAAAATCCGCTGAAAAACTGATGGAATTGATCAAAAACGATGTTCGTCCACGTGACATCATCACCGAAGAAGCCATCGACAACTGTTTTGCTCTCGATATGGCGATGGGAGGTTCCACGAACACCGTTCTCCACACCTTGGCTATCGCCCAGGAAGCTGGCATCCACTACGAACTCGACCGCATCAATCAAGTAGCCGAAAAAGTTCCCTATATCTCAAAGATTTCGCCATCGTCTCTATACACTCTTGAAGATGTCCATGCAGCTGGAGGTGTCCCCGCCATCATCCATCAATTGATCCAAATCGGAGCAATTCAAGGCCAGCGGCCAACAGTCAATGGCACAACACTCAAAGAAAGCGTAAAAGATGCCAATATCAGCAATGAAGAAATTATCCGCAAACCAGATAATGCTTACAGCGCAATAGGCGGATTATCCATCCTTCATGGAAATATCGCGCCAAACGGAGGCGTTATCAAAGCCGGCGGCGTCGATCCTTCCGTAAGGGTTTTCCGCGGTAAAGCCCTTTGCTATGACTCCCAAGATGAAGCCGTCGAGGCTATCGACAATCAGACGGTAAGAGCCGGTCATGTTGTCGTCATTCGCTACGAAGGACCAAAGGGCGGCCCTGGCATGGTCGAAATGCTCGCGCCTACCAGCTCCATCGTCGGACGCGGCCTCGGTAAAGATGTCGCCTTGATTACTGACGGACGATTTTCTGGTGCCTCACGCGGCATTTCCGTAGGCCACGTTTCTCCAGAAGCCGCCGCTGGCGGTCCGATTGCCCTGATTGAAGATGGCGACGAAATCGAGATTGATTTGCCAAAACGCACAATCAACTTGCTCGTGTCAGACGAAATACTTGCTGAACGCAAAAAGAAACTCGGGAAATTCACCCCAAAAGTCAAAACCGGCTGGTTGGCAAGATATTCGTTACTCGTCACCTCTGCTAATACCGGTGCCGTCATGAAATCCTTCGACGAGATCTTAAAAGAACTAAAATAACGCTTAAAACAATAAAATGCCTGAAGATGATTTTTTCATCTCCAGGCATTTTTTATTGGAAACATTATCCTAAAAGAATATGATCTAAAATCCCCTGCGCCACACCGTCGTCTTGCACCGAAGGCACAATGTGATTCGCTAAAGCCTTTATCTCCGGATCAGCATTGCCCATAGCGAAACTGCAGCCAACCTGCCGCAGCATATCTCGATCATTTTTGGCATCCCCGAAAGCATAACTATTTATAACGGATATTCCAAGTGCCTCAAGCGCATGCAAAATCCCCGTTGCTTTTGTCTCCGCCTTGGCATAAAGTTCAAATTTAAGTGGGTGATGCCCGTCGTCAAGCCATTCCAGCCCATGAGAAAGAAAAGCTCGGCATACTGCCTTGCGACCTTCCTCTGGCGCAATGAATTCCATTTTATACGTATCAACCTCAGCTTCAACAAAATCATAAACAAAACGTTCTTTCCCGATACCAAAGGACTGATAATACGCATCGAGCTGTTTAAACCTTTCATGCAAATAGACATGCTTCGTGCCTTGTAAAATATACTCGATTCCATTTTCTTCGCACTGTTGGCAAATAGCTCTCACCAAGTCTTTTTCGAGAGGCTTTTTATACAAAACCGACTCGCCCATAAGGACTGCCGCCCCATTCATTAAAACATAGCCATCAAAACCAAACTCGGTTAACTCTCTATCCAAAAAAGCAAATGGCCGCCCCGAAGCAATAAAAGTATAATGCCCCGCTTGCCGCAATTTTTCAATTGCCTGCTTTGTCTTTATGCTCATCGATGGCATACCTGCCCCCGCATCGATCAATGTGCCATCCACATCAAAAAAAACTGCTTTCTTCATTTAAAGACCTCATTTCCTCTTCTACTACTCATGCATCTATCTTTACCTGACGGAACAACCAATCCCGCATCTCCTGCGTTTGATACGCCCTCACCCAAGAATAATGTGCCATCGGATATAAATAGGTTTCTCTTGGATACTCCGTAAAAAGAGGTGTGCCCCCAAGCGATCGCAGTGCTGCAATCATCTCGCGACTATCATTTACCGGTATTACAGGGTCTGCCTCACCATGAAAAGCCCATATTGGTTTATTGACTAGCTTATAGGCTTGTTCTTTATCACCGCCTCCGCAAACAGGGACCATAGCTGCAAACAAATCCGGATTTGCCTCATTTAAAGACCAAACGGCAATGCCCCCATCCGATACACCCGTTGCGTATATGCGATTTCGATCGACATGATACAGTTTGGTGATGCGTTCCACTAATTTAGGAACCATATCAAGATCGGAGACCGACGATTTCCCATCCTCGCCACTACTTGATTCATCGAGCCAAGAATGACTGGCTTGCGGCGCCAGTACCAAGCATGGATGCTTAGCCTGTTCCTCAGGTTTAGCCCAAATAGTGGCACCTTGATTGGCTAAAATTTGCGCTTTATTATCTGTTCCATATTCACCGCTGCCATGCAAAAAAACTACCATGGGGTATTCCTTAAGCGGTGTATATCCTTCCGGCTTAAACAAACGATACGACATCGTCGTACCTGTTTGTGCATCCGTATAGCTGCCTTCACTAAACGCGGCTACAACTTTTGATATATCTTCGCGAACAATCATTAATAGGTATTCCTGCAAAATACCATCTTCACCAGCAACGACAATCTTGAAGCGATTTTTCCCCACAGCCAATTTTTCCAATTGCTCCTTGCCTGAGGCCACCACTTTCCCATTGATTGTTATTTCCCCTTCAGCATTTGCGGCAATTGCATTGATTGCAATATTATCAATATCATTATTGACATATGCTTTGTATTTATGAACTGTACTTGAAAATGGCGGCGTTAGCGTCGCGCCTCCAGTTGTATAGATCGTTATGGCACCCAAACCACCCTTTACAACCTCTTCCACTTTTTCAGCTGCAAAAGCGGACCTCTCCACTAGGCAAAGCAACATAACAAACATGAAAATCATCAAAGCGATATTTTTTTTCAACCCCAACATATAAGATGTCCTCCTATGGCACTATATTCTTTAAATTCATCTCAACAGATTTCTTCCTATTATATAGTGGTTCTATCCTATATTGCAATAAAAAACCTTTGACGCATTGATGCAAGCAAAAACTTCTCTAAACCGATAAACAGGTAAATTGGCTTTCACGTCGAATAACGATATCTAGAGGAATATTATCTTTTACGCAGAATTTTCACCGAAAACCTTTACTGCAAAGCCTCTTTTATACGATTTTATTATAAGGACGTGTCTAATATGAACAAACGACTTCTTTGTGCCAGCTTTTTTTTCGCTTTATTGATTTTCACAACAACAGCCATAGCAGCGCCAAACACGAATTGGCAGCTAGCCTATAAAGACAATGATGTATCCTTTTATTTCGATACCAATACGACAAAAACCATCGGTTCTTCTGATGTTCTTTCCGTTGAGCTAAAGACCGTCATCCCAAGTGATATACGCCAAACACTTATCGCCAGATACAAAGGCAACTATGATACATCCAAATGGCAGCAAATACAATACTGCATTGCATCGACGATTTATAACCAAAAAGACAAATCCTTACTTATAAAAAACCAACGATTC
>RCMY010003280.1_pt1 | contig 14381 bp, 8 predicted proteins | sample 2041341 | NCBI WGS metagenome assembly RCMY01 (sample SAMN09708234, study PRJNA481090) | Marine sediment metagenome, whole genome shotgun sequencing project.
TTCACCGGCATGGGCGACAGAGGGCGAAGAGATATGGATGAACCGACCAACCTTGGCGTCGCGAGCCTCGGCCAGTAGGACCTCGGTCCCACGAACATTTGCCTCCTGAAACTGTTCGGCTGTCCCAGTGATTCCGACCCGTGCTGCCAGGTGGACCACTGCATTGCAACCGTGCACGGCCCTACGTACAACCACAGGGTCAGCCACCGAGCCGAGCACCTGCTGGACTTCACCAGGCAGGTCAGCCGGATTCCTCTGCAGGGCAATCACATTGTGGCCGGCGGCAAGGAGTTGCTTTGTGACGCCGCTGCCGATGAGGCTGCTGGCGCCGGTCACCAGGACTTTCATTCCATCGGCCTCTTCTTGTCCACGGCAGTATCCATCCCCTGCTCTATAGCCGGACGAACGAGCGACCAGCGAGGACCTTCGACGCCCATTCAGCGATGCGGGTCCGGTCCACTTTAGAGTTGTGACGCTTGTCCACTGGAATGCTTCCGGTCCACAGCACCGCTGCGGGTTCAGGCAGGTTCGCCTCGGAGCAGGCAGCTCGCACCGCGTCACGCAGGCTTGCGGAGGCCATGGCTTTTCGGTCCGCCCCGGCCGTCTGGACCACGACTACCGGCACCTGCACCCCTACCGGACCCACTCCGACCGCCGCCGCACGAACGATCGAGGGAATCGACTCGGCCGCATGCTCGAAGGGGACGGGCGCTAGCACACCACCGGCCGTGGTGATCAGGTGCTGCACTCGACCCGTGATCCAAAGGTAGCCATCGCTATCGAGCGAGCCGGTGTCGCCGGTTCGGTGCCAGCCGTCGTCGGTTCTGCTCTGGTGCTCGGTCCACCACAATCGGTGGTAGGACGCCTTCTGGTGGGACGCCCTGACCACGACCTCGCCATGTACACCTGGATCGGTGGCGGGGCTAGCCGCTGGTGTTCCGTTCTCATCCAGCGGATGGATGCGAACCTCCACCCCGGCAACCGGCCGGCCGACGCAGGCACCGCTTCCTGAGCCACGGGACCGCCGTTCGGCCAATGAGATATCGGCGATTGGGAGGGCTTCGGTCATGCCGTAGGGCGTATGGACCTCAGCGTTCGGACAGATCACCAGAATCGACTCGAGCAGCTCCATGCTCATCGGCGCACCGGCGCTCATCACCAACCGCACGTTCGCCAAGGCCTCCCGCTGTTTCCCGTTTAGTGATTCCGAGGAAGCCACTACACTCCGGATCGCGCTGGGTGACGCGAAGATCAGCGTGGCCCCAACCCGTGCTGCCGCGTCGGCAAGGGCGTCGGCAGTCAGGGTAGACGGCTTCGTCACGTCCATTTCAGGCACAATGGACCCGATGCCTAACGCTGGCCCGTACAGCGCAAAGGGAGCAAACGCAGCAACCAGGCGGTCTTCAGGCGTGATCGCATACAGCGCTCCAATGCTGTCCCGCTGGGCGGCCAACTGCGAAGCGGTGTAGCAGACGCCCTTTGAGGGTCCGGTAGATCCCGAGGTGAAGAGGATCGCGGCAAGCGCATCTCGGTTCTCGGTCTGGATCGGTCCGCCTTCCCCGGCCAGTTCAACTTCTCTCAGGGAGAACGAGACGCCAGAGATTCGACGCAGCCTTGCATCCATCTCCCCCACCACGATCCGCCGCGCATCCCAACGGAGTGCGCGGGAAGCAACCATTGCGGGAGGGATGCCGACAATCCATCCGGGATCGGCCGCACGTATAGCCCGATGCATGTTGCGCACGCCTAGGCCGCCATCCACCAGCACCGCTGCCACGCCAATCTGCCAGAACGCGTAGATGACTGCCGTTAGATCGATGCCCGGCGGGATGAGCGTCGCGACCCGATCGCCGGGCCGGACACCGGAAATGATCAGCCCGCGAGCGATCCGGTGGGTCCGATCGACGAAGTCCCGGCTACTGATTGATCTCCAGTCACCATCGTCCCGTTCTGTTACCAGCGGGTCGACATCAAGCTCGGGCAGAAGCGGCGAGGAGGACTGGGGAGGGTTCCGGGGCAGGGGCGGCGTGAACAAATTAGAGATCCACGCCAGAGCCGCCTCGACGGCTGGCGCATCCTCGGTGACGAAGTGACTGGCGGAGGTGAATCTATGCACGTCGGCGTGGGGTAGTCGTTGTTCGAAATCGCGCAGGTAGAGCTCGTTGAAGACCGGATCCTTCGTGCCCCAGAGCAAGAGCGCCGGAGTGTCGGCAAGGTCGGCCATCCCGTCCTCTATGGCGATCAACGCTGCGTACGACACATGATCGTCCTTAAGTGGGATGTCCTCGACAAAGTCGCGAACGCCTTTTCGACGTGCCGCAGTTTGATACGGGGCCAAGAATGCTCTCCGCACCTCTGGGGGTGGCTCCGGACTGGAAAGCCGCAGCCCACCGCGGATGAATGCGGGGGTGCGTTCGGTGATCGCTGCGATAATACCCGGCGTCCTTATGGCGGTGATGAGACGAGGCGCCGCAGCATCAGCGGGTTGGTGGACGGCGGTGTTGGTGAGGATCACGCCTGCCAGGTCGTCCCGGTGGGCCTGGGCCCATCCCAACGAGATTGGGCCCCCCCAATCGTGCGCCAGCGTCACAACGGGAGTAGCAATCTCGAGGGCGTCCGTGAGAGCGCTGAGATCAGCAATTCGTTGGGCCAGGGTCCGAGGAGAATCGATCCGTTGCGACCACCCCATGTTGAGGTGATCCGGGGCGATCACTCGCACGCCGCGGGGCGCCTGCTGGATGACCCTGCGCCAGAGGTAACTCCACGACGGGTTGCCGTGGATGCAGAGGATGGTTAGTTCCGGCGAACCCTCACAGTGATCCAGGAGGTGGAAGGTCAGTCGATCAGGAGTCCCCGGAGACCGGCTCGGATTAGCAATGGTGACCAGCCGGGACCACGACGGGTCGTAGCCCGGCAGATCCGACGGCGGCAGCTCAGCGTTCACCAGTTGAGTTCGAGGACGCCCGTGTTGAGGCCAGAGCCGATTCCCATGCAGAGCACGCGATCGCCGGACTGCAAAGAGTCGGCCGTGTGGGCCAGCGTGAACGGAATGGCCGCTGGGCCGATATTCCCATAGTTCGGGAAGGTCAACGGGCAACGATCGCTATCGATATTCAACACATCGAGCACTGCCGCTGTGTGGACGCGACTGACCTGGTGGAGGATGTAGCGGTCCATGTGTTCCCAGTCCGTGAAATCCGACTGGTCCCACGACAGTTTCACCAGACTGCAACCAGCGTCGAGCAATGCCCGGGCGTCGGTACGCATGTGTTCGAGCGTGCCAACGCAGAGTTCGTGGTGTGAGCTGTCGGCCCGAAAATAGCCCTTGACCAACGGATGGCTGCCATCGTTCGTGCTGGCCTTGCCCAGCACCATTGCTGCGGCGCCAGAACCCAGGGTGAGCGTCGCGAAATTCTCGGAGAAGTCATCGCGATGCTGGCCGGACTGGTTCAGTTCGTTGATCGTGTTGTCATAGATTTCGCGGGTGCCTTCCCCGTCGACGATCAGCGCATAGTCGATCTGACCACTGTCGATCATCATCCCGGCGAGGTGCATGCCGTTCACGAAACCGAGGCAGGCGTTGCCAACATCGTAGTTGAGGCAGTGCGATGGGAGGCCGAGCAGGTTGTGGACGGTCACCGCCGTGGAAGGCTCCAGCCGCGCTTTGCACACCGAGGAGTCGACGACCAGGCCGATTTGCCCGGGATCGATTCCTGCCTCGGCGATCGCTTGGCCCCCAGCCGCGGCCGATGCCTCGGCAAAGGAAAAGCCCGGCTCCCACTGACGACGTTCGTTCACACCGGCGAGGCGCTTTAACAACCCTGGCGGATTCCCGGTCCGTTCATAGAACGGCGCTAGCCGCTCGTCGACCTGTTCCGAGGTGACGATCACCGGGGCCTCGATCCTGCAGAGCGCGACCACACCCACATCATTAAAGGTGAAATGTGCGTTCCCGGTCATCAAGGGGCCTTTCGAAGAGACATTCTCTGCCTAGGCACTATCTGCATAGGCATTGCCCGCCAGTCTTACAGATCCGAGACCCTTTCCCGCACCCATGGCAAAACTGGCCCTGCCACCATCAGAGTGCGCTCAAAAGCGCCCACCTACTCATGAAAGGCCCGCGCGCGTCGCGGACGAGCACAGGGTGAGTAGCGGATTCGTTGTGAAAGACTGATGGAGTGGCGAACTTCGGGCGGTCAGAACAACAACGGGTAGGACGACCGGCCAAGCCAGCAGCACTGCTGGCGGTGTTCGTCTTTGGAGTGTTCGCCGCCTGTTCATCGTCGATAGAAGGCGGGCAGGCGAACAGCGGACGGGGCGGTGGAGATGCAGGAACCCGCGAGGATGCGGACATTCCGCTCGTTCCTGCCGTCGGGAAGCCGGCCGACTCCTCAGAAACTGGCACTGCCGCAGACACCGACCGTGGGGCTAAGTCGCCACCCATTACCATCGCCGGCGGCGTGGACCGTGCCCTGCTGCGCACGGACGGAGAAGGCTCAGTCATTGTCCAATTGACACCCCTAGCCCTACAGAATCGTGCCCTCCCGACCCTCGATACCTTCCCCTCCTCCGCCACGCACGAACCAGTGCGCACAATTGGTCCGCTTGCTGGCGAACCGCTGGCCCGTTCGACCTGGAACGAAAACTGCCCGGTCACCGTCGAGGAGCTCTCGTACCTCACCATGCCCTTCGTGGGCTTTGACGGGAAGACCCATGTGGGAGAGATGATCGTGCACGCCGAACACGCTGGCGCCATTGCCGAGGCTTTCGCCCAATTGTTTAGCGCGCAATACCCGATTGAGGAGATGCGGATCGTGGAGTCCGCAGATCTCCTTCCCCCGTCTGACGGTGATGCCAACAACACGACCGCTTTTGTGTGTCGAACCGTCGCGGGCACCTCTACGTTCTCCGAACACGCCTACGGACTGGCCATCGACATCAATCCGTTCCAGAATCCTTACGTCCGGCGGACCGAGGTCATCCCCCCGCTCGCTACCGCTTATGCGGACCGATCATGGGAGCGGCCGGGGATGATCAGCGAGGGCGATCCGGTAGTGCAGGCCTTCGATGCGATCGGCTGGCAGTGGGGTGGCCGCTGGAACAGCTTGAAGGATTATCAGCATTTCAGCTTGAACGGACGCTGACCACGGCTCCTTCCGGGTTGGAAAAGATTTCCCGATTACCTCTTTTCCCAGTTCGGAGGCTCCGGGGTTGCCGAAATCACGCCCAGCATCCCCACCGCTGTCACACCCTCTGGTCATGCTGGAACTATGAAGATTCTTCACACCTCGGATTGGCACCTGGGCCGATCCTTTGGCACCTACGGCCTGCTGCCGGATCAAGAGGCATTCCTCCACTGGCTGGTCACCACAGCTGTCAGCAATGGCGTTGAACTGGTTGCTGTGGCAGGCGACATTTACGACCGTACCAATCCCCCAGCCGATGCCATCCGTGTGTTCAATACCGCTGTGGTCGCCCTGAACCGGGCGGGAATCGAGGTCGCCGCCATCGCCGGCAACCACGACAGCGCCGAGCGTGTGGCCGTGTACGCCGAATTCACCGAAGCCAATGGCCTCCTGCTCCGGGGCGGTTATCCAGCCACGCCAGTCGGAAAAGCTGCTACCGCGGCGGACGTCGTGGTCCGTGAGTTCAGCGATGGCCCGCTGGCCATCGCGGCAATTCCATTCCTTGACCCTCGTATGATTCCCTCCGATTTCACGCTCCTTGATCCTGCCTCCGGGCCCTATACCCACCACCAAGTTGTAGAGGCCTGTGCCACCGCAGCGGCCGAGGCCATCCCTAGGGGGATGCGCTCACTCGCCATGGCTCACGGCTTCATCGCAGGTGGAAAGGGAAGCGATTCGGAGAAGAAACTCGTGGCGAGCGTAGGAAACTCCGATCACATCAGCGCCGACTGTTTCGCACCCTTCAGTTACAGCGCGCTCGGGCATTTACATCGACCACAGGCCGTCGCCGGAAGTCCGACTATTCGCTACTCCGGAACTCCGCTGCCGTATTCCTTCAGCGAGACCGGTACCAAATCGATCGCCCTAGTTGATATGGATCCCCGCGGCGGGTGCGATGTTTCCCTGCTTGAGGTACCAATAGGGAAGGGTGTGCGGACGGTGCGGGGAAGTTTTGCGGAGATCAGCCGAATGGAAGCTGACTGCGACAACCTCATTCGCATCGAGCTCACGGATGCAGCCCCGGTTCGCGAGGCCAAACGCCGACTCCTGCCGCAATTCCCCCATGTTGTCGAACTCTCGCTTGTCAACGTCGGCGCCTCGATCCCGGCCGGGGGGGCCGGCAGCGCCAACTCGACGATTTCGCTCGTTCGACAGGTCGTTGGGTTTCTCGGTGTAGCGACCGGCCAGCAAGCGACCGTCGAGGACTTCCACACCATCGTCAACGCACTTAGCGACGCTGGCCTCGAGACCCCGGATGCGTCGGAGGTCTTGGCCGAGTTGAGCACGCCGCTGCCAGACTCGGCGCCACGGTCCACGCATTCCAGCGGAACGACCGAGGCCGCCTAATGCATTTCGAGAAACTCTCCATCGCGGGGTTTGGTCCCTACGCCGGGCTGCAAGAGATCGATTTCGCTGCGCTTGCCAAAAAAGGCATCTTCAGTGTCACTGGCGTCACCGGAGCGGGTAAGACCACCATTTTCGATGCGCTGACGTATGCACTTTACGGCGACCTTCCCGGGGCGCGGGAAACGAGGCACGTCCGGTCCGACCACGTAGCGGCAGCCGATCCAACCAGGGTCGAACTGGAGTTCTCGGCCGGGAATGATCGTTGGAAAGTAGCCCGGTCCCCGGAGTATGAACGTCCGAAGCTCCGTTCGACGGGCTTTACCAAGAGACCGGCCCAGGCCACCCTGCACCGGTGGGTCGAAGGCCAGTGGGAACCGCATTCAAGTCGAAACAGCGACGTCACTGCGCGATGTCGAGAACTTGTGGGCTTGGACCGAGGCCAGTTCGAGCGCGTCGGGCTCCTACCTCAAGGGGAGTTCCGACGACTTCTCCATGCACCGTCTCGAGAGCGTAAGGCGCTATTTCGGACACTCTTCGGGACCGATCAGATTAATGCCGCCGTCGCCGCACTCAAGGATCTCGCAACGGCCAAGGCGGCAGACGTTCGAATCGCCGAGGCGGGAACGTCGTCCCTGCTGGAACAGGTCGATCAAAGCCACGCTGAACTGAAAGGCATTCTTGCGTCGCACTCCCACGGTCAGCTAGCGCTTCTCAGTCCTGCAGTCGGCGACGCCGCCATCGGCGACCCGTTGCCCGCGGTGGTGAACGCCGCCGCTGAGGTCGAGCTCGTTGTCGTTCCCTTGCTAATCCTCGACGAAGAGGAGAACGGGAATCGAGCAAGCGCCGCGGCGGCAGCCATGCAAACGGCCACCGACCAGGTCGAGCAGATCGAACGCCGGGATGGGCTTAAAGCGGCGCTGATCACCCTAAACGACGCACGACCCCCGGCCGAAGAAGCAGCCGCCGCCGCCGAACGAGCCGTACGGGCGGCACCGGTGGCGGCTGCCCATCGGCAATCGAGCGCCGACGCCAAGGAACTGCTGGATGCCGACTCCGGCCTCGCCGATGCTGTTCGCAAAGCGACTCAGCAATTTGCTGATGCCAAACTAGTCTTCGATGCAAAGGTGCCACACCAGGACCACCTCTCACTCTGCGACGGACAAATTCATACCCTCGACGCACTGGCCGGCACGACCCGCGATCGCCAGCAACTCCGTAAGCAGATCGACGCCGAGACTGGTGAGTACAACACGCTCGAGGCCCGCAACCACCAGCAGGACCTAGATCACCAGGCACTCACTGCCCGGCTCGAGGATTTGGAAGCGATCGAACAGAGCGCGGGTGCTCTGGCCGGTACGACCGCGCAGCTGCGCGCCGAAGAATCCTCGCTGCGAATGCTCCACACTGCGGCGCAGCGGCGCGATACCGCCGAAGTCGCGCTGGCATCCATCACCGCCCAGTTGGCCGAACTCGAAACGGCCGGCACCGAGAACGCCGCGACCATCGAACATCTCCAGAACCGAATGGAGGATCTCTCCCGGATCGCAGGGCAGCTGGCGATCCGCACAACCACACGTCTGGGGGCCCAGGCGATCCACGACGCCGCAACGGAGCGGGATCGCATCGAATGCCAACTGGCCGATGTTTTGGAGCACCTCGACACCGCCCGTGTAGAACTTGGCCAGCGGAGCGCCGCTTTCGCTGCTGGGATAGCGCCTCGCCTGGCCAGCCAACTTCTACCTGAAGAACCTTGCATGGTGTGCGGCAGCGCAGTTCATCCCGATCCTGCCACCGAGCAGGACGGCCTCCCCGCGGTGACCGAGGACTCGGTGCGGGACGCATCATCCGCGCATGAGTCGGCGTTGGCTGCGGTGAGCGCCATGCAATCCAAGTATGAAGGCCTCATAGATACGGCCTCCAGCCATACGGTCGACAACGCAGCCACCACCCTCCTCCGCGCCGAAGCGGATATGCAGGAGGCCATCGCCGCCGCGCAGGAACTGAAGATTGTCACCAGCCAGCATAGGAGCGCCCTCGTCGTCGAACGGGAACGTGTCGCACAGGCGGTCCTCGTCGCCGGTGAACGCACGGCTAACCAAAGCGCACTGGCCTCAGCTCTAGAAATCCTGTCAGGGGAGGAGCACGCCAGCTCCACGGACCTGCACGAACAGCTGCAGGAACTTGCCGGCCGGCTCGCCGCGGCGCGAGAAGCGGCGGAGAGGCACTCCCTGCTAAAGTCGAATTTGGCCGAAGCCCGGGCATCGCTCGCCCGCCTTGAATCCCTACGTGTGGTTACGACGAAGGAACTGGCCACCCAGGCCGGACTCTTGGGCGGTCTCGAAGCAAGTCTTGCGGCGCTCGATGAGAAACTGGCCGCAGCCGGGGTTGAAGATCCTGTAAAACTCCTGGCGCTGACCAAGATGGCAAAAGACCAAGCCGCAGCATTCATCAAGGCAGCGAATAGACGAGGGTTGGCGTCCCAGCAGGCGCAGAGGTCCGATCTGCAGTTTCGGCACGCCCTGTCCGAAAGTGGTTTCCCGACAGGCCAGGAGGCGCTGGCCGCAGAACGTCCCCCAGAAGAATGCGAGCACCTTGCGGCGCTGTATGCCGCATTTCAGGAAGAGCTGCAGCAATGCGAAGCTGATCTGGCAGCGCTGGCCAAACTCAATCTGCCGAGTGCCCTCCCTGACCTTTATCTCCTCCAGGAGAAGCAACAGGCCGCCAGTCGTTCATCCCAGCAGGCTGTCGAATACCGCGTGAAAGTGCAGGCGGCAATTGCGAACGCCCAAAGCGTCGTCCAGCGCCTAACTTCGGACCTGCGGGTGGCCGAAGAACTCCGGGCCGAGGCCGATCGGTGTGAACGCATCGCCCAACTGTGTGATGCAAAGGGTGCATCCAAAATCAGCCTGGAGGGCTACGTCCTTCGTTCGTATCTGGACCAAGTCTTGACCCAGGCCAACCTCCGCCTCGGGTCGCTCAGTGCTGGTCGGTACCAGCTGCTGCTGGCCGATAGCGCAAAGGATGCCCGGGGCGAGTGGGGCCTGGACCTCAAGATTTCCGATGCCCACACCGGTGAGAGTCGTGAGGTCACCTCGCTGTCCGGGGGCGAAACCTTCTACACGTCGCTGGCACTGGCGTTGGGTCTCAGCGACGTGCTTAGCAACAATGGAGCAACAGCGGTAAGTTCAGTCTTCATCGATGAAGGCTTCGGCTCCTTGGATGAGGACGTGATCGACCTCACCGTCGACGTGCTCTCCGAACTCGGCAACGACGGGGTGACCGTTGGAGTGATTACCCATGTCGACGCCGTCCGTCACGCCCTGCCCGCGGGACTCAACGTGGAGCGCCTGCCCAACGGCGCCTCCAGAGTGGTCCAGTACGACTAACTGTCGAGGAAATCCTCGGGCATCGAACGCATGGACCGAATAATCATTCCTAGGCCTCCGGCGAAGCCAAAAAGCATGATCAGGAAGGTCGAAAGTTTCAGATCGAACCAAAATCGCAGGCTGCTGAGAATCTCGACCAGGAGAACGGTGACGCCAATGGCGAACAGCGCCCATGGCCACGGCTTCTTGGCATCGACGAACAACCAAACCACAGCAATAAACAACGGTAGAAAGACCACGCCGGCCGATCCGCGTGAACCGCCACCCATCCCGCGACTGATGTAGCCGTAGCCGCCAGAGACGACGCTCACGGAATCGACAAAGAACCAGGCTGAAACGGCGGCCAGCGCAACGCCAGCAAGGAACGTGCCAAAACCGCCTGAGGTACCGCCAACCTTAATATCGCTCACGGGAGTGTCCATAGGTCCATTGTCGGCGGAAAGGCACAACGTTTCAGGGTGTTTAACCGAAAGCCGCTTCGCCGTTGCGCTCATGTCGAGCGGCACTGCCCTCAATCGGATACGCACGCTGCGCTCGGGGATCTGCGAACCAACGCCGGGGATTCGCAATTACTGCGCTGTAGCTATCCGAAGGCTGCTTTTGCAAGGACCGCTCAGGTTTTAGTTCTCGCTCGGCCGATAGGAACCCTATGTTCCGTTCCCTCATCGCTGCCATCGTGCTCGGTGCTAGTGCAATCCTCGCCACGCCAGCGATCGCCCAACTCCCAACGATCGAGAACGCTTCGTCCCTCGAGCAGATCGTCGAGGCAGTGGATTACCAGCCTGGCGAGCACGGCGACGTCCTTCGTCTCTACCGCGCGTTTTTCGATCGCGAGCCCGATCTCTCCGGCGCCAAGTATTGGCTGGACGTTCGGGACTCGGGCTCAACGCTGGAGAGCATCGCTGAGTACTTCACCGGCTCAGATGAATTCTTCAATCATTACGCCGGCACGAACAACGAGGAGTACCTCCGTCGGGTGTACCCCAACGTCCTGGGTCGTGACTATGACCAAGCCGGATTCGACTACTGGCTGGACCTCCTACAGGGAACGAATACGTCGGGTGGGAACGATGCCCGAGCCACTCTTTCCCGCGGTGCGTTGGTTCGATGGATTACCGCCGGAGCCGAGTTCAAGGCCCGCTATCCCTACCAACCCGCCACGCCCAGCGCCGGCGGTCTGCAGACTCCTGGCAATCCAGCCGGTACAGCAGTTGTTCCGGCCGAGGCCGCCGCCGAGCCAATCCAAGGTCCAGACGCGGTAATCGGCAATGGATCACCTGCCAGTTGCACCTCGGCTGCGGTGGTGAACGCCGTGGCCCAGGGTGGGACCATCATCTTCAATTGCGGCCCTGATCCGGTCACGATCGGGATGACCGCGACGGCCAAGGTCTTTAACAACCAGGATCCTGACGTCGTGATCGACGGCGGTGGGCTGGTGACTCTCTCGGGCCAGGGCGAGCGCCGAATCCTTTACATGAATACCTGTGATCAGGCTCAGGTGTGGACGACCTCGCACTGCCAGAACCAGGACCATCCCCGGTTGACCGTCCAGAACATCCACTTCACCAACGGCAACTCCACCGGTGCGGGCTACATGGGTGGCGGAGCAATCTTCGTCCGGGGCGGTCGCTTTAAAGCGGTCAACACGATCTTCACGTCCAATCGTTGCGAGAATGTCGGTCCCGATGTTGCCGGCGCAGGCCTCCGGGTCATCAGTCAGTACAGCGATCTGCCGATCTATATCACAAACAGCACTTTTGGTGGCAGCCCCGAGGGAGCGAATGCCTGCTCGAACGGTGGTGCGATCAGCACAATTGGCTCATCGTTCACAATTCTCAACAGCCTCTTCACTCATAACTACGCCATAGGCAACGGCGCAAACCCTGCCCAGGCCGGGACCCCCGGCGGCGGGAATGGCGGTGCCATTTACAACGATGGCGGCACGTTCCACCTGACGGTTCGTGGATCGGTGATCACCGACAACACGGCCAACGAGGGTGGGGGTGGGATCTTCTACGTCAGCAACAATCGCCTTGGGACGATGACGCTGGACGACGTCGTTATGGCCCGCAATCCCAGCCTCGGCTTCGAGACCGCCGGCCTGCCCGGCATTTTCTACCTTGGCAACGGCAATCCCGTCATCACCGGCTCCAGCCTCCGCTAGTCAAATCTCAGTGCGAGCTGTTCAAACGCTGGCCGTCGAGTATCCCCATCTCGTCATGAGGAGGACGGCCTCAGCCGACACAGGCCTGCACACCGCGTCGCTCGGAACCTGTCTCGGCTAGGAGCCTTCACAAGCGCGTCGTTCGGGCGGGAGGCCGAGAGCTGCTGCTTCGGGTTCGCTTAGCGGACGTTGCGCTCGCTCACAGGCCCTAGCGATCCATGACACGATACTGGTGTCGACAATGACGTAGCGATTGGCGGTCGAGGGGCGGGCAGGTTTCCGCACTGCGACCCTGCTTCCATTCGCTGCTACTGCTGACGCTGCCGTTGGCGCAAATCGTTCAGATACCCATCGAGGCTGGCCAGCGTCGCCCGCAATGGATGCGACCGGTTGATCGCCGCCGACCCACCAGATCGTCACGCGCCCAGAATGTTCGACGGTGATCGCTATCGTTCCATCCTCGTTGAGCGTGATTGGCTGATCGACGCCGGCCACTTCAACCTCGCCGAAGGTACCCATCGACAGTCCGTTCAGCATGTCGAGGACTTCCATTCGGCCGTCTGCCTCTACTACAACCGCCCTGGTTAGATCATCCGAAACGGCAGCAGCGCGTGAGTTCCGACCCGAAAGCGGATGGTCAGGCAATCGTTCAAGAGTGGTTGTGTCCCACACGACAGTTCGTCCGTCGACGGAGCTGGGATAAGCGACGAGGATGTCTGGCGTCGGGTTGTCAATCCAACCGAACTCGTCGCCCCCGGCAAGGGTCACCAAGCCGTTCCCAGCATCCGCTACGAGCGCCACATACTTGTCTTCGTGGGAGTAGTAATCACCGTTTCCCGTCAACGCGAAAAGCGTCCCGTTTGCTGCGGTGAACCTCGACGCGTACAGCGGCTCGGTTGTTCGGGTCTCGACCAGCCCGTTTCCCAGAAATACCGCCCGGCGGGGCGCAAAACCAGAGCCGCCAGCGTGGACCCACATAATCGCAGAACCGTCCACGTTGAAATGTGCAAAGTCGTGGCTCCTGTTTGGGGCCCAGACTTGCTGATCAACCGAGCCGTCTGGATGCACCGTCCAGATCTCGTTTGAGTCGTTGTTGCGCCCCTCGCCATAGCTGCTCCTGTGCGAGGCCAACAAACGATCTGGATCGAGCGGGTCGAAACGAACGAGATCGAACGCTCCCTCAGCCGTAGCGATCTCGAGTCCGTCGAAGCCACCAGCCTCGCTAAATAGCTCGCGGAGACTCGATGCCGATGGCTCGGCCACAAACAGCTCCACCACCAGTAGCGCTCGGGGAACCGACTGCGCAACTAGGGCCGCCTCTGACAACGACGACGGTTCCTCCGCCGGTGCCAGAAGGTCATCGCCAGCTTCCTCTATCGGGCTGGTCTCTTGCGATGGTTCGGCTTCGCGGTTCGCAACGGCCGACCAAGCCAGTAGCCCGAATGCGAGGCCGAGCAGCACAAAGCCAGGCCAGCGGTAACCGCGCCTTGTGACCGAAGCGGCGGAAGCCTTGTCCGAGTCGGATTCGAGGCTAAGAAACCCCCTACCCGACCCTTCAACTGGCATCCCGGCACCTCCGTCCCGTCAGCTCACTCCTTCAGAACAGTATGACCGACCATCGACTGTCCCGTTCGGAGCGCCCGGCGGGAAAGGCTTGTGACGGCCCCAGTTCGTTGAGGAGACGCCAGTGGACCAGCATTGCGGGTGGCTTCCCCCGACATTATGTGGGAAGCGCCAGTGGCGCCGAATTCGGCCGTCTCTAGGCGATTCTGGTCGGTCGGTAAGGATAATTGGTCTTGAACTCCTCCGAGCCGGTCACCCACCGAACTGCGGCGCCCCGTGACAGGCTCTCTAGGTCCGGGTTTGCACCAAATGCGTTGGTTCCCTCAAGGAGGTCGAGCCAATAGTCGTAGCCGGCCTGATCGAAGTCACGACCGAGTACGTTCTTGTAAACGGCGGTGAGGAAATCCTCGTTGTTCGTCCCGTCGTACAGGTTGCGGTATTCGGGGACAGCGGTGAAGAACTGGGAGATCTCGGTCAAGCTGCTGCCGCCCCGAGAGATCCCGATCCAGTAGACGGCACCGCCGCGGTCAGGTTCCCGGTTGAAGAAGGCCCGGTACAGCCGCAGGAGGTCCGCGTCAGCTGCGGTGTAGTCCGAAGCTGCGAGTAGATCGCCAATTGAGGCGGCGGCCGCGACCGTTCCGGGACGGACATCAAGCCGCACATATCCATTGAGAGGGGACGCGAAGGAGGCCGCAGTGCCGTCAGTGCTGAGCGAAACGATCAGCTCATCCATCA
>RCMY010003281.1_pt1 | contig 14379 bp, 6 predicted proteins | sample 2041341 | NCBI WGS metagenome assembly RCMY01 (sample SAMN09708234, study PRJNA481090) | Marine sediment metagenome, whole genome shotgun sequencing project.
CTATTTTCGCCCAGACCACTGGCCAATCCCGCCGATGCATAGCGTTTTTCATTGGGATTTTTCAATACGAGCACAAGGGGTTTGTCGGTATTTGCAGGTTGCCCGGTTTGTAGGGAAACCTTCAACCGCCATCCTTCTTCAGATACAAAGCTGTAATCCTTTCGTTCATTTCCAGACTTACTTGATGACCTAAAATCCAATCGCAAATCCAGCGGTCGGGGTTCGTCGGGAAAGGCACCGAATGTTTTTTCCTTTAAAAAGACCTTTACCTCTTCTCGGTAGGAATCGAGTTGATCGATTGTTTCGATTACCGGTGGTGTGGCCAACTCCACGAACGAATCCTGTATCGTTTTCGTCCTATCGTCTTTTGGCACACCATTTACGTAGGCCTTTAATTCTTCCTCGGACAGTTCCTTGGTGATATCAATTTTACCGAGGGCATCAGGATTGACCTTCTCTCCTTTTAATTCGTTTATGAAAAAGGATAAGATTTCGGGGCGCAGTTCTTCCTTCGATCCATAGCTATGACCTCCGGTCGCATCTATCATCTTCAGATTTTCAGGTTTTCCATAGAACGAATACATGGGTTTTGTTTTGTTGTACAAGGTATGTACGGCCTCGATGGAATAGTACAGGTCTCGATTAGGTTGCGCGATCATAAACGGTCTAGGTGCGATCAATGCCCCGATATCGGAAAAATCGATGCCATAGGTATTGATCGGCATCATACAGTCGCAATGATCGTCTATCGTTTTTTGGGCTATCTGACCTTCTAGTGAACTTGCGCCTGCCACGGCTGCTGCTGCTTTTACTCTTGGATCGGCAGCGGGCAGGTACCAACTTTGGGAACCTCCTCCCGAAATACCGGTTACACCCAGATTATTTTTATCCACTTCCGGCATTTCGGATAATAGATCTAAGCCTCGAATACCGTTCCATACTTCGACCCCGGCGGGATTATAGCCCCGGCTGTACCAATGGAACCATCCGTTCGATTCCTGACCTAAATGTTCGCCTTCTACTTCTCCTCTTTGGATGGTTTCAATAATCAGGCACACAAAGCCGTTTTCTGCGAAATTCTTGGCATGCGCTTGATAGTTATATTTTTGCGCATGGGCATGGCCGCTCACATACAATAGGGCTGGCACCGGTTTTTTGATTCCATCGGGAATATAGAGGTTGGCGGGCACATATAGACCGGGCAAAGATTCGTAGTACAGCTTTTCGATTCGGTATCCGTTTTTCTGGATTACCCCGGTTTTGGTCACATTTAGGGGAGACCTTTTTCCGTTGAAAGGCTTCCCCTGTAGCCCCAGCATCTCCATAAATTGTTCATGTCGTTCCTCGCGAACGGCCTTCCAGTCCTCCAGATTCTTAATATCCTTTAAGGAATTATGGGTAATATCGCCGGCCACTTTACACAGATGTTGACGGATGTTGTTGGCTTGATCGAACGCAGGGGCGACTTCAACAGGTGAGGTTTGCGAGGATAAAAATCCGCAGGAGAGCAGTACAAAACAGCCGGCAAACAGTTTTTTCATCAATGTTTTAGTTTAATTTCCATGACTTACTTCTTTCATCTTTGTGACCTTGCCAGGGATATTGGCCCCGAAACGGGGGAATTTATTCTTTGGATTTTATACCATAAGTGCCCAATTAGGGGCTAGTTCATTGATTCGGAAACATTTTCAACCACTTCCGCGCATTTTTGGAATATATTTTATCTACGACCTCTTTTGGAAGTTTAAGCCCCTTGAATTCCTCGTTAACACGATCGCTGGTCATCAAATCGTCGGTGACAAAAAACTGCCAGTCGAGCAACCAGGTGTCGCGCAAATACTTTTGCAGCTCATCGGCATCCATATTGCCGTTATCGGCGAGGTCGGTGGCATATAAAACACGGTCTTGATACTTGATGAAAAAGTCCCGCACTTTTTCCCTGTCCTCTATGGTTTGATAAAAGACTTGTCCGATTCTGGCAGCAAGGTCAATCGACATGTTCGGAAATTTATCCAAGCGTTTGGCGAGTTCGTCAACGCTCCATTCCAGACTGCCCATGTGAGCTCCCACAAATACAAGATTGGGATTTTTTTCGAGCATTCGGTCCCGGGCGGCTATCTGTTCTTCGTATGATGGTAGTTCGGGATGTTTGTACATATGATACTGCGGATGTTCCTCGAAATAGTCGCGATCGTTGTTTACGGTCATTTCATCCAAAGGAAGCCAGCAGTTTTGGGGCTCTCCCAGATGACCCACTAAAACCTTTTTTTTCTCGGTGATATAGTTGAAAATACTATCCAACTTGGGGTCGTCTACCATCACGAGCTCTCCATTCTTGTCTCTGAAGACCATGCCAACGTTCTTCCAGACCTTTACCCCGACAGCACCCTCTTCAAAACTTTTTTCAAGCCAGCTAATGGTATTCTTCACCCAATCGGGATTGTCCCAACCCTTGATCGAAAAGGAAGTGGCCACCTCAAAAACATCAGGATTCCTTGTTTTTTGGTCCATACCATACTGATATTGTTCTTTGATAAATTCAGGGCCTTTTGACAGATCGACCACGATATTGAGCAGTTTGAAATTGTCTTTTTTGGCTTGTTCGACAAAGGCATCCCTATTCGTTGTTATATGAATATGGGTGTCTATTTTATCGACTTTGGTGTAATCTTCAAGGGAATAGTAGTTGTCTTGCGCCCTACTCGAAACTGAAATCAGGAGCGATATAAAGAATACGCTGCCATTAAAAATTCTTTTATTCATAATTGACATGCTTTTGGAAATTAAAATTTGAGTTAAATTTGGGGAGTACCTCATAAAAACAGGGTTACTCAGGCAGCGCAAAAAGGTTATCCGATTTTGTTTTTGGTGCGATCAAGGGTCTAAAATAGACTTTGTAATCACCAGTTCGTATGGCATTAGCCCTATTGTCCATGGTCTCTTGTGAGAATTGGGTCTGGTAACAGGCAAAGGCCTTTATAGCTTTTTCGCCATCCTCTTCGGAATAGGAAATAACTTGGGTCAGATAAGAGTCGGCTACCCCCCTTAGCATTTTATCGGCCTCATCTTCTACTTTCGAAGCCGGGCTCGCCACAAAATAAAGGGCCTTGGTCTTATCCCAATTTTGGCTCAAGAATACTTGGGTAATAGATGCCCCTACCAAACGATGGTCCATGTGGTTTGAACCGCCATCGGGACCCCAGGTTAGGATGATATCAGGTTCTATCTTTTTGACCAAGCTATCGAGATCCCGCATTAGATCCTGAACATAGGGTACATGGCCGAAAAAACCATCCTTTAGCTTCAATTGATCGTGGTAGCCCAACCAGATCGGTTCTTCGATACCCAGGCTCGAGGCCGCGCAATTGAGTTCTTCTTTTCTTAAGGCAATCAGTTCGTCGCCCGGCTCCAAGTCGGTCTGGCCCGTACCGTATCGGCCATCGGTCGCCGTGACCACCTGTACTTTTGCCCCTTCTTGGGCATATTTGGCCAGTATCGGAGCTACGGTATACTCATCATCGGCATGCGCAAAAACCGCCAAGATGGTCTTGCCCGCTGCGGAAATGCTATCTTGGACTTCTGCCTTTGTAGTATTTTCGGCGTTTTTTGATGGCTTCGATTCACAGCAAACGAGCATACTGCACGTAAGCATTAGCAAACCTACTAAAAGAAGCGACTTTCGTGGCAGAAAAGGAAGTTGCGGCCTAAGGCTATCTCGGTTTTTTTGTTCGGAATTTTTTGCGCTGCTCATAAGGTCAAATTTAGGATGTTTCGTTTATGTTTAATTCATTTGGAACAAAACTTTGGTTTTATAGAACTCAAGACGAATTCATATAATGAGAAGATTATTTCAAATTTAATACCTTAATAGCCAGAACGGTTACGTTTATGTAATTTATTTTGGTTGAGGTAATCAATCCAACGAATACCCTAATCCTAGCATTTGCTTCCTTACTCCGGGATACAGGCGTAGGGCGTTTTTGTAATAGATTTTTTCGAGGACCTCCTTAGGAAGTTCCAGGCCGGGTATTTCATTCTCTCCGAAAAATCCGCCTTTTACTTTGTCACTCGTTTCCAATATTCTAAATGTCCTGATGTAGTTTTCGGCTTGTACTTCGGTTTCGGCGGTATCCGTCCAAGCTCCGATATCGGTAGCGAAAAGGAGCCTGTCGGCCCATTCGATCATAAAGGCACGTAGATTTTCGCGATCGACAAGATCGTAGTATTGAAAAGTCGCCGCCAAATCAACGTGTAGGTTGGGAAAAGTGGCCAACATGTTTCTTAGGTAATCGATCTGTGCATCTTGGCAAAGGAGCCAATTGCCGTGTGCCATTACGGTTACCAGATTCGGGTGTTTCTCCAGCACAGCTCTCCAAGCGGTAATTTCCGCCCAATATTCGATAGGATCCTTTAGCCACGCCCCGCGTCGTCCATATGGTCCATTGGGGTCCGCCACATGTATGGATGTACCCAACATCCCTATTTTCTCCATCTCGGCAAAAGTGGGTTCGTGTGCGGGATCATTGATATAGGGGAAGCCGTCTTCCTTTTTGTCAAGATTTCGGTACCAGGGCCCCGACCATATTTTGTAGCCGACATAGCCTTGCTTCTGAAACACCTTCAGGGAATCTGGCGGGTAGCGCAGGCCGTCGTGCGCGGAATAATCTGCAATGGAGCTAAGCACACGGCCCTGGCTTGTGGCCAATACGTTTTCAATGTCCACCAGAGGTGAGGTATGATTTCCCAAATTGATCCACATGGCAAAATCAATCGCATTGTTGTCTAAAAGTAATTTTCTTAGGTTCAGATACTCTCCTATGGCCCCGGGATCACTGCCAACATGCATGTGAACGTCTATTCTGGGAATATCGGGATAGTCGGTTTTAAATTGGGAGTTAAGGACATAGGGGGAAAGGAATAAGAGAATCAATACACTTAAAATTGATTTAGTGGGTTGGATCATTGTATAAAAAATTAAGGCCTTGAAAGTAAAATGTCCAAAAAGAGTCCGCCAGCTATGAGGAGCTGTTTTTAGAAAAAAGGCATTCTGTCCACTCCTTTTTCGGCGCCAAATCCAGACAAATAGCGCGAAGTTACGGGATGGAAGTTTGCAATTTTCATTCAAACTAACACAAAACAAGGTTATTGTTCATAATAAATAACGCGTAGTTGCACCCCGGGTGGTTCGCAACTTTTCATTCACACTAATAACAAAACAATTATTCATAAATCTCTGGGGGGAAGAGGCCTTGTCTTGGATGCGCAAAGGGCAAGCCCGGTTTGGCATCCCACCAGACTTTGCTCATGGCGTCGTCACCGTTCGATAATTTAGCGGCGGCCGCCTCAACGTTTGCCTGATTTTTTGAATATTCGTCCAAAGGATATTTTTGTCTTCGGGGCATTTCGCCACCTGTGTCGGAAGGCCCGGGGCTGATAAATATTCTCGGATAACCCGTTCTTCGATATTCAGCCCAAGCTTCATGGGTCTGATAATAGATCGCCAAATATTTTTGGTTGATGATCTGTTCCAATTTTTCTTCATCGGTACCTGTTAGGGTGCCGGCCGAGCCAGCCAAAAAGGTATCGATTTCGGCCTGGTCAACGCTGTAAAGTTCCATTGCGGCCTGAATGCCTTCACGATACAATGTTTCGGGATCGCCAGGAGCCAGGCCTGCCAAGGCCGCTTCGGATTTTAGGAATTTTGTCTCGCCCGCAGTAAAAACTTTAAAGGTATAATCCGAAATGCGAAAAGATTCACCTACCGAGGTAATGCTGTCGCCAGTATAACGAGGCTTTAGGTCTTCGGTCACCAAATTAAAAGGTCTAGAGCGGTATCCTGCATTTTCCGATTCCTTTAAATAAATGGATAGCCTGGGGTCATTGTACTTAAGCAAATTTTCACTTACGGTAAGGGATGGGTGCAAGGGGTTTCCTTGATTATTCGCAACATAGTTAAAAAATGGCCCCCTGTTGTCGTTATCCAATGCATCGTCTCCCTCTGCGGTAACTGCGGCATTTTGGTCGTTGCTTTCGATCAACGGCCCGTTGATAACGTCATCGATATGTTGTTGGGCCAAAGCTGCATCAGCGTATCTGACCCGCATTGCAAGTCGAAGACGCAGGGTATTGGCGAAACGTTTCCAAGATTCAGCATCACCTTGGTACAATATATCGGCCGAGCCATAACTTTTCAAACCTGGATTATCGGTTAGGCGGGCAGCGGCGGTTTTTAAGGTATTCAAGAGGTCATTATAAATAAATTCCTGAGCGTCGTAAACGGGTTTGGTTTCTAGGTTATCGACCCCAAGACCGGCTTCGGTATAGGGTACATCGCCCATATTATCGGTTATGCGATAGAACAACCAGACCCTCCAGATTTGGGCAATGGCATTCTTGTTCGAAAGATCTGGTTCACCTTCGGTCAAACGCTCTACTTCTTTTATGTTTACAATATTACCCCGATATTCCCCAAAACCACCCTCTATGTTTTGTAATGGAAATCCTGAAGAAGGGCTGTTCACATATCCGGAATAATGACCGATCCCGTCGAAATCCGTGATGTCAAAGATGGACTCCTTCAGCACAAACGTTAAAATGGCGTCGGGGTTGACCTGTTCTATCGTTATCAAATTGGGGTCGGTATTGATATCTTCAAAGTCTTCCGTACAAGCAATCAACATTGCGATAATCGCTACGAATGTTATTGGATATTTATATTTCATGGTGACGATGTTTTATTTTATAAGGATAGGGATAAATTGAAACCAATACTTCTTGTACTGGGTACGGATGAAAATTCGTAACCCTGGGCTGCAGCCGTAGGAGCAAATGCAGCCTCGGGGCTTATCCCCATCGATTTCACCTCATCATCCCTTTGAAGGTAAAATAGATTTCTTCCTACAATTGAAAATCGAGCGGTTTTAAAAGGAGTTCTAGACAATATTTTCTGATTAAAATCATAACCGATACTGGCTTCCCGCAACGCAATATAATCGGCATCCAGAACGAATTCTTCACCAATATTTCCCCATGCTTGCTGGGCATAATAGGCTTGCCCAATGACCACTTGCGTATTTTCGGAGAAGCTGCCATCCTCATTTTCTACGACACCATCGGCAACTAGATTATCTCTGTTTTCGGTAAATTTTCCGGTACCTTTTGCCATTTGATCGTACTTGCTAAAAGAGTAGATCTGTCCACCTTGTCTGATGTCGATCAAACTACTAAGTGCAAATCCTTTGTACGTAAAGGTATTCGTAATTCCCCCCAGCCAATCGGGTTGAACGTTACCCAGTATCGCCTGCTCATCATCCCTTTGAAAGGAACCACTTGAGGTAATGATTTTTCGGCCGGCTTCATTTCTTTTATAGGGAAAGCCCACGATATTCCCATACGCTTCTCCCGGTCTAGCCTCGATATTAGCGCCACCTGCACTAATCAGGGTGTACGAATCGATGCCGTCCACCAACGAAACGACCTCCGATTTGTTTTTGGAGAAATTCAGCGATACATCCCATGAGAAGGTATCGGGGATTGAAATAGGGGTAGCGGTCAACAGCAATTCGATACCTGCATTGGTGATTTCACCGGCATTGACCAATATAGTCTGATAGCCGGATGAAGCGGAAATCTCCGCCGGCAATATTTGATTGGTGGTCGAGGAATTATAATAGGTAAAATCAATTCCGAGCCTATCGTTGAACAAGCGAATATCGGCTCCAAATTCATACGAAGAGGTCAACTCATTCTTTAGGTCTGCGTTCTTCACATTGCTGACCAAACTGGCATAACGTTGGCCTTGAAAGCTGCTTTGTGAATTGGCATAGCCCGTAATTGTCTGGTAGGGGGAAGCGTCATTGCCGGCCTCGGCATAAGAGGCCCGAACCTTGCCAAATGTCAAGAATTTAGGGTCGGTGTTCAAGGCATCGCTGAACACAAAACTAAGGCTCGCGGAGGGGTAAAAAAACGAATAGTTGCCAATGCCGAGGGTAGACGACCAGTCGTTTCTTCCCGTAACATCAAGAAATAAATAATCCTTGTAGCCCAACTGCCCATTAAAGAATAACGACTGGGTTTCTTTGCGGCTTGCATCTGGAGTGATAATAGTATTCAGGGTATTGGTAATCTGATACAGATCCGGAATATCTAATTTCGTGCCGGTATATCCTTCCTTTTCCAATTTGTAGGTATACTTATTGGCGCCCAAACTCAACGATCCGGTAAAATTTTCGGAAAGATCATTACTCGCGGTCAAAATTACATCGGTATTGAGTTCCTTTACATTATAGGTGTTTTTCGAGACCACACCATCCCTTCTTGCGCTTCCGGGAGTGCCTTGTCCGATTCTTTCGTATCGCAGATCGGAATAAAAATCACTTCCTACCTTTGCTCTAAGGCTTAGCCAATCGGTAAAGTCATAATTTGCCGAAAGGAACCCTATGAATCTATTGCGCTCATCGGAAGTAAGCATTTCGTTGACGATCCAATAGGGGTTTACCGGGCCGTTGGCCTTCCAGTTTCGGTATTCGCCATCTTCGGTCTTATATTCCTTAAGCCAATCGAGATCTACGTGTCGTCCCATTAGATTCAAGCTAGGTGCCACCGCCAGAGTGGACGATTGGCCGGTTGCCGGTCTGTTTTTGCCTTTTTGGTTAATATAGTTGGCCTTGGCCTCGACCCTGAACTTATCGGTAATATTGGCGCCGACATTTAGGTTCACTGTATTTCTGTCAAATCCACTATTGGGAATGATGCCTTCATTGGTCAAGTTTGAAGCCGAAAGCCTAAAATTCAGTTGCTCCGTACCGCTGGTAACGGCCATAGTATTGGTAAGGGTCGAACCCGTTCTATAAAACTTTCTGACATTATTTTCCGGTTGCCCGTTTAAGGGTACTACTCCCACATCCGGTAAAGCTTGAATGGTTACCAACTGCCCTTCCATTTTCGGCCCCCAATGGTCCAACGCCCATTGCGGAATTTGGGGGTAATCGACCCCATTGATTGTCTCGGTGTTCCATGAGCTCATATCATCATCGTAGCCTACGCCGTATTCGTTCTGAAATGTCGGTAAGATGTTAGGTTCTTCGAAGGTCGTGTTCGAATTAAAGGAAACTCCCCAACCTTTTTTAGTACCCGTTTTCGTCGTTATTAAAATTACGCCGTTGGCGCCCCTCGAACCATATAAGGCCGCGGCGTTTGGACCTTTCAGTACAGAAAGGGTTTCAATATCGTCGGGATTAATGTTCTGTATTCCGTCGCCATAATCCCTTCCGCCGCCAAAAATTTCGGCACCGTCCAGGTTTTGGTTATTAATGGGAACCCCATCAACAACGTATAGGGGTTGGTTGTCGCCCCCAAGCGAACTATTGCCCCTTATAGAGACAAAGGAAGATCCACCGACACCCGCGGAGGATGAATTGATAAAGACACCGGCCACCTTGCCTTTGATGGAATTCATCACGTTAACATCCCTGGCAATGGTCAAATCGTCGCCCTTTAGCTCTTCCACGGAATAACCTAAAGCCTTTTTTTGCTTCTCGATACCAAATGCGGTCACAACAACCTCTGAAAGCTCGGTCGCATCTTGGTTCATGCTAACGTCTATGGTGGCCCGATTTCCGACCTCGATAATTTCCTTTGTATATCCCAAATACGAGAATTCTAGCACAGCGGTGTCGTTGGGCACCTTAATCGAATAATTACCATCGAAATCGGCGGTTACCCCTTGGGTTGTCCCCTGAATTATCACGTTCACACCGGGAAGCACCGAACCATCACTGGCATCAACCACCTCTCCAGTGACAGTACGCTCTTGTGCTACCATATGAACGGCACACAACATAACGAATGCGTAAATCAATATTTTTCTCATTGCATTTAGTTTTTGGTTAGTACGACTAGGCTTGCCTTGAGAACAATTGTAATGCCATGTATTGATTCAATTGTCCTACTTTATAGTCTCGGATAGGCTCTTATTTTTTGTCCCACCATACTTTTGATCGATAGGTGTCGCCATTGCTTAAAGTCGATACCACATTAGCATAATTTTCTGAATTCACCAGTGCTTCGTCTGTTGGGTATATATACCGTCGGGGAATCAATTGATCGCCACCGGCAAAAGGACCTGGAACTAGGGTAGGGTAGCCGGTTCTTCTCCATTCTGACCACGCTTCAAGATTTTTTCCGAACAACATGATCCATTTTTGACCCATTATTTTTTCTAGTTTTTCTTCCTTTGTTCCTGTAAGCGAAAATTCCGAAGCTATGTAAGCTACCGGAATATCAGCTTCGGGAATATCGTACGGCTCCATGGCCATTGCCGCTATAATTCCCTTCGTATAAAATTCCTCGGCATCGGCTTCCGTCAAACCGCCCCAGCCTTCAAGGGCGGCCTCTGCTTTAAAAAAGGACACTTCGGCGTAACTGATCGCATGTACCGGTATCTCTTTCTCCTCGTTAAAATAGGTTTGGGTAGAGGCTAAGGAATATTGGCTTCGTATGATACTTGAATAATAACTATCGGTTTCAGCTACTTTTATTCCCCGGTATTCTGGCGTTGTTCCGCCTGTATTGGGGTCTGCAATTAATGGTAACCTAGGGTCATTGGTCGCAAGAAGAACGTCGACGAGTTCCTCTGCGAGGTACAGTAGATCTGGACTACCTCCAAAAAACTGGTTTAAAATAGGATGCCTATTGCTGGTAATGGCATTTGCCGTAGGTACATCGGCATTTTCCACATTGCTGTCGATTGTTGCGTTGGACAAGGCACTTTCCACGGTTGCTTTTGACAAGGCTGGATCCGCATATTTGATGCGCATACCCAATCTCAATTTTAGGGAATATCCGAATTTACGCCAAAGGTCAACATCCCCGTCATAGAACAAATCGGCATTTCCGTATGATTCGTCGGAAGCATTTAGTTGTGCCAATGCGATATCCAAGTCACTGATCAAAGCGTTATAGATGCTTTCCTGTGTGTCATATTTGGGCTGTCGGATCGTTTCGCCAAGGGGTTGTGACGATTCTGAATAAGGAACAGGTCCATACATATCGGTTAAATTTTGCCACGTATAGATTTCCATGATTTTCGCGATGGCCAGCTTAGTTCTTCCCTTGGGGTCGTTTTCAAGCCCCACAAGCAGTTCGTTTTTTATTAATGCCAAACTTCTTAATTTGGAATAATAGCGCCCCATGATGTTAAACGGTTGTTGTATATACCTCGATTCTCCTACAATGGGTCCCCCGCCCCAATGCTGAATCCAAGAACCGGTCACATTGTTCGGGTCTTCTCCCGAATCGCTCGGAACAATGCTTCGTTGAACATCGGTCAAAAGTAAACCCGGATCAACTGTCAGTGTTGATATGGGCGGCGTATTGATTTCTTCGAATTCACTAGTACAAGAGGATAGCTGTACTATAAAAACTACAAGTATTATATTCTTGAAAATAAGGTATAAGCTCTTTTTAGTATCCATGATGACCATTTTAAAATTCTATATTAAGATTTAGCCCATAGGTTCTGAGCAATGGCAGCGAAGTAGATTCAAGTCCTACAGCAGAATTGTTTACGTTAAATGCACTGGCTTCCGGGGCGAAACCATCCGTATGCCTTTCAAAATAGAAGAGGTTTCTGCCGAACAGTCCGATCCCTATATTCCGAAACGGTGTTCTCGACAAAAGTTTTGATGGCAATTGGTACGAGAGGGTTATTTCCCGCATACTTATATAGCTAGCATCATTGAGCATTTCTTCGGAAACAACGTCTTCCTTTGTATTGGCTACAACGTTCCAATAGTCTTGGGCAAATACCTGGGCGGTGTTTTTCACACCCGTACCTACCCATTCTCCGGCATTATTTTGTTCCGCAACAATGCCATCGGCTACATATGTGCCATCTCTTCCGGCAAGTGTTCTTTTGGTAACACCATAAATAATCTCTTCTCGGCTGGACTGGGAATAAATCTGACCGCCTTGGCTAATATCCACCAGCATGTTCAAGGCCAAACCCTTAAATCTAAACGTATTTGAAAAGCCACCTGTCCAATCCGGCAAGGCATTGCCGATACGATGCGCAACCTTTCCTTCGCTTCGTAACGGGAGACCGGTATCCGGATCAATCAGAATATTGTTATTTTCATCCTTTAACCAAGAAAAACTTTCTCCGTACATTTCTCCAAATGGTTCTCCAGGGACGGCACGGACAGATATTCCCCGGTCGGCACCAAGCTCAAACGATTCGACGCCATCAGCCAAGGATACGACCTCATTGGTATTCTTTCCGAAATTGAAAGAGGTTTCCCAAGTAAAGCCGTTCTCCGATTGAATTGGAGTGGCGGTAAGCAGAAGTTCTATTCCCTCATTGGTGATTTCACCGGAATTTATTCGAATGTTCGTAAAATTAGAGGTCTCCGATATAGGAACACTGACAATTTGGTTTTTCGTGCTGGCGGAATAATAGGTAAAGTTTAACCCAAGGCGATTTTTGAACAAATTGATGTCCGCGCCGAATTCATAGGAAGTTGTCAACTCGTTTTTAAGGTCGGGGTCTACAATAGTGTTCGCGAAAGTGGCCGTTGGTCGGTCTACATAGGTAGTGTTGCTCACATTGTACGCTCCCGCCAATTGATACGGAAAGCCTGAATTGCCCGCCTGTGCCAACGATGCCCTCAATTTTAGGAAAGTCAAAAAATCGCTTGAAATATCGAATGCATCGCTGGCAATAAAACTGGCACTTACCGAGGGGTAAAAGAAAGAATTGTTATCGAGAGGTAAGGTAGATGACCAGTCGTTTCTACCCGTAATGTCTACGAAAAGATATTCCTTATAAGCAATCTGGGCCAATCCGAAAACCGATTGGATCTCCGATTCGACCAAATTATAAAGCGGAGTTACTTCTTCGGTATTTTGTATGATAAAAAGGTCGGGCACCTTAAATCGTTGTCCCAAGAACCCAACCTGTCGATAAAATTTAGTTTGCAAACTTGCTCCTGCGCTAAATTGAACTTTCACATTTTGGATGGGATTCAGTTTAAAAGTGGCCAAAGCCTCAAAATTATTGTCTCGCACCCTGTCAACAGTTTCCTCTAAATCTCCCTTTTGATCTGAAGTCCTTCTCGTGCCGATGTCGCGATATCGAAACCGTTGTTCGGTATATGTGTCGGTACCTCCCCTTAGGTTAATGTTAATGTTATCGGTAAAATCATATCTCAGGTTCATGGAGGCCAAAATCCGATCTTTTCTATCGTCGTTCTTTGTTTTATTAATTGTCCAGTATTGATTGGCGGTAGAGCCATTGGTGGCATAGGTTTTCTCATTGCCTGGTGCTGCCCTACTACCGACACCCAATGCCCGAGCCACCTGTTCCTCTGACCAAATGTAATCGGCCAAGGTTGCGGCAGGCATACTCCTAGGCTGACTTATAAGCAGGTAGGCGGGGCTTGCCGGGCCATCGGACAATTCCGGTCGGTTCTCGACACTTTGAACGATATAATTTACTTTGGCATCAATATGTAGTTTTGGGGTAATTTCGGCATTGACACGTAGATTAAGATTATTTCTTTCTATGGTATTGGTGGGTACATAACCATCAACCTTAAAATTTGAAAAAGAGAAATAATAGTTTACGTTTTCACTGCCGCCATTAAGACTGATGCTATTTATTTGCGTTGTCTCGGTTTCAAAATAATCTTTATAGGTATTTGGTTGGGCTACGTAGGGCAGTACATTTCCAAATTGGTCTTCATAAGTTCTTCCGTCATAAGCGGCTCCCCAGCTGCCTCTTGTAAGTCGATTTCGTCCTGCGCTCATTTTCGGTATTCCTGTAATGCCGGCCAATTGGGCATCTTCCGTACTGTAAATGGTTCCGTCATCTGCCCTTAAATGGGTAAACTGCCCATCTAAGCCTTGGCCATAGGTATTTTGAAAATCGGGGAGTACAGCCGCTTCTCCAAGAGAAAAGCTACTACTCAATTTTATCCCGATGCCCTTATTTGATGTCCCCGATTTGGTCGTAATCAATATCACCCCGTTACTACCTTGTTGACCGTACAAAGAAGCCGCATTGGGACCTTTTAAAACAGAAATAGACTCGATGTCATCTTGGTTTATGTTTGAAATTCCATCGCCATAGTCCGTACCTCCCCAGCGCCCGGCTTGATCCCTGACCGTATTGTTTAGGGGGATACCATCTACAACGTATAATGGCTGTCCGTTTCCTACAAGGGAATTGTTACCTCTAATCACAACCTTCGAAGATCCTCCGGAACCCGATGCCGCTTGCGATATCTTTACCCCGGCGACTTTTCCGGATAGAGCGGTGGCGACATTGTACACCCCTGCTTCTTCTAACTCATCTATTTCCGAAACGGAATACCCCAAGGA
>RCMY010003283.1_pt1 | contig 14373 bp, 12 predicted proteins | sample 2041341 | NCBI WGS metagenome assembly RCMY01 (sample SAMN09708234, study PRJNA481090) | Marine sediment metagenome, whole genome shotgun sequencing project.
ATGGCGACGTCGAGTTCGAGGATCTGACCTCCGACGCTCACGTGGGTGCAGATGCCGAAGAGTTCCTCGATCGCACCCTTGCAGATCAGCTCATGGTGTTCCTCACGCTCGGACACGACGACCGACATGCGGCGCCGCTCGAAATCAAACGGGATCTCGTCGATCTTTCGATAGTCGCTTGCCACCTGGAGTTCGGCTTCCAACTCGACGTACTCCAGCAGTGCTCGGTCCAGCAGATTCCGCAGTCCGGTTTGGTGGTAGCTGTTGAGGTAGGCGAATTCCAGGACTTCGTCCGAGGGGCGGCCGAGCACGTCGATGTGTCGCTCGAGTGCGATCTTGTCCTGCGTCAGGGTGCCCGTCTTGTCGGCACACAGTACATCCATCGCCCCAAAGTTCTGAATTGCGTCCAATCGCTTCACGATCACGTTGTTTCGTGACAGCACGATCGCACCCCGAGCAAGGGTTGCGGTGACGATGGTCGGCAACATTTCCGGTGTCAACCCGACCGCCACCGACAGGGCGAACAGGAACGCCGCCGGCCAGTCGCCCTTGCCGATGCCATTGATCACGAGCACAGCAGGAACCAGCACCAACACGAAACGGATCAGTAGCCGGCTGACCCTGTCGATTCCTTCGTGGAAGGCATTGTCTGGGCGCGTCCGGTCTGGGCGCGTCCGGTCTGGGCGCGTTCGCGTATCGATCCCTGACCGCGTGACCCGGGTTGCCAATGTGCCGAAGTAGGTGGCGTTTCCGGTGGTCAGCACCACGACGGTCGCCGCGCCGGAGATCACGTTGGTCCCCATGAACACCAGGTTGTCCATCTCAACTGCCGAGGACGACTCGACCATCGGTGTCGGAAACTTCTCAACCGGAAGCGACTCGCCGGTCATCGCCGACTGGCTGACAAAGAGGTCGGTTGCGGCCATGACCCGGCAGTCAGCAGGAATCATGTCGCCCGCCGAAAGCACGACGATGTCACCTGGGACCAACTGCTTGATCGGGATCTCGATCTGATGCGGACTGCGAACATCGAGCGCCGCGATCGGCTCGTCAATCCGCCGGATTACGGCTGCGGTATTCTCGACCCGCTCTTTGAGCGCACGCGCCTCGCGATTCGAGCGGCCCTCCTGGACGAAACGAAGAACCGTTGCGATCATCACCATCACGGCGATCACGACCGCGGCCTGTGCGTCACCGGTGAGATACGAGACGATCCCAAGCAGCGTCAACAGCAGATTGAACGGATTGCGGTAGCTCACCCACAGGTGCCACCACCACGGCATGGGTTTGTCGTGCTCGACCTCGTTCGGGCCGACGTGCTCACGCACTTCATCGGCTTCGATTGCGCTCAGCCCGTCCGGCGAGGTACCGAACTCGGCGAGGAGTTCTGACAGCTCACGGTTGGCCCATGCCACCAATTGCCGGTTGAGACGGTCCGAAGATCGATCGGCGGAACGTTCCCCCGCTGACGAATCAACGCTTCGAAGTCCTCGCAACGACATTGACCGCCTCCCTGGATGATCGACGTCGGACCGGCTCGCCCTTTGCGCGGCCTCTACGTGGTGGTGATCACGCCGTAGTGGCCGTCGTAACGCAGATAGACAACGCTTCCCTTGGCGGTCGCCTCGTCGATATAGAACACGAACGGTTCGCCGCTGTGGTCGAGTCGCTGGCGGGCGCTGAGCTCATCGAGGGTCGGCGGTGCCGGTTCGACGATGAGCGCCTCGGGCTCGTTCGCGTCGTCACCCAAGCCGGCAACGCCGAAGAAACCGTCGCTCCGCCGATGCACGAGTGCGGGTGCGCCGCTGGTCACATCGGTGAAAAGGTGGAAGTCGTGCTCGAGCGCTTCCATGTCGTAGATGGCTTCCTGGGCTGTCGTCGGAGCGACGGCGAAGGTCTTGCGGCGTACCACCTCGCGCTCGTCGATCGGGCGGGGGAAATGCTCAGGTCGATCGGTGGCTCGGTCATTGCTTCTCCACTGACCGTCCTGGCTCTCCTGCAGCCAATGAGAACGGTCGTTCCAGCGGTCCACCACGTCCACGAGCCGTCGTTCGAGTCGGTCGACCACACCATCGAGGGCCTGCACGGTGGTGGGCGCGTCGGCCTCGGCCCGCAACGGTGTACCCGAGATGTTGAACATCACCTCGACCCGGCTCGGTTCGACGATCGAAGGGTTGGTTCGCTGGGTCAACGTCACCGTGGCGTCGAGCACATCGCGACCCGAGAGTCGGGCGACGTGCGCCACCTGCTCCTTCGCATGGTCGATCATTGCGTGGGGGACGGGACCGCGCAACGTGACGATCACCTCGTCGGGGGATACGTGACGAATCGCGGGGCTGGACGACATGAGCTACTCCTTGATTGAGGGACGAGCAGATGGAGAAACGAGCAGACCGAGTGAAGGGCGGCTCGAGAGACCGGTCGGCCAAGGACTTCACCTCAGCGTTCGCCGGAAGGTCGGTGTCCTTTACCCAAGAGATGCCATTCGAAAAGTCGAACTCCGGGCAACCGTTTCCATTTTGAAATAGTGAATTGAGGAGCCTACCAAGTTGCATCATGGGGCAGATGACGGAGATGGAGCCGAAAAGGCTTCTCGCAGTGAGTCCGGAAGCTGTCCCCGGACGTCGTCCATCTGGCCGCGACTGATGACCTGAGCGACGACGGCGCCGACGACGTCAAGTGTTTCGGCCGCACGCGACGACTCCAGATCGAGACCTTGCACCAGTTCCCGTTCGATCGTCTCTCGCGTCACGAGCTTGTCCGGCCCGAGCGGCAGCGCATACAGCGACGGCTGCAAGAGGGAAGGAAGCTGCGCGATGAGGTCTTCGGCCTCTCCCGGGGTGAGCCTTCGTACCAGTGCCCCCAGGACAATCTCGAGCGCGGTCTCCGCCTGTCCGTCACCGTTGAGTTCGGTGTCGACACGAACCTGGTTGACGAGGCGCCCATAGGTCGATTCGGCGCGAGCGGTACTCCGCCTTCTTGCCGGTGACCGGGGGGTGGGCGCCGGGCCTCCGTCACCGATCTGAGCCTGGACGATCGCAGCCAGGCGATCCATCGGCGCAGCCTCGTCGAGTAGCAGATCGTCGAGCGTCACCATGCCGACGAACCGATCGTCTTCCACCAGAGGAATACGCCGGATGTTCCGTTTCTGCATGAGGTGAATCGCACTGGCCTGGGTGTCGGCGGGTGTGAGTGCCACGACACCTTCGGTCATGACCTCACCAATCGTCGTGGTGTGAGGATCGAGTCCCTGGCCAACGACTCGGACCGCCAGATCCCGGTCGGTCAGGATGCCGGCGACGCGGCCCCGGTCCTGCACCACCACGGCGCCGATGTTGTTCTGCTCGATCGCACGAGCGGCTTCGAGCACCGGAGCGCTCGGCTTCAGCGTCACGATGCGTGGCCTTACGTACCAGTGAAGAGACATGGTGGAACTCCTTCTGCGTTGACGATTGGGTTGATCTCGTGACAATTGCGCCCGACAGTTGCGCCCGACAGTTGCGCCCGACAGTTGCGCCCGACAGCCACGTCGGTTGCGCAGCTCGTTCGAGCATCTCTCGTTGGATGCGATCTTTGGGCACGAACGGCACACCCGTGACGCTCGATGAGAGGTTGCCTGCTCAGGATCAACCTGCAGTCGGGTACAGATCAACGGGCGACCAACAGAAGTGCAAAGCCCGGCGTGAAACAACGACTCAGGGCGAGCGGAGTTGAGTTGAGCGAATGTTGACGGCTGTCGAATGCGGCGTTCACTCTCGCGCACAACACTCAAAGAAGAGGAACATCCGACAGAGATGAACATCCGACAGAGATGAACACTCGACGGAGATGAACACTCGACGGAGATCAACACGGCGCCATCCCGGCATCACGTGTGCAACCAATATAGGAGGTCAGTCAATGACGCAAAACGATGTGAAAATGGCCTGGGGCAAGGTCGGTGATCAGCTCGAGGCGCTCGGGCTCAAGCTCAAGTTGCATGCCGAGCAGGAGTTTGCCGAGGAAGACGATGAAGAGGTCAAGGACGCGTTGGCGCGGCTGTCCGAAGCATTCGAGAACACCGCCGAGGCGATCGGTAACGCCGCCACCGACAAGGCCGTACGACACGATTTGAGCGAGGCCGGACGTCACCTCGTCGACGCCGTTGCCACAACGGTGCACAAGGCGGCAAGCCAGTTCCGAGCCAAGTCGTAGCACCGTCAGCTCGTCCCATCGAACGCTCGAGTTTACGAGCGGCACGACGATCGACCCCAGTCAGTTGCTCGATGCCTCAATCTCGTTGACTCACGCTCGTTGAGGAGTGTTGTGAAGCCCCGACCACCTCATCCCGCCGGTGGTCGGGGCTTCTACCTTCTCGGGGCCCGCCGCCAACGAGCGAGTACTGCCGTACCCGCGCCCCGAGAGATCCGGCCGTCAATTGGTCGCCTCTCGCTCCAACCGTTTGATGTACTCCGGCACCGGGCGGTCGCGCAGATCGATGATCTCGGTTCGTTGGATCAGTCGTGTGGTCGGTGACCCTTCGGCCCAGCGATCGAGAGCGCGACGCAGTTGCACGACGAGCCCAACGGCCACCATGCCGATCAGCAGCAGGTGGAAACCGAACACCAGGGTCAGCACTCGCATCGTCACCTCGGGCCAGGCGACCGCCAGGCCCCCGGCGACGATATTTGCCAGTCCAGCGAAGATCAGGATCCGGGCGCCGGGGAGGATCGGCCGCACCACCGCGCTGATCAGGAGTTCACCCAGCCCGAATCCGATGAAGATGACACCGACAGCGGTGGCCATCACGGCAACGGTGGTTCCCGGCAAGCCAAGTACGACCACGCCGGCTGCCGATGTGAGGAGTCCCAGCGTCACCCGGCTTTGCCACCGGTGTACGTCCTCTCGACCGCGAAAGGTGAACAGCAACATACTCAGCCCAACGGTGAGAAGATAGGCGCCGATGATCAGGGCGAACCCCGGGAGTGTCAGGTTGGGGTCGAGCAGAACGAGCGCTCCGGCGGCAATACCGGCGGCACCGGTGACGCTCAGCCACCCGGCCACCGTGCGTAGCGCGCTCCCGACCGGATCGAGCCAATCGTGCTCTCCGAGCACGTCGTTCTCGCCGATGACGTTCGCCCCTCGCATCGATGTATCCGGTGGTTGATCCTGATTCGTCTCGATGCCGCTGGCCAGGGGTCGGTCCATGAGGGCCTCCTCATCTGTTCTGGCTCAATGCTGGGTGACGAAGATCACCTCATGTCCATTGGAGCATCAACGGTCGTTCAACCTCGAGGGTTCAACCCCGATGGGTCAGGCCGCGACCGGCACCCTCGCCGGAGTGGCGAATTCGAGGCGAACACCATCTTGCTTGGTGCGGAAGCGAAACCACAGCAGTGCTGTACCGACGGTGGCCGCGGTGAACGACGGGCCCATGAACGACTTGATGATGACGAACGTCGTCACCGACTGGGTGAGCAGAAGCCACAGCGTGACAGCGGCGTTGATCAGGCTGGTAGCGGCCCACAACAACGAGAGCCGGGCAAAGAAGAGGCGGAGTAGTGGATGCTCGGCGGTTTCCGGCTCGAACGGGCAGAAGTCAGCGGCAAGCCGTTCGGCAAGCGGACGACCCGTCGCCACCGAAGCGAGGAACGCCAGGCCAACGAACGCCGTGCTGATCGTTGGCTGGAGGAAGTAGACGACCAGGCTGCCGGTGGCCAACGCAAGCACCGTCTTGGACGCCAGGCCAATGGTGCTCAGTAGCACCAGACCCGGAACCTTCTCGCCATGCACGCGGCGGTGGATGACAACGGCCAACGACCAGGCCAGCGCGGCGAGAAGGGCGCCGGTCGTGCCGATCAATCGGAGGAAACCCAAGAACACCGCCACCGGGATGATCTTGCCGACCAGAACATTGGGGAGCGAATGGCGCACGATGGCGCTCGGGCTCGGAAAGATCAGGTGCTTCTGCACAGAGATGACTCTTCTCGCGTGCGCACCGAGCCTGTCGGTGGTACGTCTTGGGGTCGACACGAACACCTCAACGTTACGACCTCATCGTCGGCCAATGCAGTCGGCCGGAACATTTTCTTGGTCACATGAATCAACGTCCGATCAATTGGTCGGCTCCGCGAACGCTGCGGAGCAGTTCGGGAGCATGATCAACGGGGAGTCTCGTCGGGAGGTGGATTCGCCATGGACATCTCGATCATGGGTAAAAACTCTGCCGATGCTGTCTCGGTCCACCCCACTGATGAGAAAGGCGGCGCAGACACAACCGCCGACAACAACACCGCCGACAACAACACCGCCGCCGACGACAACACCGCTGGTGGGTCCGTCGACCGCAACCTGGCTGCTCGTCAGATCGAGCAACGTGATCCGGAGCTCCCCGAGGTCGGCGTCTGGTTCGATTTGGCCAAGCAGATCGTGCTTGTCGGTTGTGCTGTCCTCTTCTATTTCGCCGTTCGCGGTCTGACCGAGGGGTCGGTGCCCGAGGCCATCCAGCACGGGAGGGATGTTCTTGCCCTCGAACAGCGGCTGGGCATCGCATTCGAACCTCACACCCAAGAGCAACTCGCCGATCATCGCACACTGACGATGGTGGCGAACTGGATCTACATCTGGGGCCATTGGCCCGTCATCGTCATGACCCTGATCTGGCTCCGCCGACGCCGTCGCTACTACTACCTGCTGCTTCGCAACGCCATGTTCGTGTCCGGTGCCATCGGACTGGTGATCTTCGCGGCCTATCCGGTCGCCCCGCCCCGCCTGATCGATGCCGGATTCGTCGACACCGTCAGTCAGTTCTCGACCTCGTACCGACTCCTCCAGCCGCCGAGTCTGGTCAACAAGTACGCCGCGATCCCCAGCCTCCACGTCGGGTGGAATCTGCTGGTCGGGATGGTGCTCTGGCAGTCGTCGAACCGCCGGCGTATTCGCCTACCCGCGCTTGCCAGCCCGATCCTCATGATCTTGGCGGTCATGCTCACCGCCAATCACTACCTTCTCGATGCCCTCGCGGGCATTGTTGTTGCTCTTGCTGGACTGGCCATTGCCCAGCGCATCACCCTGCGCCTCGCCCTTCGTCTGCCATGACGCGCCTCGACGACATCAACGAACGACAGCAGCAGCAGCCCGGCGGGAGCCAACTCCCCGACGAGAGCCAGTACCTCGTCCGTCAGCAGATGCACCGTGTGATCGACGGTTGGACGCTCGCCTTCCAGGTGACACCGGCCAACCGGCGAGCGGTCGAAGCAATGACGACCTTGAGTGACGGCGTGTTCGGTCGGCGAGGGCTACCGCTCGGTCCCGACCATCCCCCGAGTGCGCTGGTGCTGGCCTCGGGTGTCTTCGACGATGCCGAGGTGCCCGGCCTGCTCGATGCACCGCAAGCCGCGATCGCCTTTGGCTCCGGTCGAGCCGACAACGAACCAGCGGTCATCTTGGACCTTCGCCGCGGTCTGGTCACGAGCGACGCAACGGTCGGCGGACATGAGGTGTCGATCCAACACTTCGCCTCGTCGGTTCGCAATGGAATCGATGTGCTGCGGATCGCGGGACCGGCCGAGATCGCAGCGGCCCTCTCGCCACTGGCCGCGCCATCGGGATCTGGACGATCGGCAAGCGCTCGAGGAGCGATTGCCGCCGCTGCTCGGCGAACGACGACCGAGTCGGGCAATCGCCTCGCCGTCACCAGGATCACCGCCCTGGCCTCGTCACCACCCGACGACGATCCGACTCGAATCGCGGCAACACAACTGGGTGCAGCATCGGCGGCAACCTTCGAGCAACTGCAACGTGAACACGAAAGCGAATGGCTGGAGCGATGGTCGGCGGCCGCGATCGATCTGCCCGATCGGCCCGACATCGAAGCTCGTCTGCGGTTCGCCCAGTTTCATCTTCTTTCCCTCTCTGGCATCGGCGCCGAGTCCGCGATCGGTGCCCGAGCAGCAACAGGTCATGCCTACAACGGCCATGTCTTCTGGGACACCGACGTCTTCGTCGTTCCCGCCCTGTCGGCGATGGACCCCCGGCGCGCCCGGGCCGCTTTGGAGTATCGGCATCGCCGGCTCGGAGCAGCCAAGGACCGGGCTGGTCGCGAGGGTCGTTCGGGGGCTCGCTTTCCCTGGGAATCGGCCGACACCGGCGCCGAGGTGGCTCCAACCGAAGGCATCGACCTGCACGGACAAACCATCGAGATCAAGACCGGCACCCAGGAGGAACACATCGTCGCCGACGTCGCATGGTCGGTCATGCACCACCTCTGGTGGACAGACGACGACGTCTTCGCCCGCGGGCCCGCGAGCGAGATCCTGCTCGAGACGGCCCGCTACTGGCATTCGCGAGTGGACATCGACAGCGACGGATCGGCCCATATCCGCCGGATCATCGGTCCCGACGAATACCACGAGAGCGTTGACGACAACATGTTCACGAACGTGATGGCCCGGTGGAATCTGCGCCGGGCCGCCGATCACTGCGAGAGCCACGGCTCCGTCGACGCCGACGAGGCGAACGCCTGGCGTTCCACCGCCGACCGGCTCGTCGATGGCTACGACAGCCAGACCGGTGTGCACGAGCAGTTCGACGGGTTCTTCGATCTCGATCCGATCATGGTGGCGGGCATCGGCACGCCTCCCCTGCCGGCCGATGCACTGCTTGGCCACGAGCGCGTAAACCAATCACAGATCATCAAGCAGCCTGATGTTTTGATGGCGCACCACCTGGTGCCGGACGAGATGCCCGCTGGTTCCTTCGAGGCCGATCTCGATGTCTATCTGCCTCGAACGGCCCATGGAAGTTCGCTCTCGCCTGCCATCACGGCGGCCCTCCTTGCTCGTGCCGGACGCCTCGATGAAGCCGAGCACTGGTTCGACATTGCGTTGCGACTCGATCTTGACGACATCAGCCGCACCACCGCCGGTGGTCTTCACGTTGCGACCCTGGGCGGTGTGTGGCAGGCGTTCGTCTTCGGGTTCATGGGCGTCCGTCCCGATGCCCGGGCACTTCACCTCGATCCACGTGTACCCCAAGCGTGGGGCACCGTAAGCCTGCGATGTAGCTATCGATCGGTGCCGGTTCGGCTGTCAGCCTCCAGCGACCACGTCACCCTCATCTGCCCCGACCCGATCGACGTGATCCTCCCCGGCGGGCAACACGTCACGGCACGGCGTCTCACCGCCCTCCGCCATGTCGACGATTGGATCGTCCAATGAGCCGCATGCTCGCGTTGATCGACGGGTCACCGTCTTCGCCTGCGGTTCTGCGTTCCGCCACGAGCCTCGCCACGATCGCAGATATCGAGGTCGACCCCATCCACGTCTACCGACCCGACGATCCCGAGTCATCCCATCGACCGCTCGGTGCTCGCGCCATCATGGGTGATCCGATCACGGCGTTGCTCGCCGAACTCCGGGCCGACGACGTCGTCGGCGCTGTCCTGGGAGCCAGGGCCACCCGGGCCAAACCCGTCGGAAGCGTTGCGCTCGCCGTCATCGCGGGATCACCCGTCCCACTCGTTGTTCTCCCTCCGCACAGCGGTGGGTTGACCGCCGACCAACTACGTCTTCTGGTTCCCCTCGACGGTGAGCGCTCGACCAGCGACGCGTTGGTACCGCTCATCAGTGCACTGTTCGCGGCGGGGGCCGAGGTTCGCATCGTGCACTTCTTCGACTCGGCGACCATCCCCCCATTCATCGAAACTGCCGAGGATCTCGGCGTGCTTGCGAAGGAGTTCGCACTGACCCACCTTCCGGTCGAGGCTTCTTCCTGCGACCTCCGGTTGGGTCATCCCGCGCAGCACATCTTCGACGTCGTCGCCGATCATCCGACCGATGCCATCGTGCTGGCCTGGGCTCAGGATCTTCGCCCGGGGAGGGCCGAGGTCATCCTTCGACTGCTGCGAGAGAGCCCGGTCCCGCTCATCATCGTTCCTCTGGCCGGTTTGGCCGCCGACGCCGCCACCACCGGGGCGACGACTGTTTGATCTGGCGGATTGATCAACAGTTGATGGTGATACCAGCACCAAGCCAACTCGGCCCGCGATGGTGGGATCAACCCTCGCAAGGAGCGTCATCTCATGCAATGCGCACTCCCCGCTCGATCCACGCTGAATCCGTCGCTCAAGATTGGCATCATCGCGCCACCCTGGGTTGCGGTGCCCCCGCCGGTCTATGGCGGGACCGAATTGGTGATCGACAATCTCGCCCGTGGCCTTCTCCGGCGCGGCCACGACGTCACACTGTTCACCACCGGCGACGCCACGTGCCCCGTTCCCCGCCTCTGGCTCCACGACCAGGCTGCTGGGACCACCGCCGACCTCTTGACCGAACTGAGCCACGTCGACGCGGCCTATGACGCCCTCGCCGACGTCGACATCATCCACGATCACACCCTGCTCGGGCTGCTGTGGGCTGGTCAGCTCGCGCTCGACATGCCGGTGGTCACCACCGTGCACGGCCCATTCACCGCTTCACTCTCCAGCCTGTATCGAACGGTGGGCCGCAACGTCGGCATCATTGCCATCAGTGAGCACCAGCGCTCCACGGCGCCGACGGTGCCCGTCGATGCCGTCATCCACCATGGGATCGAAATCGACACATTTTCGCTCGGCAAGGGCGACGGCGGCTACGTCGTGTTCCTCGGCCGGATGAACGCTGACAAAGGCGTCCATCGGGCCATCAACGTTGCCCGGGCCGCAGGCAAACGGTTGATCATCGCAGCCAAGATGTGGGAACCAGAAGAACATCGGTACTTCCACGACGTGGTCGAACCACTCCTGGGCGACGACGCAACGTACATCGGCCAGGTTGGCGGGAAAGAAAAGTTTGACCTGCTCGCCGGGGCTGAGGCATTGATCAACCCGATCAAGTGGCCGGAACCGTTCGGTCTGGTGATGGCCGAAGCTTTGGCCGCAGGCACTCCGGTGTTGGCGTTCCCTGAGGGCGCGGCTCCAGAGATCATCGATCACGGCGTCACCGGCTATCTCTGCACGGATGAGGACGACATGGTCGAGCGGCTGAAGACGATCGAGACTCTCGACCGCCGAGCGTGCCGTCGGGCCGTCGAAGACCGGTTCTCGGTCGAGCGCATGGTTGATGACCATGTCGACCTCTTCCGGCAAATGATCGAGTCTCATGCGACCAAGACACGTGCCGAGCGAAGGTTCGCCGAGGCTCGTCGCCCCGATCCGATGATCGACCTCTCACCTCCGTCGGTCGTGGCACCTCGACCGTTCCAGCGATCGGGCTACTGATAGCGCGTTTTCGGGCTACTGATAGATCGACTCGACGGCGTCAGCGTAATTTTCGAGTACGACCATGCGACGAACCTTCAGGGTCGGCGTGATCTCATCGGAATCGAGTTCGAGATCGCTTGGCAGAATCACGAATTTGCGAATTGACTCGGCCTTCGACACCGACTCGTTGGCGTAGTCGACCGCCTCCTGGATTTCGGCCCGTAGCTTCGGGTCCTCGACCATCGACGCCACGGTGGCACCGGGGTGACCGTGTTCCTTGGCCCACACCGCAAACGAGTCGGGCTCGATCGTCACCAAGGCGGCAATGAACGGACGGCTGTCGCCGATCACCATTGCTTGACTGACGAGGGTATGGGCCCGTAGTCGATCCTCGAGCGGTGCGGGAGCGACGTTCTTGCCTGCCGCCGTCACGATGATGTCTTTGATGCGACCAGTGATCCGGACGAATCCGTCATCGTCAATCGTCCCGACATCACCGGTGTGGAACCAACCGTCGCCGTCGATTGCTTCGCTCGTTGCCGCATCATTTCGCCAGTAGCCGCTGAACACCTGCGGGCCCTTCACGATGATCTCGCCCTCGTCGGAGAGGATCAGTTCGGTGTCGACCACCGGTAACCCGACGGTGCCGGCACGCCAGTTGTCCACACGGCTTATCGTGAGAATGGGGCTGGTCTCGGTGAGCCCATAGCCCTCGTAGATCCGGACACCAACACCGTCAAAGAACGAGGTGAGCCGCTCGCCGAGTGGCCCTCCCCCGCTGAACGCCAGACGCAGATCACCGCCGAAACCTGCCGCAATCTTGTCGTAGACCAGTCGCCGGAAGACGGCGTGCTCGACCCGCACCGGCCAGCTCACCGATCCTGCGGCCCGCTGGCGCGAGTAGGCAACGGCAGTGCGTACCGATCGATCGAACAACCAGCCCTTCTTGCCGACCTCGGCGGTGTGCTGTGCCGAGTGGAAGACCTTCTCGAAGATTCGGGGGACGGCGGTGATCAGTGTTGGTTTGGCCATCGCGAACTCGTTGGGAAGCTCGGCAATCGAGGTGGCGAAGGCAATCTTGACCCCTCGCTCGAGGGCGTACAGGGCGGTCATCTTCGCCAGAACGTGGGCGAGCGGCAGGAAGAGAAGCACCGTATCGTTTGGCCCAACAGCATCGCCCAACGCATCGGTGACCTGGTGCACGTTGGCCCGAAGATTACGGTGCGTCAGGACACAGCCCTTCGGACGCCCGGTCGTACCGGAGGTGTAGATGATCGTGGCGACGCTCGACGGGCCCAGGGCATCGAGTCGCCGCTGAAGTTCGGCACTGTTCCCTGTTCCCTGTTCCTCTGCACCCTGTTCGTCTGCACCCCGTTGTGCCAGCCCATCGAGGCCGCCGCTTTCGATGCTGATCACCTCTCCACACCCGAAGCGTGACGCGGCGTCCGGGATGCGGTCTCTCATGGCATCGGTGTCGACAACGGCCAGCACTGGAGCGGAGTCCTCGAGAATCCACTCGACCTGATGCACCGACGACGTCTCGTAGATGGGGACCGTGACTGCGCCGACTGCGTTGATGGCCTGATCGGCCACCAGCCAATCAGGCGACGTCGGCGCCATCAAGACGACCCGGTCTCCCGCGGCAACGCCCGAAGCAATCAGTCCGTTGGCCAAGGCCGCAATGTCAGTCCACACGTCGGTCACGGTTCGATCGACAAAACGATCGCCCTCACGCACGGCGAACAGTTTGTGTCGGGGTGAGGAGTCGAGCAGTCGCTGCATCGAGACGAGGAGGTGCTCGTGGTCGTTGTTCCACGATCGGGCGGTGAACTCGGTTTGCATGGCTTGCCTTTCTTCGCCGACGTTGCGGGTGCTGCTCGACGAGCTGGACTGTGATGGCGCGGCGCGAACGGTGGCTGTCGCGCCCATACGACAAAACGCGGTGGTGTTGGGACACCATACGCCACCCTCCATTGTGTCGGTCCCGACGAACAGCGACCAGGGCACGAAGTCCGCGCAGGCGTTCAGCGGGACGTTTGGCCCTCCCCTCCCCGGTGTGCGGTCATCACAATGAGCACAGCACGATGAACACGGCACAACGAGAAAGGCGGTGGACCGAACGTGATGACCAAGACGCCGATCGAACGACGCTGCGAACTCTGTGGAGACCTCGTCGAGCTCTCGCCGACACGCCGTCTCGAACTTCGACACCTCATGCCAGACGACGGATCCGCGCTCTTCGATCTCTACCGCCGGCTCGAACCGGCCGACGTGTACCGCCGATTCTTCACCGGCACGCTTCCCGCGCGGAAGTGGTTCGATGATTGGGCGAGGGTTTCCGAACGTGGCGGTTTCGGACTCGTCGCCGTGTTGACCGAAGTCGATGCGCCCCAAGACAGGGCGACCGGAAGCGAAACGGTGAAAGTCGTGGCCGAGGCCGGCTATGCCCGCCTCTGCGACGGCGACGGCGAACTTGGCATTGCGGTCGACCCCAGCGCACGCGGATGGTTGGGACCGTGGCTCCTCGATGCACTTCTCCAGCACGCGAACATGCGAGGAATTCCGAATCTTCAGGCGCTCATCCTGTCGGACAACCCGCGGATGGCACGAATGGCCGCCGCTCGTGGCACGGCGTCGATGGCGTCACCGGATTGGTCGACCAGCCGGGTGACCATGAGCACCAGCGGCAACGTGCCTTCATGGCCCGGCGACCGCGAGGGCGATGCTCCCCACGAGCGCAAACGGCTGCTCGTCGAGTCTGATCGTTCGCGTTGGGCCGCCGCACCCGAAGCGATCAAAGCCGGCTTCGATGTGTTGGTCTGTCGAGGCCCAGAGGGCCGGCAACATGGCTGCCCACTGTTGCGCGGCGAGTCATGTCCGCTGCGGGACGGCGCCGACGTCGTGCTGCAACTGCTTGACCCATCGAGCCCGGCAAGTGCCGAACTCCTGCTCTCCGATGAGGTCGTGCATACCGGACTGCGCACCATCGCGGGGTTTACCACCGATCCCGAGTCCGGGACGACCAAACGCCGTCCCGATGCCGAGCTGATCAACGAGATCACTGCCATTGGAAACAACATCGACCTTGGAAACAACATCGACCTTGGAAAAAGCAGCGACGACTGAGAGGAGTGTCATCGATGACCACCGTGGCG
>RCMY010008380.1_pt1 | contig 14370 bp, 15 predicted proteins | sample 2041341 | NCBI WGS metagenome assembly RCMY01 (sample SAMN09708234, study PRJNA481090) | Marine sediment metagenome, whole genome shotgun sequencing project.
CCGTCCCGCCGCACAACATCGCGCGCACGCGCTGCGTCAATCACTCCACCGAAGATGGGCGGGGGCAGTGGTTCTTCGGCCGTTGGAAAGTCGCTCCGTGTCGCTGCGTAGCCGAGGTTGTTGAGACACTCGACGACGTAGTCGAATCGGGCCTCGATGACGACCTTCGTGATCTCTTGGCGCGAAACGCCGAGTCCGCGAGCGAATGCCGAGTCGATGGGTCCAAGAGTCGGCTGGCCGCCCGACTCAGCAACGTCGTCGGCTGGCGCAGTGAGACCGTCGCCAGGAGCGGGCGCCGGGTCGGTTGACGCTTCGACACCGCTGTCGTTTACGGAACTCGAACCGCCCGGCGACGAACACGCAGCGCACGTCGCCACCTGCGAGACCAACACCCTAGCGACGAAAGCGTTCGGCGCCTTTGGCTGGGGAATCGCGGCGGGCATGATGAATCGACGAGATCACGTTCACAATGTGTCCGGACTGGCAACCAGTGTTTCACGGCCGACTCTCTCTGCAGGCTGCAGGGCCAGTGGGACCATTGCGACCGTGGGTTGGTTCAGCGGATCGTCCAGGCGACATCAGTCCACCCGTTGAAACCTGCGATCAGTTCGACGCCTTCGGCGGGCCGCTCGGTGTGTCGGACCTCAGGGAACGAGTCCGAGCTCCGTCCGGTACTGGGCCAGGCCGTTGAGGTACTCGGCTCGGGCGGTTGCGGCTTGGTCGATGGTTGCCTGGTTGCTTTCGGCCCAGACAGCGACGCGGGCGTTGACGAGTTCGCCGTAGGTGCGTTCATAGGCGGCGTCGTATTGGCAGCGGAGATCGGCGATGCGGGTGTCTGACTCTTCGGGCGTCACGGAACCGCCGCCGCCGACGAATCGTGACAGCGGTTCCGGTGGGCTGTTGTAGACGAACCCGCGGTCGGCCATACACGCTGACCACTCTTGGTTGAGGGCTGTGTACTCGTCGGAGAGGTCGACTTCGACACGCGCGTCGACGATGGCTTGCCCGATCAATTGGTCGAGTTCGGCGTAGGTTCCCTGGTCGTCGTAGGCACGCGTGTGGGCGATGCCGTTGCAGCCGTCGGGTTGCTCGGGCTCACCGGTGAGCGCCCGCCGATAGGACTCGTCGCTTTGGGAGCGCAGGTCGGCCGGGCTGAGTGGGGTCTCGGCCCAGCTGGGGAGCAACCGGTAGCCGTACTGGCGGGCGTCGGATTCGGTGACGGCCATGTTCGGCCCGTCGGGATTGAGTTCCTCATACGACGGCCACTCGTAGTCGTATCCGAGGTCGCTCATGCAAGCTGCGGTTCCGACTTGTGCGGTTTCGTAGATGAGAGCCCGGTCGTCGTTGGAGAGGCGCACCGTTTGCAGGATCGAGGGTGGGGCGGCCGGCTGGGCGATGACTCCGTTCGAGGGGTCTACCGCGTCCGCGGCGGTGTCGTCTTCCTGTCCTGTGGGCTGACCGGTGGAGGTTGAAGGGGGCTCGGTGCGTTCCTGGGACTGAGCCATGGGAGCGTTCGACGATGGTGAGTAGTCGGTGTCGGTGGGGCTTGGGTTGGTGCATGCCGTGACGGCGACGAGGAAGGCAACGACCTTGGCCGCCTGGGTTGCTGAGGAGTGCATGCGTACTGGTGTCCGCGTTGACGCCGAGTGTTTCTCAGGGTGGTGTGTCGCTGATCGTCACGGTCCGGGTGGTGATGTCGGTCCAGGCCTTGATGCAGAGTCCTGTTGCGTCGGTGGCGTCGATTTCCCAGTCGGAAGTGAGACCTTGCTCCTCGAGGAGGTTGACGACGGTGAACATTGCGTCGTTGAAGTTCAGGCATTGGGCGTTGACCTCGATCCGGAGGTCCGTGGCGAGTTGCAGACATCTGGCGGTCGGATCGATGGACTCGGAGGAACCATCGCCCGGTCCTTCGATAGGTGGAACGGTCAACGGTGTCGTGTTCGAGCGGGCTGAGCATGTGGCTGCGCCGACGATGTGGATCTGGCGGTTGTCGATGTCGAGTATCGCAACTGTGGAGCAGGGTTCACCGGGGTCGCCTTCGATGATCGTCCATTCGTCGGAGAGCGAGGAGCCCTGGAGGGTCGCCGCGACGACCTCGGCCGCGTAGCCAAGATGGTCTTCGGGGCATTCACTACTGATCAGGGCGTTGAGTTCGGATGCGAGCCAGCCGCAGGGTTGGTCGGCGGGTGCCGCCGTGTCGTCGCTGGGTGGTTCCGTTCGCGGCGGCTCGCCATCTCCCGGGGCGACCGTTTGCGGGGTCGTCGGGATGGTTCGGGGTGTTGCCCCCTGGTCACACGGATCAGTGGCTGCAGGCGGCTCAGTCGCCGGCGTGGTCGTCGGCGAAACCGTCGTGGATACGGTCGGCGGTGGGGTGGAGACGCCGGTGTCGGACGATGCCATGTCGTTGGTGCGGTTGGCGACTGCCACGAGCCCTCCGAACGCGACGATGATGAGCGCGAGTGAGCCAAGTTGGACGCGGTGGCGGCGTTGTCGTTCGGCGGCGTGTTCGATGTCGGCGCGCCAGCTGCCGGATCGGACCCGTTCGAGTATCCGGTCAGCGTCGGCGTCTCTTTGATGGGGTTCGTTCATGGGGTGCCCTCCGTGGGGCTGGCTCCGTAGCGTTGGGTGTATTCGCGTTGAAACGCACGCCGTGCGCGCATGAGTCGGAGTCGGGCTGCTTGGTGGGTGATGCCGAGGTGGCGGGCGATCTCGGGGCCGCTGTGTTGTTCGAGGTCGGCGAGTTCGAGCACGGTGCGGTGCCGTTCGTCGAGTGATGCGAGTACCTGTCGTGTGTGCGATGAGGCGATGTCGCGTGCTTGGCTGCGGTTGTAGTCGTCGTGGGGGTCGGTTGGTTCGGGGAGCGGTTGGCGTTCGAGTCGTTCGATGAGGCGCCGGTATCGGATCGCGCTGCGTCGCTGATTTCGGCCGAGGTAGTCGGCGGTGCGAAACAGCCACGCCCGAATTTGGGGTTCGGCGAGTGGTGAGAGTTCGTCGAAGCGCTGGTGTGCGAGCGTGAACACACCGGAGCAGACGTCCTCGGTGGTTGCGTCGTCGTGGCCGAGTTGGCGGACGCGGGCGCGAACGGTGGGGAAGTAGGTGTGAAAGAACTCCGTGAACTCGGCCTCGCGTTGGCGCTCGGCAGCGGGGCCCTCGTGGATCACCCGGTCAGTGTGACATGGGCGCGTGAGTTTGAGGGGGGCAGCATCGGTCCATCGAGAGTCCGCGGGTGTCAACGTCGCAGCAGCGGTCATTGGGGAGCTGCTTGCGTCTGAAGTGCGCTGTACTGGTCGATCGGCTCGCGGTAGCGCCCATAGGCGTTGGTGGTCCCATCGTCAGATGTTGCGGAGCACGCGCCGAGTATCGCCACGACGGCGAGCACGAGCGCTGGCAGGGTCCGAGGGGGTCGTTTTGTCAGCACATCGTTGAGTGTCCTGACACGGTGCGAGTGTTTCGCTGCCTGGCGTCCGAGGTCGCCTCGGGTTCGTACGGGTGGCCTGCCGAGAGGACGGGTGAAACATCTGGGTTGGTTGCGGACATCTATCCGATGTGCCCACCGAGCAGCAGAACGAATCAGCGACGATCATCCAATCTCAGCAGGCCGGCGAACTTGTGCATGTTCCGGCTCGCGGTGTGGTCGATGACGGTCGGCGGGGCCGTCGCCGGTGGTGGATCGCCGCGCTGGTGGGGTTGGTGGCGATGACGGTGGTCGGTTTCGTGGTGGGGCGGCGGGTGCAGTCGGCGGATCAGGCAGCTTCGTTGGCGGCGCCGCCGGAGCCGTCGTGGATCACTGCCGATGTCGAGCGTCGGGTGTTGGCACAGACGGTGATTGCGCGTGGTGACGTGCGCCCTGAGGTCGCGATCACCGTCGATGTGCCGTCATCAGCCGAGGGTGAGCCGATCGTGACCGCGCTCGGCCCACCCGTCGGTGAGACCGCTGTCGAAGGGACCCGTCTAGTCGAGGCGTCAGGGCGGCCGGTGTTCGTACTCGAGGGCGCGGTGCCGGTGTACCGGTCGTTGCGGCCGGGCATGGCCGGTGGTGATGTCAGCCAGTTGCAGGCGGCGTTGACCCGGCTCGGTTGCGACACCGCCGCCGACGGCAACGTGTACGGAGCGGCGACGAAAGCGTGCGTCGCGGGGTTCTATGTCGACGCCGGCTACGAACCAATCCCGACGTCGCCGACCGAGGCTGCCGATCTGGCGGTCGCCGAGCAGGCAGTCAGCGACGCGGACGCAGCAGTCGCCGGAGCCCAGCTGGCGCTCGACCAGGCCAGCCGCGGACCGTCGGAACAAGATGTACTGGCAGCGACCACGTCGCTCGATGCCGCGAACCGCGCCCGTTCCGACACGATCGCCTCATCGGACGCGGCGGTGGCGTTGGCCGACGCCGATCAGGGACGGGCACATGCCGAACTCGACCGCCAGGCAGCCGACCCAGCCGCTCTCCCTGGTGACGTCGCGGCTGCTCGCGCTGTGGTCGAACAAGCCGACGCGGCCGCGGCGCAGGCGCGCCGCGATCGGGATTCCAACATCGCCGCAGCGAACGACGCCGTCGTGCTCGCACAGGCTGCGCTCGACGCACTCAACGCTCCAGCAGACGTCACCGTCGAACAAGCTGCGCTGGCCCAGGCGATCGGGAGCCGCGACCAGACACAGATCAGTTTGGACACGCTTCGAGCAACGACCGGAGCAACGGTGCCCCAGGGCGAGATCGTGTTCGCGCCCCGGCTTCCAGCGCGCGTGCAACACGCGGCCACGGCGCTGGGCCGGCTCGACAGCGGCGCCGTCGACGGCGGCACCGAGACGCCCGGTTTGGTGACGCTCGCCGCCGGGGATCTCGTCGTGACCTCGACCGTTCGACCCGGCGAACGTGACTTGGTCCGGGTCGGCATGGCGGTCGAGTTACTCGACGAGCAGACCAACACGTCGTATCCGGCCACGATCGCCACGATCTCCGACACGCAGACCAACGGCGACGACGGCCAGGTCGGCTACCCAATGACCATCCACGCCGACGAGCCGCTACCCGATCAGCTCGCCCAAACAAATCTGCGCGTCACCATCACCGCAGCATCGACCGACACCGACGCCCTCGTCGTACCACTCGCCGCTATCTCGTCGTCGGCCGACGGTTCCACCAACGTGTCTGTCCTCGGTCCCGACGAGGAACCCAACGTCGTACCGGTCGTCGCCGGGATCTCCGCCGACGGATTCGTCGCCATCGAACCGGGCGACGCCGGCTCGCTCACCGAGGGCGACCGCGTGGTCGTTGGCCGATGACGCACCAGATGGATCTCGATTGTGTGGTCTCGGTCGACGGATTGTCGAAGACGTTCGTCGGCCCGCCCCCAGTTCAGGCGCTGCACCCGTGCTCGTTCTCGATCGACCGTGGCAGCTATGTCGCGATCACCGGTGCAAGCGGCTCGGGCAAGACGACCCTGTTGTCCCTACTCGGCCTGCTCGACACACCGAGCGCCGGGAGCTACCTGCTCGACGGTGTCGACGTCGCCGAAATGTCGGACCGGCAACGCTGCGCGGTACGGGCGCGACGGATCGGGTTCGTGTTCCAAGCGTTCCATCTCGTCGGCTACCGGTCGGTGCTCGACAACGTCGAACTCGGACTCGTCTACCAGGGCGTCCCACGCCGGCAACGCCGCCGCCTCGCGCACGAAGTGATCGACCAGGTCGGCCTCGGCCACCGCACCCACGCACTGTGCAGCCACCTGTCCGGAGGAGAGAAGCAACGGGTCGCGATCGCACGCACCCTCATCCGCGAACCGTCACTGGTGCTCTGCGACGAGCCGACCGGCAACCTCGACACCTCCACCACCACACAGATCCTCACTCTTCTCGACCATCTCCACACCGCCGGGCTGACCGTCGTCGTCATCACCCACGACCCCACGATCGCGGCTCGAGCCGAACGCAACCTGATCATCTCCGACGGTGTCGTATCCGAACCGGAACCGGCCAATGCCTGACCGACCAAACTCTGTCCCCCCATTCTCTGATCCGGGCGTCGAACGCTCACGGCTACGCGCAGCGGACACCGTCCGCGAAGCAGTCGCCGCCGTCGGTCGACGACCGATCCGCACCGTACTGACCGCCCTCGGCACCATCCTCGGCGTCGGCGCATTCGTCACCACCACCGGTCTCGCCGAAACCGCCAGCGCCCAAGTCTCGGCCCGCTTCGATGCGCTCGCCGCGACCGAAGTCCGCGTACAAGACGCCGCACCCGACGGCACCAACCCATTCCCCGGCAATGTCGACATCCGCCTCGAATCGCTCAACGGTGTCAACCACGCCGGCCTCTACGCCCCGGTCCCCGACAACGGCACCATCCAGGCACGCCAAACCGCCGCCCACCCGGTCGGCGGCACCAGCCAACCAATCCCGATCATCGCCGCCACGCCCGGAGCCGTGCTCGCCTCCTTACCCACCCTTACCACCGGTCGCGTCTACGACGACTTCCACGAGGCCCGCGGCGAACGCGTCGCACTCATCGGCCGGGTCGCGGCCACACAACTCGGAATCACCCGCGTCGACAACCAACCCGCCGTCTTCTTGGGCGACACCGCCTACACCGTGATCGGAATCATCGACGACACCGCCCGCAACCCCGAAACCCTGCTGTCGATCATCGTCCCGTTCCACACCGCGATCAAAGGCTTCGACATGACCAACGCCGAACGGCAAGTCATCATCGACACCGACCCAGGCGCCGCCCAACTCATCGGCAACCAAGCCCCCATCGCGCTACGACCGCAACAACCCGACCGACTGCAAGCCCTCGTCCCACCCGACCCCGAAACGCTCCGCAACCAAGTCGAAGGCGACGTCGAATCACTCTTCTACGCCCTCGCCGGCCTCGCGCTCCTGATCGGAGCCGTCGCGATCGCCAACGCCACCCTCGTCAACATCATCGAACGACGCAGCGAGATCGGCCTCCGACGCGCCCTCGGCGCAACCCGCGGTCACATCACCCGCCAAATCACCGTCGAAGCAGCGATCACCGGCACCATCGCCGGCATCGTCGGCACCACCGGCGGCGTACTCGCAGTCGTCGCCACCTCCCTCGCACGCGGCTGGACACCCACCATCCAACCAATCCTGCTCATCGTCGCCCCCGCAATCGGAATCGTCACCGGCACCATCGCAGGCATCATCCCCGCGCTCAAAGCCGCCCGAACCCCACCCGCCGAAACCCTCAGGAGCTGACCGTTGCTAGCCTCACACCCAATCATCCGACCCCGCCGACTGTTGACAGTTGCTGCCCTCGCCGCAGTAGCGCTCACGGGTTGTTCACCCTCGGGCAGCGCCCAAGATCAACCCGACCGCACCTCTGAGGTCACGCCGATGGCGACGGCGCGAGGCGCGACGTCGACCAACACTGTTCCATCGACTGGCAATGTCACAGCAGCGAACGAACCCGCCTCCGATGGTCCGAACGACGCACCGGCGGAAGTGAGCCCACTCGCCGCCTATCGCTTGAGCGACGAACAGAAAGAGTTCGTCTACGAAACGTGGCAGGTCGGCATGGCCGCATGCATGCGCGAACGCGGGTTCGTCTACGACCCAGTCCGACTGAGCGACGTCCCCGATCCCACCATCCCTGCGACCGCGGACGCCGCGCAACAGTACGGCTACGACTTCCCGCCGGGCAGCGACGAGCCGTTCCACACCACGAACGACGACCGAATCGCCGCTGACGACGCATACCGGACTGCACTGCTCGGCAACGACGGTACGCCCGGCTGTAGCACAAAGACCCAGCGCCAAGTCAACGACGAAGAGGGAGCTTTTGGTCCGCTCGACAGCCAAGTTGGCGAAGCCGTCAGTTCCGCACTCGACCAGGCCGCCGCCACAGAGGAATACCGCGCCCTCAACAACGACTGGTCCGCCTGCATGTCCGTCGAAGGCTTCGACTACAGCGAACCGTCCGAACCGCTCGCCCAATACCAGGGGGGCGACACCACATCGGTCGAGATCACCACCCGCATCGTCGACCTGGCATGTCAGACATCGGTGCATTTCGACCAGCGCCTCAACCAACTCGCCAACGGGTTCGCCACGGAGTGGATCAACGCCAACCTCGGCGTACTCCAAGCGTGGACCACCGAACGAGACAGCTACTTCGCAAGTCTGCGGGACTACCGCGAACAACTGGGACTACCCGCAGCACCTCCCACGAACCCCGACTGAACGCCGTCTCCACGACCACCATGCTCACTCTCCCGACCGCCAGGAGTTGATCCACCAAATGTCATCGATCGCCGCGTACATCCGACAGCGCCATCCCGAACGGTCCCGACCCGCGACCGTCACCCGGATCCCACAACCAGAACTCCAGCTACTCAAGCGCCAAGTCCTCCGACTTGTTCCATTCTGCCTCGCGGGCCTACTCGTCGTCGGATGCAGCGCTGATCCATCCGACGACGACAGTGGTCCGAACACCGGGTCGACCCTGGACGACAGGTCGGTGTTCTCGGCCTCGTCATCCACCCTGAACCCGTCATCGCCTCCAATCACGGTGGAGCCGCCAGCCGACTCCGACGTGTCCTTTGAGGTCCTGCCCGCCGACCAGGCAGTCCTGCTCTACGCGGAGTCGCTGCTAACGGCTCGATGCATGGAGTCGGTCCGTATGAAATATTGGACTACACCGCGACTTTGGACCGAATCAAACAGTCCGCCGATCCTGGTCAGCGCAGCCAGTTCCCATACGTCGCAAGTATCGAGGGAATGCCGTATTCTCCCAGAGTCGAGGAGGTCCCGTTGGACCTCAACAACTCCTATATTCGTGGCCTCGATGAGAATGCTCTGGTCGCGTACGGTGACGCATTGCAGGGCGACATCCAAGATCGCGTCGAGGTCTCAGTTCTCGGGAACAGCGCTGGGACTCCTCGAGCAGGCTGTATTTCTGAAGCTCGAATCGCTCTCTACGGATCACTTGAGGATGCAATGACCTCCGTGATCCTGAGCGGCAATCTCGCACCCACCGCCCACGCCAGAGCGCGGTCCGATCCGGCAGCCCTCGACGCCCTTGGTTCCTGGGCAGACTGCATGGCTCGTGTTGGCTTCACCTTCGCCGACTTCGGCGAGGCCCGCGCCGCAGCCGGGGCCCGCCCGGATGATGCTGACCGCATCGCCCGCTCCGACGACGAATGCACCATCGAGACCAACCTCAGCGCCACGTATACAGCGGCCTACGAGGCGGCTCGATCCGCTGTCATCGAAGCGAACATCGAACAATTCAGGGCTGCGGGTGAAGCTCGGACGAGCGCCATCAAGAACGCACAGCAGCTCCTGACGCAACAATGAGCGCCCCGGATGGCCCAGACCCGGCTCCACGGAACCGGCGAACTGTGGGCGATCGGTGCCGATGTAAGCGCGCAGCACGACTCCTCGTTGAGACGAATTCACACGTCTGAGAACGGCGCCTATCGATCGCTCGAATCTGCTTCACACTCAGCCGATACATAGAATTTCAACCACTGAGCGCACCACCGAGTTGGCGCCGCTCTCCAGCGAAGCCGCCGGCGGACAAGCCGCGAAGAGCTCTCGCCGCCCGACAGAAGGAATCATGAAACGTACTCCACCATTGCAACTGGCCGTCCTGATACTGGTCGCCCTCGCCGGCTGCAACTCGCAGACAGAAGACCGCACCTCGCCGACGGCTACGACCTCACCGCCGACCGCTACGACCTCACCGACGACGGGCGAACCGGCCGGGGATCCCTACGAGGCTCCTGTGATTGCTGCAGTGTCAGTAGCCCTCGGTGCCGATCTGACCGACATCTACAAGGCAGTGCTCGCTGCACGGCGGCCGTTTGTCGCCGACTGCATCAGCGAAAGCGGATGGACGGTTTCATCCACCGAACTCGATGAACTGTTCGACTCGGGAGACTCCGATGGCGGAACGATGAGTTCCTACATCGACCAGGTCATCCTGGACTTCGAAGCACCTGAGCCAGCCAATGAACCACAAGACCGCCGCAGAGCTGACCAGGTCGTTGCATGCATGGATAGCGCAGAGTCTGAGTTCCCCAATCCGAACACCTCAGTCCTGGCCGCAATCGAAGACTTCGACCGAGACGTCTCGGCGCGAGTCGCATCAGATAGCCGCGTAGCCGATGCAACGGTGATTCGCGACGAGTGTGCGGCCCAACAGGGAGTGCCCGCGACCAACGGAGTCGAGCCAATAGCGACGCTCTCGAACTCGATCTCAGAGATCCAAATGGCTGTCGGAGGCGGATCGAAGACCACCGCCGCTGGGATCTCCGAGCTGACCAATCTGCAGACCACGGTCCGCGCTGTCGAAGCCTGCTACGAGATCTACCGGGCCGACGTTGAAGTCGTCGTGGGAGAGGTCCAAATGGCGGAACTTGAAGCTCGGCCCGAACTGATTCCGTCGATCGTTGACCAAACCAGTGCGCTGATGAACCAGTACCGGGATCTCCTTCCGGACCCCGCAGGCTAGAGAAGCCGGGCGAAATGCGCCCCGAACTCGCCGCAGACGCGCTCACAGGTTGCTCACCGTCGGGCCGGTCGGGGCACTCGATAAGCGCACTCGTAACACCGTCGTGGGTGTCAGTCTCGCACCGCGATAACGGCCCCAGTGCAGTGCTCGGGAATCGCGGAGCAGTAGGGGGCTTCGGACCGCCGGGGATTCGGCAGGGAGATCGGGAGGGTGGCCCATACAACGGGGCGGTCCGCTGATCGAGCGACACCCGAGTGCCGTTCGGGGGCACTCCATAACTCGACCGTGACGCCGCCACTGGTATTGCGGTATGGCACTTCCTTCAGCGCTCAATAATCGCGGCCGTCTTCGTGCGAGGTCAGCCGAGAGCGCTTTCCATGAGGCGTGCGCCGTCGACTGTTGGTGCCACTGCGTGGCGGTAGACGAGTGCTGTCATGCGGGTGCCGTCGTGGCCGAGCACGTCCGCGACGCGCTCGAGCGGGAGGCCCGCGGCGCTCATGATCGATGCTGCGCTGTGTCTCAGCTCGTGCGGGTGCCAGACGCCGAGCCCGGCTGATGTCGTGAGTTTCGCGAACGAACGGCGCAGATTCGAAGGATTGATCGGGGAGCCGACATTTGTCGTGAACACGAGATCGTCAGGGTTCTGCCAAACCGGACCAGCGTCGAGTCTCTCCGCGATCTGTTGCTTTCGATGTGCGGTGAGTGCGACGATCAGCGCAGGAGGTGCATCGAGTGACCGTCGGGATCTCGATGTCTTCAGTTGCTCGTCCACATGAAGTGTTCCTCCGTTGCCGAACTTGAGCGAGCGGCGCACGTGCACCACACCGGCCTTCAAGTCGACATCGACCCATGACAGGCCGGTGGCCTCGCCGGGTCGAAGACCCAACATCAACATGACGAGCCACACGGCGTGTAGGCGGTCGCCATCGGATTCCCGAATGATCGTCTTGGCTTGATCCACGGTGAGTGCTCGACCGGGTGGGGTTCTTCTGGCCTCGGCCGGCAGCTCGACGATGCGGGCGACGTTCGAACCGACGAGTCCCCGTCTCATCGACCAGTCGAGCGCTTGGCCGAGCACGCTGCGGATCTTCACCAACGACGCGCGACTCATGCCCTCAGACGCTCGTGCATCGAATGCGGCCTCGATCGCGTCGGCAGTCAGCTTGCGGGCTCGCCGTGTGCCGAGGTCGGTTCGAAGAATTCCGAGCGCCCATCGATACGTTTCGGCCGTGCGGGGAGCGACGTCGCGGCCGGCGAGCACTTTGGTTTCCCAGCGGTTCAGCAGGTCGCCGAGTGTGAGGTTGCCGTTGGCGACACCTTGTCCGGAGTCGACGGCTGCGACCATCTTCTTGAGCGTTCGCTTCGCGGCTGCTTCGGTCGGGTGGAACGTGCGTCGGTACTTGCCGTCGACCCGTACCTGCGCCACCCAGCGGCCGTTCGGTTCCTCGCCGAGTGAGCGGGCCTTCTTGGCGCCCTCTTGATAGACCGAGCCTTCGCCGTTGCCGCGAGTTCGCGGCGCTCTCGCTCCCATCTTGACTCCTTCCATGCGGTGGTATGACGTAACTCAGTGAGTCACTTGGTGAGTTACGCTCAACGTATCACGATGAACATCGACGAACGTCCAGCGAATAAAAGACCTGGTCAGCGGCATGGTGATGAACGTCAGTGAACGTCGGCGAACCCCATGATCATCCATGACACGGATGAGGTCGGGGGTTCGATTCCCTCTACGCCCACACAGGGATGTCAAGCATCCGAACCCCGCTCCGGGTTCGGATGTTTGCGTTTTCAGCATCGTGGTGAACCGCGCCCACCGGCGCCCTTCGATTCCCGAGGTGAGCGGTGACGGTGGAGCCCGCGGGGAAGAGGCTCCCGGGAATAAATAGGACTGAACGAGGTTGAAACAGGCGACTCCCTCTGAAAGGTCTCGTCCCATGAGCAAACTGCCCGCCTCTGTCCGACTCAAGCTTCCGTTTCTCGCAGCCGGCTTCCTCTCGTTCCTCTTCTCCGTCTTTCTGTACTTCGTCAGGAACGAAGAGATGGCCGGCATCTTCGTCGGTCTCTGGGTGCCCTCGATTCACTCACTCGGCACGCTGATCCTGACTCCGACGGAAACCGCTTCCGATACGCCGGCGCAGCGTGAGGCAGTGTCAGCGCGATGAGCACGTTGAACACCATCCTCTTTTCCGTTGGCGTCGTCGTGTTCATGCTGACCGTGTACGGCGCGGTGATGGCCGGCGGCGCAGCCCTCAAGCGCCAGCAACTCGAGCAACTCCCCGACGGGACCGACGAGATCGTCGACAGCGACGGATTCGAGACCTTCGTCACGTCGACGGATGTCGACGATGGAGTGGCGACCCGGCACGACGAGGTGCAGCGATGATGTTCATCCGTCGCATCGCCCAAACCGTCGCGGCGCTCTGGATCCTCGACGTCTGGTTCCATCGCTTCAACAAGGACACCGGCTACCGGGGCGGTGACGCGACGAACATGCGTGAAGAGTTCGAGGAGTATGGCCTCTCCGAGAACGTGATGTATGCGGTCGGCGCGACCAAGGTCAGCCTGGCGTCGATGATGTTGGTCGGGCACGTCGTGCCCAAACTCGTCCGGCCCGCCTCGGCTGGCCTTGCGGTGCTCATGCTCGGCGCGGTCGGGATGCACGTTCGAGTCAAGGATCCCGTGAAGCGAGCCATGCCGGCCGTCACGGTGTTGACGTTGTCGACGGTTTCCGCCGCGCTTGCCGGTTGACACGGCCGACAAGTCGACTAGACAGTTCAGCTTGCGAGGAACAAATACACCAGCGTCGCATTCAGTACGGCGAGACTGCCCGCCGGGACCATCAAGTGTGGGGCGTCGCGGAGACGCCACCGGGTGGCGACGCCGATCAGCATCATCAACGTGAGCCCTGCGGCCGCTGCTGCTCCTACCGGAGCAACCACGAGCCCCACCAAGACCCCGATGGCGCCGAGTAGCTGCATCGACCCGACCAGAACTCGAACCCTCGCCATGCCGTACCGCTCGAAGTCACCCCGTGGGCGCCGCCCGAGCAGGATGTCGGCCCCGAAATAGGTGAACGCCATTGCCGAACTGGCGGCGATGAGGACCATGAGCATGTCGGAGGCGACTCTATGACTGTTTGGCGTCCCGAGCTGCCGACTCGATGCAGAGATCGGCGGCACGCCTGGTGTTCTCTCGAACTCGAGGACCGGCGAGGTGTCCGTGGAGCGTTCGCCCGCTCGGCGACGGGGGTTCAATGACCGGGCTCAGCTGTGACCTGGCGGCACGGGCGCCGGCTGGACGTCGGGGTCGACGGCGACCCGGAGCCCGGTCGCTGCGCTCGTTTCGGCCGCGGCCAGGGTGCCGGTCGCGACGCTGCTCTCGAGATAGCCGTGGGGCCAGACGGCTCCTCGAACGGCGTCGACGAACGTTGCGATCTCGGTGGCGTAGGCGGACTCGAGGTCGGCCGCCTGCGACCCGATGTATCGCGTGTCGGTGATTCCGAGTTCAGGCAGCTCGCGGGTGATCGTGCCGGCGAACACGTCGAAGGCGACCCTTCCGTTGGTGCCGATCGCCATGCCGCTGCGATGGTCGGTCGGGCTGGCGTGTCCGACGACGAGCTGCCCGACGCCACCGCCGATGTCCATCTGGAGGCTCCACGTGTCTTCGCTCGCATTCTCGAGCCGGCCGGATGTCTTGACCGAACCCAGCACGTGCGTCGGTGCTCCGAACACGCGGTTCAGCCACACCAACTCGAACGGAACCATCTCGCGGGCGGCCGCGGTCGAACGTTGCCGCGCGTAGAAATCCGGGCCGTCCTCCGGGTGCCAGTTCGGCATGTAGGTCGACAGCAGCATCTGGTAGGCGTGGAGTTCTCCGAGTTCGTGTCGGACCACCCG
>RCMY010003285.1_pt1 | contig 14369 bp, 14 predicted proteins | sample 2041341 | NCBI WGS metagenome assembly RCMY01 (sample SAMN09708234, study PRJNA481090) | Marine sediment metagenome, whole genome shotgun sequencing project.
ATCTCCCAAAACTCGATAAAGACCAAAAAACCTTATATTTATAATTCAAGCATCAGCCTATGAAACCAATCGTACAGATTTCGCTCGATTTGACCAACATCGAAGAGGCCTTGGAGACCGCCGCCCTTGCCATACGAGCGGGGGTGGACTGGCTTGAAGCCGGAACGCCGCTCATTTTGGCGGAAGGCCTGCACGGGGTCCGCAAACTACGGGAAACCTTCCCTGATGTGCCCATAGTTGCCGACCTGAAGACCATGGACGGAGGCTATCTGGAGGCAGAAATGATGGCCAAGGCCGGGGCTACCCATGTGGTCGTTATGGCACGGGCACATGAAGAGACCATAAAGGTGGTGGTTCAGGCAGGAAAAGATTATGGCATAAAGGTCATGGGCGACAATTTGGGGTGTGACGATCGGGTCGAAGGCGCCAAATGGCTCGAGACCCTCGGCTGTGATTACGTGATCCACCATATCGGATACGACGAACGCCGTGGGATTGCCGCACAAGGGCAACGAATGCCTAGCCCGCTTGATGAATTGCGGGAAGTGGTACAAGCAGTAAATGTCCCCGTACAAGCAGTTGGCGGATTAACCCTGGAACAGGCCATTCGCTGCCCGGAATACGGGGCGCCAATGGTGGTTTTGGGCGCGCCCCTGACCATTGATGCCGATGCCTTTAAAACTGCCGATGGCGATCTGGAGGCTTCACTGCGCATGATCTGTGAAAAAATTCATGCGTATGGGGAGGTTTCAAAATAAGATGAAGGAAGGTTAGTAATGAGTAAAAAATTAATTAAAATTAATGCAATTCGTGTCTACACTTTATGCGTATTACACTAATATTTGAAGATAGATGGGTTACAAATGATATTCTAAAACTATGAAATCCACAGCCGTAGTAAACTTCGCCCCCAAATCGGGAAGTGTGGAGCTCCGTGAAATCGACAGACCTTCCATCGGGGAGGAAGACGTACTCTTGGAAGTCGCCAACGTAGGAGTCTGCGGTAGTGATCTACACCAATGGACCGCCGACCATAGCTGGCCGGTGAACTATCCAGTCGTACTAGGCCATGAATTCGGGGGCCATATCGTCGAATTAGGAAAAAGGGTAAGCGGATGGCAGGAAGGCGACCGGGTGGTCAGCGAGACCGCGGCGGTCATAGACCCCGCCAGTCCGCTATCGAGACAGGGGCTCTACAATCTGGATGCCTCCCGAAAGGGATTCGGCTATGGGGTCGACGGTGCCATGACCCGTTTTGTACGGGTGCCGGCCCGCTGTCTACACCGGGTGCCGGAAAGCTTGCCCTTTGAACAGGCCTGTTTGACCGAACCTTGTTCTGTTGCCTACAATGCCGTGGTTGTAAATTCCAAAATCGCCCCCGGCGATCGGGTGGTCGTACTCGGGCCGGGCACCATTGGTATCCTCTGCGCCGCCATGGCCCGATTGTGCGGGGCCGAGGTCGCTATAGTGGGACTTGAGGCCGATCGTACCAGACTCGATATCGCCCGCCACTACGGGTGCGATCCCATCGTGGGAGATGCATCGGCATGGGCCAACGCACAAGACGGACTTGGGGCGGACTGTATCGTCGATGCCACCGGAGCCAGTGCCGCCTTGAAAACCGCCCTGCAACTGGTGCGTCCCAAAGGCCATATCACCAAGGTAGGCTGGGGGCCTAAACCCTTGAATTTTTCCTTGGATGCCTTAGTACAGAAAAACATCACCCTTCAAGGAAGTTTTAGCCATAATTGGCCGATTTGGGAAAAAGTACTATCGCTTCTGGCCTCCGGCCAACTGGATGTCAAGCCCATAATCGGAGGCGTTTGGGGTCTCTCGGATTGGCTTGGTGCCTTTGAGGAAATGCATTCGGGCAAAGTGGTCAAAAGCGTTTTAAAACCTGATTAAAATTCCTTTCGAAGTTTCGGAACCAAGTATCAAATTCCAAAAAACTAGTATCAATTAGTTCATTTCGTGTCTAACTAATGTGTTAAAGCAACAAATAAAGGTAAGTCCCATTAATAAAAAAACATGCGACTAAAGAACAAAACCATATTGATAACCGGTGGATACACGGGCATAGGTCGTGCCATTGCCGTACACTGCGTAAAGGAAGGAGCCAAAGTTCTGGTCAACGGCCTTGACGAGTCTAAGGGCCAAACCTTTGTCAAAGAATTGGGCTCTGAAAATGCTTTGCACCATACCATCGATATTACCGATTCGGATGCCTCGGAAAAATTGGTAAAGGCTGCACTTACGAGATTTGGAAAACTGGATGCTTTAGTAAACAATGCAGCTGTGGTCTCATCCTCGAACATAGCGACCACCGATAGCGCGTTCCTACAGCGTATGCTAGCCGTCAATACCGTTGCCCCCTTAGCACTGGTCCGGACAGCCCTGCCCCATTTGACCGAAACCAAGGGATGCGTATTGAACATTGGCTCCATCAATGCCTGGTGCGGCGAACCCGATCTGCTGGCCTATAGCATGTCAAAGGGAGCGTTGATGACCATGAGCCGCAACTTAGGGGACACCCTGTTTAGGGAAAACGGCGTACGGGTAAACCAGATCAATCCCGGTTGGGTGCTGACCGAAAGGGAGGTTGTGGACAAAAAGCAACAGGGAATGCGTGAGGACTGGTACAAAGACCTGCCGGACATCTTTGCACCCGCCCAACGCATTTTTTCGCCCGAAGAGATTGCAGCCGCGGCCGTTTATCTGCTGTCCGACGAATGCGGACCGGTAAGCGCTCAAGTGATCGAACTGGAACAATTTCCGCTCATCGGACGGAATCTTCCTAAAAAATGGAAGGGGTCACATGGGGGAGAGTGAACTCCAAACACTAAACCAAATAACAAAATATGCCAAAACTAGCCGTATTCCCCAAAGCCTTTATGCAGGCGCTCTGCAAGGATGGCACGATGAAACTTACCGAATGGATCCATCTGGCCTGTAACTTGAAAGTCGATGGGCTGGAATGGTACGCGGGTTTTTTGGAAATGGCGGACCGTTCGCAATGGGCCGGCTTTCGTCAACACGTGGAAGATAAAGGAAAGGTCATTCCCATGCTTTGTTGCTCCCCTGATTTTACCCATCCCGATAAGGCCTTCCGTAAAAAGGAGGTCGAAAAACAGCTTTATTGGATCGATATGACCCATGGTTTAGGCGGTTCGTACTGCAGGGTGTTGTCCGGGCAAAGGCGCCCCCAGCTGACCATGGACGAGGGCATTACTTTAGCAGCGGAATGCATCGAGGCCTGTTTGCCCAAGGCAGAAGCATCGGGCATTACCCTGATATTGGAAAACCATTATAAGGACGATTTTTGGGAATATCCGGAATTCGCCCAGAAAATGGATGTATTCTGTCGCTTGGTCGAGCGGATAGACCATCCAAATTTCGGGGTCAACTACGATCCGAGCAATGCCTTTTTAGCGGGGGAGAACCCGTTGGAACTACTCTACCGCATCTCCGACCGCGTGGTTACGATGCACGCCAGCGACCGCTATCTTATCGAAGGAACGATCGAAGACCTAAGAAAGGAAGAGGGCGGGGCCATCGGCTATGCCAAACGCTTGCGCCATGGCGAAATAGGAAAGGGCTTAAACGATTACGATGCCATTTTTAAGGAGTTGCAACGGGTCGGCTTCGATGGTTGGATCAGCATCGAGGATGGGGTCGACGGTATGGAACAGCTCGAACGCAGTGTTGGTTTTTTACGGAAAAAGATAACGGAATACTGGCCTGATTTCCATTAAACCGTCAGGGGTATGTTATACTTTAGGCACTGTTCTTCATTGTATTTGGGCATCGGCCTACCGGCCAACTTCCTATATCGTCTCATTAGTTTTATCTTCTTTCAAGGGTTCGCTGATCACCTCCAAATACCGCCCCATCCAATACGGCAACAACCAGATATCGCCGGCGGAATATTCTTGGGTACCATCGCCGCCTACTTTGTCCAATTGAAACATGTTGGCGTTATGCCGTTGTACACGCCTTTCGTCTGGGGGCAATACTTCACGGGTGGTCTGTTCCCTGAAGTTCGGGGCAATCAACTCGATGTCTTTTCGGTGACTGTTCGCTATATCCCAAGTTATCAGATCCATCGGGTGTTCACGGAGATACCAAACCGCTTCGTCCAAGTCAAATTCGGGAGTGCCGGTCAACGCTGTCATGATGTTCCATAAGCCTTCCTTTTCGGGGCGTTCGATTTCCCAGTGGTCGATAATGGCCTTTTTATATTTGGCTTTGAGAGTGTCGTTAAAGGCATAGTTGTACAATCCCCAATAGCCCACAAAATACATTTCATCATCTGAATGGTTCCAGGATTCCGACAACATTTTGCTCCAGTCATCGCTATCATCGGGTGCTTGCGCTACTTCTTTCATAGGCCGCATCAGGTTTTCAAGATATCCATGGTTTTCCATCAGGTCAAATGCTTTTTCCCTGTACTTCTCCTTACCGGTAAAATGGTATGCTGTTTGAAGCATCCCAATAATATTCGAGGAATTTATTTTACGGTCCCCGACCATTTTCGGCCGTTCGTTGACATACTCTGGGTTCCATCGGCCCCAAGTGGTCGGTTTGCCATCATAGTCGACCATGTACAGGTCGTTGCGAACGACATGGCTCATCAAGGTATCGATAAGTATTACCGCGCGATCTTTCAACTCGTTGTCCATCAGTTCTGCCATGGCCCCGTAAGCGAAAATATGACCTATGGCCTCGTCGCTACTGGTAGTCCCCTTCCAATCCCATTCCGGATCGGCGCTTTGGTGCCAATGCTGCGAGTCGTGCAGCACATCGATATAGCCGCTGCGATCGAACGAGCGTGACGGAAATCCGGGAACGGGATTGATACTGAACAGACGCTCCATAGCATCCATCGATTCCCTACAGTTTTGCAGGGCCTCCTCTGATCCGGTAGCGGCATACCGAAACACCTGGCCCGCAAGGTACATGGTCGTCCAAAGTCCATCGTTATCGGAATCGGAAAGCCTTCCGGAATCGATATTTCCATTGTCCAAATCTACCAACGTAGCGTTAAAGCCGTAACGGATATGCCGATTACGCACCTGCTTCTCGTAGTATTGGGCTTTGTCGAAAAGGGTCATTTCCTCAAATACGATCTGACCTAGGCCCGCATCTGTCAGTATCAACACAGATCCGTCGGTGCCTTTTGAGATATGTTCGACCCTGTTGCCAGGCAACCAGCGTTTGCCGTAGTAGTAATCGAATTTGCCATCATCTCGTAATTTGAACGCGCCTTGGGTCGAACCGAACCACAATTGGCCGTCTATCGTTTCTACATCGGTAATTTCCGCGACAGGAAGTTGCGTATGTCTATCGCCGATTTGCTCTCCCGAAGACGGATCCACAACCAAATATCCCGAATTTGTGCCAATGATCAATTCCCCGTTATTCAATGCAAACGCGGTAAAAGCATCTCCTTGCATCGTAGTCTTGAATTCGTTCGTGGCCGTGTCAAAGCTCGCTATCGATTTTTCCCCTAAGACCCAAAACTTTTTACCGACCTCATCATAAATTATATCCTTTATATTATCGTCCATCAATTCACCGCTCCATGTAACCTTTGATTTTGACGAAAATTCAATCGAGGTACCATCGCTTATCATAAAATCAAAACCCTCGCCTGCGTTCACCATAAACGCCTCTGGCAGACTGTGCTTAAGATAGAGTGAGCCGGCCCACGCATTGCTGAACACTGCCTTATCATCGACATAGACAAATTGGTTTTGGTAAACGCACATTCCCTTAACCTTCTTATCGGTGAGCGGAAGGTAGGTTTTGTCTTTGACCAACACACCGGGGTATAAAAACTGGCCGTCGTGTGTACGAAGAATACCGTCAGATGATGCGGCTTGAATCACGCCGTTTCTATCCATAAAGACTTTGGACAGGGTAATGTTTTCGTCTTTCAGGCCGTATTTGATGGCATAATCCTGAAGGAAAGGCACATCTTTATAAACGGGCATTGCCGCAGCGGAACCGTTTTCTTTATCGGTGTCGGTACAGGACAGGCATACCAAGGCGATGAGCGTTAACAGAAAATAAAGGTTTGGTCTTTTCATGGGATTAAGAATTTGCGGTCGTAAACAAATAAACCAAATATAATGTTGCTTTACCTCCAGTATTTTATGTGGTTTACATGGAATTTTGACCAAATATTCTTATTCCTCCAAAATTCGGAATCAAAATGTTAGAATAGTTGAAGTTCTATTAGTAATGGTTCAACGTCTTTATCGTAGCGTATTTTCAAGTAGAATAACAGAAGGACTGTCGGTCAACCACTTTTTGCTGAGCCCGGTAGTATCGCCCTTTGCCAAGAATTGAACAAACGACCCAAGTGCCAGATCAATGTCGCCGTCGCCATCGATATCCCCGGCATCCATAACGATCCATCGACCTTTAGTCGATTCGGCGAACGAGTAGGCATCAAAAGTTAAATTCCCTTTGTTCTCAAGATACACAAAGCTTTCTTCGGGCGAATTGGCGTAATCGGGGAAAAAGGAAATAGTGGCAATGTCCAAATCCCCGTCCATATCGTAGTCCCTCGGCAGGGCTTTATAGGCGCCGTTCTGCTGATAGAAATACGATTGCTCGAAATTCATTTTTCCGTCATTGAGAAAAATATAAACTCCGTGATACGCTTTCAATATCGGGGTTTTATCCGCATTGTCCCCACAGACATAAAGTATATCATCGAATCCATCCCCATTAAAATCGGCAAGTTCGAAATTTTGGCTGCCGTTGAGAGGTGGGAAAGTCAACAGCCGTTTTTCCTTAAAAATACCTTTGCCCGAATTTTCAAAATAAAAAAGACCCTCGTCGCCCTGTGCCATCAACGCAAAAATATCGTTATGGCCATCCCTATTGTAATCCTTGATAATCGCTTTGATGGCCCCGGGTTCGTTCTTCAATATATGGGCGGCATAGGATCCGTCACCCAAATTTTCGTGCCAGCCAAGTTTTCCCGTAAGGTCACCGTATTCGCAGGCGACAATATCCTCTAGCCCGTCTTTGTTCAAATCCCCATAAGCCATATTTACCGGACGCTGCAGTTTGGGGACCAGAACATTTGCGGCTGTTGGATTTTTTGAAATGTCGTCCAACCCGAATTTTTGGACCGCCCCGTCGGACAGGTCATTGGGGAAAACATTTTTTCCGATGGTAGTCAAATAGACGGAATCAGCATTTTCATAATAGTGGATAGGGGTACTCCCGAACGGCAAGTTCCGCTCTTTTTCGAGATTCGGGGTCAGAAAAGTCAACCTATTGCGTTTGCTCTTGCTGTCACTGAATACGAGTCCCCTTTTATCGGGAAGAATTTTGACCATGGCGGTAAGCGGCGGCCCGTTCGTGTATGAGGCCTCGGTATACTTAAAATGCCTCAAGCCTTCTTTGATAGTTGTATTGGGTTTCGGGGAAAGGAGGGTATCCGGGGCGTTTTCCACATAATAGGAAACTATCTTCATCCAATCCTCCCTGGCCAATATCGGTTTTTCCGGAAAGACGTTCGCCTTTTTAACAATCGATGCGTTTCGGGCAGCGCCAAAGATACTATCGGGCTGATGCTCGCCATTGAAGATTCCCAATCTATTGCCCATTGCGGGTAGCACATCGTTCTTCCAAATTATCTTAGATAAAGTTTCGGGGCCTACAAACGAATGGCAGCTCGCGCAATGAATATTGGCCAACACCTTGCCGGAAAGCTTTGAAGCCGGTAAGGAATCAAGAATGGGCTTATTGGTTTCCTTAATTTGGTTGCACGAAAGGATCAAACCTGCCACAAAGAACAATGGAATATACAATCTCATATTATTTCATATACCTTACAATGCCCATCATATGGGTATTATTCATATCTTCAACAATATGTTAAACCATATGATGTAAAAAAGTACGCTTACAACGTATTCGAAAACCATCCTCAACCAAAATGGCAACTATCAAAACAACCATGGATATTCGGTCATTCGACACCATCAAAGATAAAAAATATCCGTTGGTTCTACTTGCAGGACCTAACCGCCTGTTTCCCCTCCCATTCACGCTAAAAATCACATTTTTGAGCATCCTGTTTCCAAATCGCACGGAATGCAACTCCCGAAATAAGCAGGAAAAAGATGAAATGCCAAGATCTCAATTCTTAAGATACCGATATGACCGTTTTAAAACCCTTACTTGAAGTATCGGGCATTGAGATTGTCAGGCTTTGAACCCGTTATAACCATTTACCGACCACCAAAGATTTTATTCAACCATGAACACCCTAGACCTAGTCGTATTTTTCATTTATATCATTGGTATCGCAATATTCGGGGGATCTTTTTTTAAAAAGAGTAGAACGTCGTCTTCCTTCACCATAGGCGATAACAATATTCCGGGATGGGTGGTTACCATGTCCATATTCGCCACGTTTGTCAGCAGTATCAGTTACCTGGCATTGCCCGGAAATGCTTTTCAAAGCAATTGGAATGCCTTTGCCTTTAGCCTTTCGCTGCCCATTGCATCTGTGATAGCTGCCAAGTATTTTGTGCCGTTGTACCGGAAAGTAAACAGCCCATCCGCATATACTTTTATGGAACAGCGTTTTGGTCCGTGGGCGCGAATCTATGTTTCCCTTTGCTATCTACTGACCCAGCTGATGCGAATAGGCACTATTCTCTACCTATTAGCCCTAACCCTGAACGCCATTACGGGTTGGGACATTACTACAATAATAATTTTCACCGGAGCGGTCGTGGCCGTATATTCTATGTTGGGCGGTATCTCTGCAGTACTTTGGACGGATGCCATACAGGGCATAATACTGATTGCTGGAGCTTTAGCCTGTGTCGTGTTTATTCTGTTTTCCATGCCGGATGGCCCGGGACAGGTCTTCGAACTCGCCGCAAAAAATGACAAATTCAGTTTCGGAAGTTTCGATACGAGCTTGGCCGATCCCACGTTTTGGGTGGTCTTTGTCTATGGTATCTTCATAAATCTCCAAAATTATGGGATAGACCAAAATTATGTACAGCGCTATATGGCCTCGAAGACCGAAAAAGAGGCTAAAAAATCCGCTTTAATCGGTGGATTGCTGTACGTGCCTATTTCCGCACTTTTCCTTTTTATCGGAACCGCCCTTTTTGCCTACTACGATTCCGTTGCTACACTTCCCTTAGACCTACAGGACGTCACCAAAAGCGATCGTGTTTTTCCGTACTTTATCGTTAATGTGCTGCCTGCAGGATTGAGCGGACTACTTGTTGCCTCGATTTTCGCGGCGGGGATGAGTACCATTTCCACCAGTTTCAACAGTTCTGCGACCGTCTTTCTTACGGATTATTACAATAAGTATTTCAAGAAAACGGCTTCCGACAAGGAAGGTCTGCGGGTGCTGTACATTTCTTCGGCAGTCATTAGCATTATCGGAATCATTATCGCCATTGCCATGATCAATGTAAAAAGTGCCCTGGACGCTTGGTGGAAACTGGCCTCGATCTTTAGCGGCGGAATGCTGGGCTTGTTCCTACTGGCAATTTTCTCCAGACAAAAGAATGTGGTAGGTGCCATTGCGGGTGTTATCGCAGGGCTGCTCGTCATTATCTGGTTGAGCCTATCCAATATTTTCCTTGGGCCGGATGCGATCGGAAATTCATTCCATACCTATCTAACGATAGTTTTTGGGACGGTTGTGATATTTTTGGTGGGATTTTTGGTTTCCCTGTTTGCAACAAATAAGCAAGGGTAAATTGAACTTGTCTTGCGTTGTAGCTTTACCTGGATAGATGAGTGCGAATGACATATTATGCCAAAACTCCGGCTGATTAAAATTAAATAATTAAGTGAAATCTGCTTCAAGTAATTGTACGCTTACCCGATTTTGTTCTTATCGCTGTACCATCTTTTCAACCATCTTGAAATTCCCTCCAAACCGGGATAAATAATCCTTTCGGTAATATTCGCTTGATCGAGCTTATCCCTTATCTCCCATTTTAATTCTGACGGGATAATTACCTTTTTTAAATATTTCGGATGGTTTTTAAGCCACTCTAACGCGCTGGAATCCGGATTTAGCATAAACGAAAAAAGTGCAAATTGGTTTATAATGCGATCATCGAGGGACGGGGGTTCGAAAAACACCATGGTATTTGAATTTCTGCCTGAAAAGGCATATAGTTCCTCTATGGAATTACCTATGGTCTGCTTAAGTTCCATGGAGCTAAAATAGAATGTATCCCTGCTATATACGGGGGTTTTAAGCTCGTCGGGCAGTTGGTCACGTAATGCTACATAGTTTACCATCCAAATGGCTCCGTCCAAATGAAATGTACCCATGTCTTCCGTTAAAAAATGCAAGGCGACATTTGGTGAGTGCGTCCAGTCAATAAGTCTAGTAGGAAGTCCGTGGTGTTGTCCCAAGGAGATCCAGTTCCAGAAGTTGTTATAATCATCGATCAGGGTATTAATCGGCGAGTACTTTTTAAAATTTCTGATCATAGTGCCTTCTACCTCAGAAGGTGTTCTTCCCAATCTTTGCAGACTGGTCTCCAATCCGAATTGGGCATCAAAAACACCCCTATAGGCATACGGGGTTCGAAACCTATCGATTTTTTTGTCCTTTTCCTTGAATAGATATTCTTGCAACTCTAACCAACTCTTAGGTTCAAATAATTCGAAATCTGTCATTGTTCTGATTGTTTAAGCGCGAACTAAGTTGGTTTTGTGTTAAGCCAACAATTCTGTAACCCGATAGAATGGTCAGTACGGGTCAAACTGCTATAAATTCTTTGCGAAACACAAGCAATCCTTGATTTTGACCAAAGGACCGTAATTTGGAATTGGGGCATATCCGTTCTTCCGATAAAACTCGTTTGCCTCCGGTTGATTTGTTCCCGTTACCAAGATACAACGGAAATAGGATAATTCGTTTGCCCATTTTTCGAGTTCGGCCAAGATACTTGTTGCAACTCCTTGGCCTCGGCATTCGGGAGAAACATATACCCTCTTGATTTCCATGGAATCCGTATTGTATTTACTGATCGCCCCGCAACCCAGAGGTACTTCGTTTTCGTAGGCCAAGACCACATGTTCGATACCATCGATTTTATTGAACCGGGCCATAGGGTGGTCTTCCCCGTCCCTTTCGGCGAGGTCCTTATTCAACAATACCACAAGTGCTTTAAAATCACTATTATCGGCGTTGGATCTTACAATATGTATCATTAGAGATCAATTAGTGCCATAGGCCCTGTCCAAAAACAAAAACCGGGCATCTTTCTTTGCCTTTTCCGCATGACTTTGCACATCTATGTTCATCAATTCCGGAGCCGGGTCATCGGGTTTTACTGCAGGCCAATCAGGCAAGTTTTCCCCATTTGGATTTCCCGTCTTTATAAAATTGGCAAAATATTCCTGCATGGTCTCCGAAACCTTGTAATCGTCGACTTCCCAGGCGTAGTCTTTGACCAGCTCCAGATTGCCCATACAATATTCAATCTCGGAAGCATGGACGGCACCAATGGGTTCGGGCATTTTTGGTGTATCGGAATCCTTCGTGACTGTACCGCCGGCCAGGCCGGATGCTTTGTTTTGATCGACCAGCGACGGCCGAATCTTACTGAACAAATAGCGATATACGGGGCGGTCGCTGTTTTTACGGTGCAGATCGAACCATTTCCACGTACTGTACACGATAAAACGATCCGACGCCAAGTCAGTGGCAGATTGTTCGATTTCTTTTTCCGAACCATGGGGATACAGTTTCAGAACTTCCCCATATTTTTTTGGATACGCTTCCTTTACCTTCTCGACATATGCTTGCTCTGTATAAGGTTGCCCTTGCATAAAAGCCATACCCGGGATTTCGGCGGAATTCCACCCCACCAATAAAGGAACTTGGGCCTGTTGTCTTGCCTCGAATATTTCGGTAAGTGATTTCGGCAAAAAATACCCGTCGATGACCATGGGGAATCCAAAACGTTCGGACTCATTGTATAGTTCGTAAATCTCCCTGGAACTCAATTTTCTTAGTTCCGTTACAGAGGGATAGCCTGTCTTTTGGGCAAAATCGGACCCCTCCTTTTCCGCTTCCGCCAACGACACCGTGGTCAGCGAAGTAGAGCCAATAGCGGCCCCGCTCTCTCCTATAGCACCCGCTATAAGGTTCTTAGACATCGGGGAGGACATCTGTAGACTTACCCCAAAAGATCCGGCGGATTCCCCGGCAATGGTAACTTTTCCAGGATCGCCGCCAAAGGCCGCAATGTTGTTTTGGACCCACTTCAGGGCGGCGTGCTGGTCTAACAGGCCATAATTGCCCGAGGCCTTGTAAGGCGCCTCAACGCTTAGGTCGGGATGGGCCAGAAACCCAAATATGTTCAACCTATAATTTGTCGTGACCACGACCATTCCCTTCTTGGCCATATTTCTACCATCATATCGGGGCTCGGAGGCATCCCCGGCCACATTGCCTCCTCCATAGAAATAGACTAAAACGGGCAAATCTTTGGTGTTGCGATCAGCGGGGGTCCATACATTCAAATATAAACAGTCTTCACTGACCCCGTTGGAACGGGATTTCATATCGCCAAATACCAGTTTCTGCATAGGACGCGGGCCAAAGGTTTTGGTTTCCTTAACGCCGGACCAATTCTCCAAAGGCTGGGGCGCTTTCCAGCGTAATTCTCCGATGGGCGGTTGGGCAAAGGGCACCCCAAAATAGGTCTGGATCCCATCGACCGTACTGTAATTGCCTTCGATAGTTCCGTTTTTGGTATTGACCTGAACCGAAAATGCATTTGTATCCTGGGCAAGGGCCTTTAAGCCTACCATCAAAATAAATAACGACATAATAAGTAATCTTTTCATAGGTGTAAATATTAAAGCCCTTTTATTGTCTCAATATATCACAATAATAATTTTATTTCCACCGATACCGTAAAATTCCACAGAAATAAAATATTTGAAAAGCTCACTGTGGAAACAAAAATGGGACAATCTTTTATATTTCGAAAATAAACCTCTTTAGCTTTGATGTATCATTGACAGAATCCACGCGCAGTGACTTTCGAGACAGTTATCCAAATTCTATTTAATCGGTTCTATTCAACCATGATTCGAGAATAATTCTAATTTATTTAGTATATTCGTCTAATAATACATAGAAATATTCGCTGAAATGTTAGAAATAATTTATAGTTACCAGAATTTACTTAAAAATATTGATACCTATATCGATGACAGTAAATTCAAGAAAGAGTATTTGATAGAACAACTAGGAGTCTCTCGTGCAACATTCTACAATAAGGTAAAAAAGAAGAATTTTACCATTGACGAAATGGTAATACTTAGCCATATCCTTTTTCCTGAAGAAGCCAAGGCTTTCGAAATTAAGGAAGCTTTAAGGGCTAGCCGTGAGGATAGCAAGTATGGAAGAACAAAAAACCATGAGGATGTTATGGAAGATGTACGTAAAAAGCTGCGTGCATGAATGTCACATGGACTAGAAAGGCCGATACGTCCTTCAAGAAAATAGTGGATTATCTGTTGGCTATTTGTACCGTTGAGATTGCCACTAATTTTGTTGATGAAATAGAGCATACCATTAAATTGATAGTCAAGAATCCAGAAATGTTTAAAGTTTCTCAATATGACAATATCAGTAGGGAAGCATTTATTACGAAGCATACTACCCTGTTTTACAGGATATTAGACGATTCAATCGAAATTGAATACTTCTGGGGGAATTTTGATGATCCTGAAAAAATAAACCGATTGCTAAAGTTCAAATAAACGATAGTGGGTAGAGCATTGTGCCGAAGTGGGAAAAAGGAGAAATTGGAGGGTGTAATTGGTTAATCTATTAAAATTCGCGATGCAGTGCATCCCTATTTGACAACGACAAGCAACTAAGTTAAAATGGCAATATCATAAATACCCCCCTTTAAAAAATACAAGCTTTCACCAAAAAATAGTTCGCCACCCTTAAAAAGAAAAACCTCCTAAAAACAGATGTTCTAGGAGGTTTTCTGTGGTCCCACCTGGGCTCGAACCAGGGACCACCTGATTATGAGTAATCGGAACCACGTTCATATAGAAACAAATTAGTACATATTTAATTGAAAATCAATTATTTAATATTTAATGATGTCAACTGATTTCATTTGATATCATAATTTTATGTGCAAATTATGTGCAAACTTTTTTGTACATTCGATAAATGCAAACAAGTATAAAATTAAGTCTGGATACCCGTAGAATAAGGAAAGATGGAAGTTATCCCATCATAATTAGATTAGGTCATTTTCAAAAAACTACTTCAATTTCTACCGGTCATTCGGTTCATCTTAATTACTGGGACGATT
>RCMY010003286.1_pt1 | contig 14367 bp, 13 predicted proteins | sample 2041341 | NCBI WGS metagenome assembly RCMY01 (sample SAMN09708234, study PRJNA481090) | Marine sediment metagenome, whole genome shotgun sequencing project.
CCCGACGGTGAGCTCCAGTCGCTCATCTTCGACAGTCATTTCGATTCCTACCGCGGCGTGGTGTCCAGCATCCGAGTGATGAACGGCACCATCAAGACTCGTCAAAAGCTGTTGTTCATGCAGGCCAACGCCAGTCATGAGGCGGATGAGATCGGGGTGCGCCTGCCCTTGAACAAACCGGTGAAAGAACTGGCGGCCGGCGAAGTGGGCTACCTGATCGCCGGCATCAAGGACGTGCGTGAGGCTCGTTCGGGTGAAACCGTAACCTCGGCCGTTCACCCGGCCGCCGAACCATTGGACGGTTATCGCGAACCGCAGGCCATGGTTTTCTGCGGCCTCTATCCGGTGGATGGCGACGATTATGAACAATTTCGTGACGCATTGGAAAAGCTCCGTCTGGACGACGGCAGCTTCACTTTCGAGCCCGAGACCTCCACCGCCCTCGGCTTCGGTTTCCGGTGTGGCTTCCTGGGTCTTCTCCACATGGAGATCGTGCGGGAAAGGCTGGAACGGGAGTTTGATCTCAACCTGATCGCCACGATTCCCAGCGTGGAGTACCGCATTCAGATGACCGACGGCACTGAGCGGGTGGTCGACAACCCCTCCGCTCTCCCAGACCAGACCGAGTGGAGCAGTATCAGCGAGCCCTATCTCAAGGCATCGATGATCGCCCCCAGCGATTACACGGGCACATTGATGGAACTGTGCCAAGGCCGCCGGGGCAGTCTGGAGGGAATGAACTATCTCTCGCCAGAGCGGGTAGAGCTGGTCTACAAGATGCCGCTTGCCGAGGTGGTGGTCGACTTTTTCGATCAACTCAAGAGCCGTACGGCAGGGTACGCCAGTCTTGATTACGAGCCGATTGGTTATGAAAAGGGCGACCTGGTTCGGGTCGACATCCTTTTCAACTCCGAGCGGGTTGATGCGTTCAGCACGATCGTGCATCGGGAATCGGCCTATGAGTATGGTAAAAAAACGGCGGAGAAGCTGAAGGAGATCATCCCTCGCCAGCAGTTCGAGGTGCCGATCCAGGCGGCCATCGGTGGCAAGATCATCGCCCGTGAGACCGTGCGGGCTTTCCGCAAGGATGTGACCGCCAAGTTGTACGGCGGCGATGTCACTCGCAAAAACAAGTTGTTGAAGAAGCAGAAGGAAGGCAAGAAGAAGATGAAAAGCATCGGGACGGTCCAGATCCCGCCAGATACGTTCATTCGCGCCCTTCGCCTGGATGATTGACCGATGAGCGACGCACCGGTTCTCTTTTGGTTTCGACGAGACCTTCGTGTGCAGGACAACGAAGCGCTCGCCCAGGCGGCCGCCAAGGGGCCGGTGCTCCCGGTCTTCGTCTTCGACGACGCATTGACAGAACCAGCCGGAGCTAATCGACTTGCGTTTCTCCACGACTCGCTGCGCGATCTGAACGAATCGTTGAGTGGCCGGCTCGTGGTTCGCAGTGGGCGCCCCGAAGACATCCTGCATCAACTTGCCGATGAGGTGGGCGCCACGCAACTGTGGGCCACGAGTGACTACGGACCCTATGGCCACCGGCGAGACACAAGGGTGGGGGAGTCACTGGCCGAGCGGGGCATCTCCACCCACTACCGATCCAGCAACTACGCAATCGCTCCCGGCACCTTGCTGAGCAAGTCGGGTACGCCCTACAAGGTGTTCACCCCGTTTTTCAAGCTCTGGTTGACGAATCTCCCCGATGACGCAGCGCCTTCCCCCTCGATCAAATGGGCCGAAGACCTGGCGTCTGACCCGATCCCCAAGGATCCGGTAGCGACGGCGCCTGATCTCCCTCGGGCCGGGCAGGACGCCGCGTGGGATCGCTTCAACCACTTCAAGGACGAAATCGTCAACGACTACGACGAGACTCGAAATATTCCCGGCAGCGACGGCACATCGCGCCTCTCGCCCTATCTGAAGTGGGGAACGATCCATCCTCTCCAACTCATCGACCACCTTGGCGACAGTCCCGGCGAACGAAGCTTCGTGAGGCAGTTGTGTTGGCGCGATTTTTATGCAGAGATCCTGTACAACCGCCCGGACTCTGCTCGGTCCGCCTACGTGGAAGGGAATGTGGTGCGGTCCGACACCGATGCGGCCGCCGTTGACCGGTTCGAACGCTGGTGCGAGGGCAAGACCGGGTACCCGATCGTCGACGCCGGGATGCGGCAACTCCACGCTCAGGGCTGGATGCACAACAGAGTGCGCATGATCACGGCATCGTTTCTGATCAAGGACCTTCATCTTCCATGGTGGTGGGGTGCTCGGTATTTCATGGAGCAGTTGGTGGATGGCGACCTCGCCAGCAACAACCATGGTTGGCAGTGGGTGGCTGGCACCGGTACCGACGCCTCGCCGTATTACCGGGTTTTCAATCCCACATCCCAGAGTGCCAAGTTCGATCCCGACGGGGAGTATTTGCGGGAATGGCTGCCCGAACTGGCTCATCTCGGCAGAAAGGCCATTCACGAGCCGTCCACAGACCCCAACGGAGCGCCCGCAAACTACCCTGCCCCGATCGTGAATCATGCTGAAGCTAGACAGGAAGCGCTCGCTCGGTACGAGCAGCGCCCCGGAAAGCGCTAAAATCCTCCAGACCACCCAGGGAGACTCACAAACCATCGTGCTTGATGATCGCAAAGCCGCAATTCTGAACGCCATTGTTGGGCAGTACATCGAGACCGCTCAGCCGGTCGGCTCCGGCGCGGTTCTGAAGTCTCCGGCGATCACCGTGTCTTCGGCGACGATCCGGAATGAGATGGCCAGCCTCGAAAACGATGGCTATCTGTTCCAGCCTCACACCAGCGCCGGCCGCGTCCCCACGGAAAAGGGCTATCGACACTTCGTTGATCGTCTCGGCGAAGTCACCATGGAAGGCGCTCAATCCCAGCAGGTGTCGCAGTTCTTCCGGCACATGGAGGGCCAGCTCGAAGGGCAGCTCGAACAGACGGCCGGTCTGCTGAGCAACCTCACAAAATACGCCGCCGTAGTCGTAGACCTGGCGGCCTCGCCCGCTGAAATACGCTCGGTCCAAGTTGTACTGCTCAGCCCTCGGCACCTCCTGGCCGTTGTAGTCGACGCCAACGGTGAGATCTCTCGTTTCTCACTGGAAACCGACAGCGATGTCAACGAAGACATCACCCAGAACGTCCAGGGGTCGCTGCGGGGAAGTCTCGAAGGTCGTCGGGTCGACATGAGCCTCACTGCTCCCGCCCTCACCGGTGACTCCTTGGTTGATCGCCTTTCACTCGAAGTGTTTCACCAGTTCATGCTGGGAAGTGATGACGACCGGGTCTATGTGAATGGTGCGTCAAACGTTGCGCAGTCCTTTGAGGCTGTCGAGTCCGTCCGTCAGGTGCTGTTCATTCTCGAACAGCAGCTGCTCGTTGTGAAATTGATTTCTGATGTGCTTGATCGCGGCATGCGCGTGGCGATTGGAACCGAAGTCGGCGTTGCGCCGTTGGAAGACTGCAGCGTTGTTGTGTCCCCCTACCGAATTGACGGAGAAATCAGTGGTTCTATCGCCGTCCTCGGCCCCACCCGAATGCATTATCGAGAGTCCCTGGCGGCGGTTTCCATGGTGAGCCGCCAACTCGAGCGTCGATTGAACGAAAGGTAGGGGCCTCATGGCAGACCTCTATGACATTATTGGCGTTTCCAAGGGAGCGTCGGCCGAAGAGATCAAGAAGGCCTACCGCAAGAAGGCCCGGGAACTCCATCCCGACGCCAACCCCGATGACGCTCATGCCGAGGAGCGATTCAAGGCGCTGGCATCGGCGTATGAGATACTCTCGGACCCGGCAAAACGTAGTAACTACGACCGTTATGGCAATGCCGGCGGGCCGGGCGGTTTCGGTGGTTTCGGGGGCGGCGACGTCTTCGGCGGAGGGGGGCTGGGCGATATCTTCGAGGCGTTCTTCAATGTGGGCGGTCAGTCCAGCGGACCTCGAGTGTCCAACCGCGGCGTCGATCTCGAGACCGTGCTCGAGATCACGCTTGATGACGCCATCGGTGGTACCGCCAGCGAGGTGAAGGTGCGGACCGCACTCTCGTGCGGCACGTGCGATTCCTCTGGAGCAGCGCCCGGTGCGAAGGTGGAGACGTGCGGGCAATGTCAGGGCGCCGGTCAGGTTCGCCAAGTCCGCCAGTCGATCTTGGGCCAGATGGTCACAACTTCGGCGTGTCCCCGATGCGGTGGCGAGGGCAAAACGGTCAGCGATCCGTGCCCGAAGTGCAACGGTGAGGGGCGGGTCATCCAAGACACCAACTACACAATCGACGTTCCCGCCGGTATCGACAACGGTCGGACGCTACGCCTCAACGGCCGTGGCGCAGTAGGGCCGCGTGGCGGCCCGGCGGGTGACCTGTACGTGGAGGTGCGGGTGAAGCCCCACAAGGTCTTCGCTCGCGAAGGAGACAACCTGCGGGCGAAGCTGACAGTGCCTTTCACCCAGGCCACCCTGGGTGCCACCGTCTCCTTCGAAACCTTCGATGGCCCGGTCGAGGTACTCGTGCCGCGGGCATCCCAATCAGGTCGGATCTTCAAGGTGGCCGATCGCGGTGTGCCACACCTGCGGGGTCGAGGGCGCGGGAATCTCCTTTTGGAGTTAGACGTAGTCACACCCAACGAACTCACCCCGGACCAAGAGGCGTTGCTCCGGCAGTTTGCGGAGGCCAGAGGCGATGTGGTGGAGGATGCGCCGGAGGGTTTCATGAGCCGAATCAAGTCGGCGATCCGCCAATAACCGTGGCGTGATCGACCCGACCCTGCGCCGCTTTCCACTGATCTATGTGGAGGATTTGTCCGCTCCGGTGTTGAGCGCTCCGGCGGAACACCACCTCACCAGCTCGCTCCGCCTCGGGCTGGGTGATCCGGTGAACGTCGCCGATGGGACAGGCGGATGGGCCCCCGCCGTACTCACCGACGATGCTGCCGGCGTTGCCGTCACCGGGCCGGTGGTCGTGGAGCCAACTCCTGAGCGCATTCTCAGTGTGATGTTCACTCCCACCAAAGGCGTGAAGCCGGAGTGGGTGGTCCAGAAGCTGACCGAACTAGGAATTGATCGAATCGGAATTCTCCGCTCAGATCGGTCGGTCGTCACATATGACACCAGCCGTGCTGAGCGTTTGCTGAGGAAACTACAGACGGTGGCGACCGAGGCGTGCCAGCAGAGCCGCCGGCTCGTTCGTCCCCAAATTCTCGGTCCGCAGTCGGTCGCTGATTATGTGTTAGCCAACCCCGGTGCGCGCCTTTGCGATCCCGCCGGCGATGTCCTCAAAACCTCTCTGGACAGGAAATTATTGGTTACCAGCCTCGCCATCGGTCCCGAGGGTGGCTGGTCGCCAGGAGAGGCTGGACAAGCGCCCTTGGTGGCGTTGCCTGGTCGAATTCTGCGGGCCGAAACCGCTGCGCTCACCGCGGCCGTGGTCTTGGTGTCGCAATAAAAATTCGGGTTTCTGAAAAATTCAACACCCTTCGTGGTTGAAGCCGTACGGTGATCGGATTACGGTTCTCGGGGCGCCGCTCGGGCGAGAGCGCCTACGGCAAAGGATCAAGTAACGATGCAAGACAGGGAAACCACATCAGAGGCAAATGACTCCGAGTACGGAGCCCGTGTTGGCGAGCGTTTGCGCGCCATTCGCCGTCAGAAGCGCTTGTCGCTGCAGGACGTGGAGTCAGCATCCACCCAGGAATTCAAAGCGTCAGTCTTGGGGGCCTACGAGCGGGGCGAGCGCGCCATCTCGGTTCCCCGCCTCCAGCGTTTGGCCGAGTTCTATCAGGTGCCGGTGGACCAGCTGCTTCCCCGAGCCACAAAGGTTGGGGTGAAACCCAGCGTTGTGGACCTCACCGATAAGACCGGTCGAGCCGGCGTGACAATCGATCTCACCCACCTGCATGAGTTGGCTGGTGCCGAGGGTGACATGCTCTCCCGCTACCTCGGCATGATCCAGGTGCAACGGCAGGATTTCAACGGTCGAGTGCTCACCATTCGGGAAGACGACCTTCGGGCAGTCGCCTGCATCCTTGGTGTAGAGGTGGACCACGCGGTGGATCGCCTGCTCGATCTGGGTCTCACTCGCATCTCCTGATAGAGGCCAACAAGTCGCCCCAGCTAATCTGCGCTTTGAGAACTGGTTGGCACCTGCACCTGTCCGGCGGGGCCTGAAGCAATGACAATAGGACACCGCCGGTTCTCCCGTTCCACCGCCAAACCGGTGGCACCGGCGATCTGGACAAGCAGCGTCCCAGGCGAAGACGTATGGATGTCATCGAAGGTCCAGATCCAGAATGTCACCGGGTCCAGAACATAGACTTCGGCGCCGGGGCACTCCGCCGGCGGTTCCAGTGCAATGGCCACGTGGCCGGCACTGCCCACTCGTACCAGGGCGTCACGAACCCGAAGTCGTGGGCCCGTCACCGGTTCGTTTCGGGAGAGCCCAACAGTGATGAGGGCTCCCAGGACAATCAGCACAGTCAAGGCAACTACGAGCCGCCCCCGCCGTGGAACCGCTGGCCGGGCCGGGGGCAACGCAGTGAGATCCGAGATCATGGTGGCGGCCCGCCGTGCACTCATGACCGGGTCCCGGTCTTCCAGTCGCTTGGCGAGCACAAGCCACAAAGCGAGGTTGGTTGGCGGCTCGGCCTCCTGGGCCCATCGCTCGAGACAAAACGTGACGCACTGGCCAAGCGCGGTGAGGTCATCCAGATGTTCCTCGGGGTTGAGCGAGGTGTTTGGGCTGCAGAGAACGCCGCGTCCGTCGCTAGCAATGATCACATGCTCTGGGCTCAAGGCGCCGTGATGAAGGTTGCGTTCCTGCAACGCCGCAAGAGCTTCGCAGACACCGGAAAGGGCCTGGGCAGCTTCCAGCGGCGTCAACCGCGCCGAGCGCAATGTCTGGCCGCCACCAAATCTGGTGGTTACCTCATTGGTCACGCTGGCCTCATGGTCCGGCGCCGGCTCAAGCAGGCTGACGACACCTTCAATCCCCGCCGCCGCCCCCAGCCAGGCGCACTCCCGCCAGACAGCCTGCTGATGCTCCTCCGTAGTGCGACCGGGTTTGGGAAGTGGCCCGCTGTGATTCTTCGTCACGATGGCCACACCGTCACCACCATCGCGGATGACGACTTCGAATGCGTCAACCGGTAGTCGGAGAGTCGAGCGGATGGTTGGATAGGGCTCGGAGCTGTGATCGTTCTGAGGCATGGTTCCTCCCGGAGGTTGGGACCAGATGGTCCAACGGTGAAGTGGGGGAGGATTGGAGTGCGAACTCACTAGCGCAACGCTGGCCGCCAGCCTCGAAGCGGAGACCCGAACGATAACCGATCCTCGCTGAGAATACCGGCTTGGCGGTACTGCTGGGCGTAGCGTCTGAGCAAGCGATAGCCTGACGTCCATAGCTTCGACTACCACTCCCATCAAGATCAACGTCTCTGCCAACCACCTCATGGTGCAGTTGTTGGGTAATCGGGATGAGAATCTCGACGTGATCACCGAGAACCTCGATGCAACGGTGCACGTGCGAGGCAACGAGATCACGATCGATGGCCCTGAGGCGTCCAAAGCCGCCCAAGTGGTGACCGAGCTCATTCTGATCGTAGAGCGGGGCGAAGCGATCGAGCGGTCACAAGTGCGGCGAGCAGTCACCATGGTGGGCGAGAATCAGAGCCCTTCCCAGGTTTTCAGTGACCGTGTGCTCACCACTGCCCGGGGCAAGTCCGTGCGGGCCAAAACCGCCGGCCAGAAGCGCTACCTCGATGCCATTCGGACCAACATGGTGACTTTCGGTATCGGTCCGGCTGGAACAGGTAAGAGCTGGTTGGCGGTGGCGTGCGCAGTACGGGCGCTTCAGAATCGTGAAGTGGAGCGGATTTTGCTCACGCGCCCCGCGGTCGAGGCGGGCGAGCGGCTGGGGTACCTCCCGGGCGACTTGATGAGCAAGGTGGATCCGTATCTCCGACCGCTGTACGACGCTCTCCAAGACATGGTGGGCGCTGAAGGGATGGCCAAACTCTTTGAGCGCAATGCGGTGGAAGTTGCGCCGTTGGCCTTCATGCGGGGGCGCACGCTCAATGACAGTTTCGTGATCCTCGACGAAGCCCAGAACACCACGCCCGAACAAATGAAGATGTTCCTCACCCGGATCGGCTTTGGCTCCAAGGTTGTCGTGACCGGTGACATCACCCAGGTCGACGTGCTCAACGGCCGCAGCGGCCTTGCCGGCACCGAGGAAATCCTCGGGAATGTAGACAGTCTTGCCTTCGTACGCTTGACCTCGGGCGACGTTGTCCGCCATCGCATCGTGCAGGACATCGTCGAGGCCTACGAACGCAACGCCGAAGCGAAGGACGCAACGAAGAACCGGGATCAGCGATCTCCATGACCGACCCGCTACTTTCGGTACCTGTCTCGCATGGGGCTGCACCCGGTTTCGATGTTTCGCTGGGCGTTCAGGGGATTTTGGTGTCAACGAGCGACGAGCGCAATGATGATGGGTGCGGTGAGGCTGAACCGCTACCGGCAGACCTGATGGAGCGGATCTCGGCTGCGGTTCACGATGTGCTTCTCGGCGAGGGAACCCAAAACGCCACGGCCCATGTGTTCTTGGTTTCGCCAGACCAAATCACCGCATTAAATGCAGAGCACCTGGGGGGTCACGGTCCTACCGATGTTCTCAGCTTTCCGCTGGATGACCCCTCCGAGGGGGATGTGTTCGGGTTCACCCCCCACGCTGGCGACATCGTGATCTGCCCTGCAATCGCTCGAGCACAGGCATCTGAGCACGCAGGAACCTTCGATCACGAGATGGTGTTGTTGGCGGTCCACGCCGCCTTGCATTTGTTGGGCCACGACCACCGCAAAGGTGCCGAGCGAACCGCCATGCAAGCCTTGGAGGTCAAGTACCTCAAACCCTTCGATGTTTCCCATCCTGGAGATCAGCTGTGAGCAGCGGCGAACTTGTAGCCGTTCTGGCGGCGATCGTCCTGCTCGCAATCGCAATGTTCCTGGTGATGATGGAGGAGGCGTTCTCCAATACCTCTGCGTTTCGCCTTCACCACCTCAATGGCGATGACCCGCACGCCGACGCCCGGGCGATCAAGATCGCTCACCTCCTCAGCCAACCAGAATCGCTGGTCAACCCACTCCGGCTCGTCGCCACCGGTGTAATCCTGGCGCAGGCAACCCTGGTCGCCCTGCTCGCCCAGAGCTGGCTTTCTACACCCTGGGTGATCGTCGTTGCCACCCTCAACCTGCTCGTCGTCTTTGTGTTCGCCGAGGCGGTGCCACGTACCTGGGGCATTCTCCATTCCGATCGCCTGGCAACGTCGCTAGGCCGGCCGGTGGCGGCCTTCGTTGGTTTCGCTCCAATCCGGCTTTTCACCAAGGCGCTGATCGGACTCACCAATGTGATCGTGCCTGGCAAGGGACTCCGACGAGGACCCTTCGCAGTGGCCGAGGAATTCATTGCGTTGGCCGACGCTGCCGTGGCTGACGAGGTCATCGAACAGGACGATCGGGACCTTATCGAAAGCGTGATCGAATTTGGTCAGACGATCGTACGAGAGGTGATGGTGCCCCGACCCGACATGACCGTGTTCGAAGCGGCCGTGCCCGTGGAGAGCGCGCTCGAACTGAGCGGAGCCGCCGGCTACTCGCGGATTCCCGTGGTGGGTGAGAACACCGACGATGTCTTGGGACTGGTGTATGTAAAGGACTTGATTCGCGCCGAACTCGCCGGTCTGGTGGATGCGCCGGTTACGAAGTATCTTCGAGACGCCCACTTTGTTCCCGAAACCAAGAAAGTTGCCGAGATGCTGCGAGAGATGCAGCAGCAAGCGTTCCACATGGCCATGGTGGTGGACGAATATGGCGGGATCGCCGGCCTGGTTACGCTCGAAGACCTGATCGAAGAACTTGTTGGTGAGATCGTTGACGAATACGACCGCGAAGAACCGCTGGTGGTCCGGCAGGCGGACGGGACATTGGGTGTAGACGCCCGTATTCCCATAGACGAGCTCAACGACCTTGGAAATCTCAGGCTTCCGGAGGGGGACTATGACACCGTCGGTGGTCTGGTTATCGATGTGTTCGGCCGGGTTCCCTCGGTGGGCGAGTCTTGTGAGGTTTCCGGCCATTTGTTGCGCGTCCAGAAAGTCCAGGGCCGTCGGATTACACGGGTCCGCATCCGAGCCGCAGCACCGGCGGAACAGGAGGTCGCAACGTGACCGATGCGTTGATCCCCGAAACCGCTCCCGACTACCGGTCCGGCTTCGTTGCGATGTACGGCCGTCCGAACACAGGGAAATCCACGATCGTCAATGCGATCGTGGGCGAAAAAGTTTCCATCACCTCTAATATCGCCCAGACCACGCGCCATCAGATTCGCGGCGTTCTCACCCGTCCGGATGCCCAGGTGATCTTCGTGGATACTCCAGGCGTGGGTAAACCTCGGACGGCTCTGGGGGTGAAACTCAATAAGACCGCTGCCAAAGGGCAAGGCGAGGCGGACTTGGTGTGTTTCGTTGTGGACGCCCGCAACGGCTATGGGAAGGGTGACGCATTTCTGGCGAAGACCTTGGACCCTCCGCGGACGATCGTTGTGCTCAACAAGATCGACGGAATGAAACGCGAGGCAATAGCGAAGCAGTTGATGCTGGTGAGTCCATTGGATTGTTCGGCGTACTTCCCAGTGTCAGGCTTTACCGGTGCCGGGATCGAACCGCTCGTAGCTCATCTGGTGGGTCGACTGCCCAAAGGACCGCAGTGGTTCCCCGACACGGCGGTTAGCGATATCAGCGACTCTCACTGGGTTGCCGAACTCGTGAGGGAGCAACTCTTTCGGGTACTCCGCGAGGAGCTGCCTCATTCGGTTGCCACACGCGTGATCCAGTGGAATGACCAGCACATCACCGTGGAGATTCTGGTGGAGCGTGACAGCCAGAAGGGGATCGTTATCGGCCACGGTGGCAGTGTGCTGAAGACGGTTGGTACCAACGTGCGAAAACAGCTGGCACCGGGATTTCACTTGGAGTTGGTGGTCAACGTGGAGAGCAACTGGCAGAGGGATCCCGAGGGTGTGGAGCGGATGCTCAACATCGAGTGACGCAGCGTTTGGCGGAAAACAAGAAACGCCGCCAACCCGAGGGTTGACGGCGTTTAGCGACCTGATGGTTATTTAGACAGGACGAACGTTCTGGGCTTCTTCGCCCTTGCGACCGGGGGCCACATCGAACTCGACCAACTGACCTTCGTCAAGGGACTTGTACCCGTCACCCGCGATGTTGGAGTAATGAACGAAGACGTCATCACCACCTTCACGAGAGATGAAGCCGAAGCCCTTATCGACGTTGAAAAACTTTACGGTGCCTTGCATTTAATCACTTTTCTTTAAACGAACAAGCCAACGCGGCATGCTCAAGCTTCATCATAGGTCAGATCGGGCCACTTCCCCTACAACTACTCCAAAGGATCTTGCAGGCTCTCGGATCTACGGCGGCGTGCGCTACAGAACGGGAGCATCCCGATCCGATCGCGTGAGGGATCGCTCAGTGCCGGATTTCAGGAGCCGATAGATCTTGATGAGACGGTTTCTTGCCGCACTTCTCGGGTGCGTGGCGGCGCTCTCGGCAGGGCTCGTGCTTAGCGGATTCGTGCCTGGTGAGGATCTGGCGGTCCCCGTTGTGGTGGCCAGACCCACTGGCGATTCCACATCGGCCGAAGTGAGGTCCGTACCGATCAGCAGCGCAGTTCCGGTGTCCACTGCGCCGCACGTGTTGGTCCAAGACCGCGATGCTGGGGTCTTGCTGGTAGGCGACTCAATCCTGGAGAGTCTGCACCTCAGTCACAAGTCCTTTGGATACCGCACGGTCTATGACACAGAGGTGTCCCGGAGTGTTCTGGCGCTTGATGAGGTCCTAGCCGAAGCAGAGGAAAGCGAGACCGGCCTACCGGGGCGTGTGGTCATTCATCTCGGGTCAAACGGGTTCTGGCCACAGGCCGAGCAGCAACTCGAGATGGCCGTGACGCGGCTGGCCGATCGTCCTGTTGTGTTGGTGAATGTGGCTGTGGATCGCCCGTGGACGGCGGGGGCCAACGACGCGATCACGGCCGTAGCGGCCCGACACGACAACGTGACACTGCTGGACTGGAAGGCAATCGCAACCGTTGAGCTCCTCCGCAGCGACCGCGTTCATCCAAACTTCGAGGGGATCGACGTCCTGCACCGCATGATCACAGAAGCCCTCGGGCTTGACGACCGTAGCGTCCTTCCCGCAGGTGCAATGGCCCCGTGAGGTGGCTGGGTCGCTGCTAACCGTCCAGAGACTTGAGGAAGTCGTAGACCACCTGGGGGTCTTTGGTCCGTTCGAACGGTGGAAGAGCATTGATGAGCTCCCACCGGTAGCTCTTCGATGTTGCCAACCGCTTGTCCAAGACCGCTACCACGCCGCGGTCGGTGCTGCGGCGAACGAGGCGGCCGGCGGCCTGAGCGAGCAGGGTGGCGGCGCGAGGGAGGTCGATGGCGCCGAAGGCTTTGTTCCCCAGTCGATCTCTGCGGGCCGACAACACCGGATCGTCGGGCCGGGGAAACGGAATACGGTCGATCGTGACCAGCGTGAGGTCATCGCCGGGAAGGTCGACTCCCTGCCAGAAACTCATGGTGGCCAGCAGCGCCACACGATCGGTCTCCACAAACCGGCGGAGGAGTTCGGACTTGGATTCCGTGCCCTGGACCAGCACGGTCATTTCTTCGTCTAGTTCCTTCTCGAGGTGCTCGGCTGCCCCCTCCATCGCCCGATAGGAGGTGAAGAGGCAGAGCGAACGCCCACCGGCCGCAGTGACGAGGCGAACCATCTCCTCCCGACTGGCTTCGGCAAAGTCTGGGCTGTTCGGTAGGGGTAGGTGCAGCGGGCAATAGAGGTATCCCAACTGGGCGTAGTCGAACGGCGAGGTCACACTCCGATGCTCCAATTCGGGCCGCCCCAGTGACGCTCCGAGGGAGGACGGCACGGTGGCGCTGGTCAAAATTACGGATTGACCCGGCCAAAGCTGTGCCGCACAAATTGGGCTTACATCGATGGGAGTGGCCCGCAGCACCGGGTTCCCGTAGCTGCCGTCCACCCAGAGCACCGTGGTGTCAGGCTCTGATGCCATGACGAGATCGATATCGTCGATGAGCGACGTGAGTAGTCGCATGGCTCGTTCGATTCGTGTGGCCGTCTTCGAATCCAGGGGTGTCCCGCCGCTTTTTGCGGCTTCGGTAACCTTGCGAAGGCCCTTCACCGCATTCTCACAGCGCGCTCGACCGGCCATTAGTACCGCCATCAGCTGGGCACTGACCGTTATGCGATTGCCGGTATGGTCGCGAAGCTCATCCGGAAGGTCGTCCGCGGAGCGAATCAGAAGGTCGGCGATGTCGCCGTCGGTGAACAAACTTCGTACCCGGCGGGCAATGTTCCTGAAACGGCCTCCGCTGATTTCGGCGCCGGTTGTGGAGCTGATGACCTCCGCAAGATTGTGCGCCTCATCGAAGATCACCACGTCATGAGGCGGGAGCAACGTTCCTTCCGATGCCATATGGATGCCGTAGAAATGATGATTGGTGACAACGATGTCGGCTTCGGCGGCGGCGTTGCGGGCGCCTTCGGCAAAACAGTCACCACCCCTGGGGCAGCGGGCTGCGCCTGGACATTCATCGGGCCCAACGCTGATGGCACGCCATATGGTCGCCGGGGGCGCTGGGACGAGCTCCTCCCGGTCTCCCACGGTGGTGGTCTTGGCCCATTCGTTCACCGACGGTAGGTGGGACTGGGCATCGCTACCAGCCAGGAGTTGTTGCTGCTCGGTGAGATTTGATTCGTTAAGTTCATCCAGGCGTTGAAGGCAGAGATAGTTTGAGCGGCCCTTCAACACCGCGGCGCACACATCGACTTCCAGCGCATTGATGGTGGTCGGGAGGTCCGAGCTCAGCAGTTGGTCCTGGAGTGCGATCGTGGCGGTAGCGATGACCGCCCGTTCGATTTGTCGATTCGCCAGCGCATCCACCACCGGGGTCAAGTACGCAATGCTCTTCCCCGTACCGGTTCCGGCCTGGATGGCAACCGCCTCACCGGGTTTGCCCAGTGTCTGCGCCACGATCTCTGCCATCTCCACCTGACCAGGGCGTTCCTCTCCGCCGCCGGAGACCTCGTGAGTAACTCTTCCCAGAAGGTTCGGGATGTTGGACACAGGCCCGAGGTTAGGAGATATCTTATGCTTTGAGCGTTGGCGCCGTTCTCTCTGCACCCTTTGCTGACTTCACCACATGTCGAAAGAGTCAAAAAAACGCGAAACTGCTGATAGACACGCCTTCGGCGACGAC